>OMKS01002375.1_pt1 | contig 15763 bp, 16 predicted proteins | sample 1674721 | NCBI WGS metagenome assembly OMKS01 (sample SAMN06264996, study PRJEB25208) | sediment metagenome | isolation source: hot spring sediment | place: USA: California | collected 2014-09-02
AGGCAGGTATGACATTTTCGCGTTGTAGTTAGCTATGACATTATCGCGTTGCATCCACATCGTCGGCGATTACTCGTTGACAGCCGACAGGAGGAATCTATAATCGCGCGTGCACCCGGATAGCGTCCGGACCGCCGTGTCACGGCGTTTCGGGCTTCAGGTTCTTTTCGATTTCGACGACATCGCCGAGGCGCTCCGGTTCGCGGCGGCGCACGGCTTCGGCGTGCTGGAGCTGAACCTGGGCAACCTTGATTTCAGCCACGGGCTCGCCGACGCCCGGACGCGGCGCGGGATCCGGAGCCTGGCCGGGCAACTCGGCATCCGCCTCGCGGCCCACGCCATCGAAGGCCCTTCGCTGTTCGTACCCGATCGGGCGGTGATGCGCGACACGGTGCGGACGCTGAAGCGCCTGCTCGACCGGGCCGAGTCCGCGGGCATCGAGAACGTGGTGATGCATCTGGGTTTCGAGATGTTCTACGCCTGCCGGGACCGGGGGCACCATCCTCACGAACACTACCCGGAGTTCTATGAGCAGTTGCTCGGCGACGCGCTGGCCAACCTGAAGTCCCACGCCGCGGGCCGGGCCCGGCTCTGCATCGAGAACGTCGGCGGGTTCCGGTTCGGTTTCGTGCACCGCCTGCTTGACCGCCTGCTGGGCGGCAATCTCGGGCTCTGTTATGACGTCGGCCACAATGCGATTCTCGCGCCTGCGGCCCGGCGCACCGAGGCGTCGCTGTACGCGCGTCACCGCGGCCAGGTTTTCCACAGCCACCTGCACGACAACCACGGCCGGCAGGATGAGCATCTCGTCCCCGGGCAGGGCACCGCGAACCTGCGCTCGTACCTGCGGTTCCTGCTGACGACGCCGGCCCTGCTGGTGCTCGAGGTCCGACCGAAGGAGGCGGCGCTGGCCGGCCGGGAGCATCTCCTGCCGATGCTTCAAGGACGCCGTGGCGGATGAAAGCACTGGTGACCGGGGCCAACGGGTTCATCGGTTCGCATCTGTGCGAGTGCCTGCTCGAACAGGGGCACGAGGTGGCCGGGCTGGTGCGGACGACGAGCGACCTGCGCTGGCTCAAGGGGTTGAAAGTGGAGCTCCGGCAAGGCAGTCTCGAAGACCGGGCTTCGCTGGCCGCGGCGGCCCGGGGCGCGGACTGGGTGTTCCATACCGCCGCGAGCCTGCGGCCGAAACGCCGGGAGGACTATGTCCGGGTCAACGCCGAGGGGACGCGGATGCTGGCTGAGGTGTGCGCCGAGGCCGGGACCGGCCGCTTCGTGCTGTTTTCGAGCCTGGCCGCGGCCGGGCCGGCGGAGTCCCGGGACCGACCGGTGACCGAGTCCGGCGAGCCGAGACCGGTGAGCGACTACGGGCGGGGCAAGCTGGCCGCCGAGCGCGTGCTGGGGGCGATGAAGGACCGGCCGGCATCGGCCATCCTGCGCTTCCCGGCGGTGTACGGCCCGCGCGACCGCGACGGACTGGCGCTGTTCACCGCGGTGCGGCGCGGCCTGCGGCTCGTGCTCGGGCGTTTCCTTTCGCTCGTCTATGTCAAGGACGCGGTCCGGGCCGCGGTGCTGGCGGCGGAACGGGGAAGCGGGTCCGGGAGGGTGTATTTCGTGTCCGACGGCGAGTGCCACGATTTCGACGCGCTGGCCCGGACCGCGGCCCGGCTGATGGGCCGCCGGACGGTCCGGGTCCGGCCGCCGCGCTGGGCGCTCCGGCCTGCGGCCGCGGCCGCGCAGTGGCTGAGCCGCGAGGGCTCAATTCTGAACCGGGACAAGGCCCGCGAGCTCGCCCACGACTGCTGGGTCTGCGACCCGGCACGCGCCCGGGCTGAGCTCGGCTTCGTGCCCGGTTACTCACTTGAGCAGGGTTTGAGCGAGACCGTCAGATGGTATGAGGAGAATGGATGGCTTTGAAAGAACGGGAAGCGCTGGACCGGCTCGTGGCCCGCTGTAACGAAAAGGGCATCCGCATCGCCTATGACGACCTGCAGACCGAGGGCGGGTTCTGCCGCCTGCGCGACAAGTACATCATCGTCATCAACCGCCGGGCCGCAACCGGGACCCGGGTGCGGATAATCACCGACGCGCTGACGCAGATCGAAACCGACGCTTCACGCCCCGCGCCGGTTGCCGACGCAACGCCCGCCCGCGCGGAGGCACCCGCTCTCGTCAAGACCGAAGCCCGGCCGTAGCGGCCGGGCTTTCGATTCCTGGACCTCTCCCCTACCTGATATCGAGGAAGCTCGTCCCCGGCGCGTTGCAGATCGGGCAGTTGTCCGGCGCCGCGTCGTGGACGGTGTTGCCGCAGACCGGGCAGACCAGCACCGCACGTTCGGGCAGGTCTTTCCCGGCCTCCAGCGCGGCCAGCGCCTCGGTGTAGAGGTCGTGGTGAATCTTCTCGACCGCGAGCGCGAAGCGGAATGAGACCTCGGCCGGCTTGTGGCCTTCTTCCACCGCCCGGGCGAGGAACTCCGGGTACATCGAGACGAACTCGTGATTCTCGCCCGCGATTGCGGTCTTGAGGTTCTCGACCGTATCTTTGACCCCGCCCAGCGCGCGCAGGTGGGCGAGAGCGTGGACGGTCTCGGCTTCGGCCGCGGCCCGGAAGAGCCGGGCAACGCCGGGGAAGCCCTCGCTGTCCGCCTTCTTCGCGAAGGCGAGATAGCGGCGGTTGGCCTGGCTTTCGCCGGCAAAGGCGGCTTCGAGATTGCTGTTGGTATCGGACACTGGTTTCCTCCTGTCTGCTTCATTGGCCGGACAACTGCTTGAGCAGTGCCCGGGCTTCCGGTTTGTCGTCCAGTTCGAAATCGGCCGGGAGCGTCGGGCTCTCGGTGGCGATGAGCCGTTCCAGTTCGACCCGGGCCTCGTCCCGGCGCTTCTGCTTGACGAGATTCCGGGCGAGGTCGAGCCGGATGACGGTGTAGTTCGGGTCGAGTTCGAGCCCCCGGCGCAGGTACTGTTCCGACTTCGCAAGGTCTCCCCCGACGAAGCCGGGCAGTTCGCAGTAGAGCACGCCGAGCGCATCATAGGCGGTGGTGTGCCCCGGGTCGAGTTCGAGCACCCGGTTGAACGCCCCCCGGAGCGATGGGACCATGAACAGCGAGTTGAGCACACCCCGGGTCTGGCCGATTCGGCCCTGGGCCACGCCCCACCACATATGGCCGAGCGGGTTTCCGTCGTTCAGTTCGCGCAGGGTATCGGCGATGGCCCGGGCGCGTTCGTAGAGCGCGAGCTTGCGGCCCTTGTCCTTCGCGTCGTCGCCCTGCTGGATGTGAATCCGCGACCAGAGGTAGAGACAGCGCTCGTGCTTCGGTTCGAGCCGACGGCCGCGGATGAGCAGGCTCCGGGCCGAGTCGAGCCGGCCGGTGCCTTCGTGGCGGTTGAAGAGCAGGAACTCGGCCCGGTCGCAGAGCGAGTCCACCGGGCCGGAGAGCCCGCCGGTGACGAGCACCAACAGCAGGAGAAACGGCTTCATTGCCTGGCCTCGCGGTACAGTTGCTCGATTTCGTTGCGATAGGCCAGCTCGACCCGGGGACGGCGGAGCTTGAGCGTCGGGGTGAGCAGGCCGTTCTCGACGGTGAACGGTTCCGGGATGAGGCGGAAGGCGCGGACCTGTTCGTACTGGGCGAAGTTGGCGAGGGTGCGGGCGATTTCGGCCTCGTACAGCGCCCGGATGCGGGGTTCGGCGAGCAGGTGTTCGAACGAACCCGCGCCGATGCCTTCGGCCCGGGCGTGGTCCTCCAGCACCAGCCGGCTGGGTACGACGAGCGCGGTGAGGTGGGGCCGGCGGTCGCCGATGACCATCGCCTGTTCGATGTACTTGGAACCGACCATCGCCTGTTCGAGCGGAACCGGGGCGATGTTCTTGCCGTAGGAATTGACGATTATCTCCTTGATGCGGCCGGTGATGATGAGGTTGCCGTGGTCGTCGAACCGGCCGAGGTCGCCGGTGTGGAACCAGCCGTCCCGGTCAATGACCTTGGCGGTCTCCTCGGGCTTGTTGAGATAGCCCTTCATCACGTTCGGCCCGCGCACCAGGATTTCCCCGTCGGCGGCGATGCGCACCTCGACCCCGGGGAAGGGCTTGCCGACGGTCCCGACCCGCTCTTCGCCCGGCACCCCGGCGCAGACGACCGGCGCGGTCTCGGTCAGGCCGTAGCCTTCGAGCACCCGGAAGCCGATGTTGCCGAAGACCCGGGCCAGCTTGCGGTCGAGCGGCGCGCCGCCCGAGACGATGAGCCGGATGCGGCCGCCGCCCAGCTCGTGAAGCTTGCGCACCACCAGCAGGCCGAAGAGCCAGTGCTTGAAGCGCAGGCCGAGACCCGGACGCCGGCCTTTCGCCGCGAGCCGGGCCCAGCGGCTGTAGGTGCGCAGGGTCGCGAGCATCAGCTTGCGCGACAGGGGCGGGCCGGTGAGTACCTTCTCGGCGACGGTGTTGTAGACCTTCTCCAGCACCCGGGGCACGACGATGAGCAGGGTCGGCTTGACCTCGCGGACGTCGCGGGCGATGGTCTGCAGGGACTCGGCGTAGGCGATGGTCGCGCCCGAAAGCAGCATACTGTAGTAGCCGCAGGTGCGTTCGAACATATGGCAGAGCGGCAGGAAGCTGACCAGCGTGTCGGCCGGGGAGAGACTGAACATCTCGATGGCGGCGTGGACGTTGGAGAGGATGTTGCGGTGGGTGAGCATCGCGCCCTTGGGTTCGCCGGTCGTGCCCGAAGTATAGACGATGGTGACGAGGTCGTCGGGGTCGGGCTCGTGGGGCGCGCGGCGGGCCGGGGCCGCGGTAAGCGCGTCGGCGCCCGCGGCACGCAAAGACTCGAAGGAGAAGAGCGTCTTGCCCGAGCGGGTCTCGGTGCCGTGACCGAAGAGGACGATGACGTCCTTGAGTCCGGGCACGGACTCGAATACCGACAGCACCGTCTGGAACAGCTCCGGGTTCTCGACGATGAGATGCGAGACCTCGGCGTCGCGCAGGATGTAGCCGACCGTCTCGGCGGGCAGGGTATGATAGACCGGCACCACCACCGCGCCGAGCTTCATTATCGCAAGGTCGGCGACGACCCATTCGGGCCGGTTATAGGAGTAGATGCCGACCCTGTCCCCGGGTCGGACTCCGCGCGTGGCAAGCCCGGCCGCGACTTCATCCACCATCCGGGACAGCTCGCGGAAGCCGGTCGAGCGGTAGGTACCGTCAACGTTGTACTTGAGCGCGGCCTGCTCCGGCCAGCGGGCCGCGGTCTCGGCGAAAGCGGCGTAGAGCGTGTCGGCCATCAGATTACCCCCAGTTCCCGGCCGACGCTCACGAAGCGGTCGGCCGCCTGTTGCAGTTGCTCCTCGGTGTGCGTCGCCATCAGGCTGACGCGGATGATTGCGGAGTCGCGCGGCACCGCCGGAAAGACGACCGGGTTGGCGAAGACGCCTTCCTGTTCGAGCCGGCCGGCGACCTGGTAGGCGCGAGTATCGTCGCCGATGAGTATCGGCAGAATCGGTGTGCCGTGCCGGCGCACGTCGAAGCCCGCGGCCGCGAGCCGGTCATAGATGAACTCCGTATTGGCATGGAGCCGGCCGACGAGCCCGGGGTCCTTCTTCAGAACCCGGAGCGCGGCCAGCGCGGCCGCCACCACCGGCGGCGGCAGACTGGCCGAGAAAATGGATTCGCGGGCGTTATAGCGCAGGAAATCGGTGACCGCGCTCTCCGAGCCGGTGAAGCCGCCGGCCGCGCCGAAGGTCTTGGAGAGCGTGCCCGACACCACGTCAATCCTGCCCTCGAGGCCGAAATGCTCGGCGGTGCCCCGGCCGGTCGGGCCGAGCACCCCGGTGGCGTGGGCATCGTCCACCATCAGCCGAGCGCCGTGGCTGTCGGCGATGCGGCGCAGTTCGGGCAGATTGCAGACGTCCCCTTCCATCGAGAACACGCCATCGCTGACGATGAGCTTGCCCGCTTCGACCGGCACCGCGGTGACTTTCGCTTCGAGGTCGGCCATGTCGTTGTGGCGGTAGACCACCGTCTTCGCTCGGGCGCGACGGCAACCGTCAATGATCGAAGCGTGGTTGAACTCGTCGGAGAAGAGGAACTCTCCCTCGCCGGCCAGGGCCGCGACCGTGCCCGCCAGCGCCATGAACCCGGCGGAGAAGGTGACGACCGCTTCGGTGCCCTTGAACGCGGCGAGCTCGCGTTCGAGTTCAAGGTGAAGCGGGGTCGTACCGGTGAGCAGTCGAGAGCCGGCACTGCCGGTGCCGTACTCGGCGATGGCCGCGGTCGCCGCGGCCTTCACCTCCGGGTGCTGGGTGAGGCCGAGGTAGTTGTTCGAGCCGAGATTCACCAACTTCCGACCGTCGCGGCTGACCACCGCCGAAGAAGCGGGCAGGATTGCCCGCGAGTAGAAAAAACGGCCGCCCAAAATCACCGCCTGAAGCATCCTGTTGAACTGACGGCACTTGTCGAATACGTCCATAGTAGTCTCCGTCTTGGTGAGCGCTGACCTGACAATACCCGGCCAGCCGTCTGAGTCAAGTGGCCCGGCACGGAATACCCGGACCGTGCCGGGCGTAGTTGCTATCAGAGATGTCGAGCGGCGCTGTTCCGGAAACAGCTTGACAACACGGCCGGGGGTTCTACAATGCTACTGTGAATGGGTTGTTTGAAGGAGGGGGCGTGGACGACAGCGCTATGGAGGCTGTGTTCGTCTGCCAACGGCAAGGATGGTACAGAGAAAGCGTAAAGGAGGATACATGAAGAGAGTGGTTACCGGGTTTGCGGTAGCGGCCCTGTTGCTGGTTATAGCGGGCTGCCCCAATCCCCAGAAGATCGCCGACCTGGAGAACCAGGTCGAGGCCCAGACCGAGAAGATCGTCGAACTCGAGGGCATCGTCGAGGCGCTCACGATGGAGCGAGACGCGCTCCAGGAACGGGTGAAAGAACTCGAGACCAAGGCCGCGGGCAAGACCCCGGCCAAGACCCCGGGCGGAACGAGCCCGGGCGGTCTGAAACCGCCGACGCAGAAGTAGCGAACGAATCCGAGGGAGAAGAATACTATGAAGAGACTGATGTGGATCCTGCCGGTGGTAGCATTGCTGCTTGTCGGCACCGGCTGTGACGAGCTGATTGACGACCTGACGACCCCGAACGTGACCCAGGTCGCTATCAACGAGGGTGCCCAGCTCCGGCTGAACTGGGCCCCGGTGAAGGGTGCCCAAGGCTACAAGATTGACGTGGACGGAACCGAGTACACGACCACCGAGACCACCTACGACGTGGACGGCCCGGCCAAGATGATTACCGTGCTTGCCTACAGCGGCGCAAGCGAAAGCAACAAGTGGAGCCTGAACCTGACCCCGGTGATGACCCAGACGCTCGAGGTCTGGGGTATCAGCGAGCCGAGCCCGGACAACCCGAGCTCGTTCGGCTTCAACACCGACGGCACCATCACTACCTACTCCATCAACGCGGCCAACTACCCGGCGATGGACTACTATATGGAAGACACCCAGCTCCCGGGGATGAACATCGTGAACCCAGGCGACCGCGGCTGGAACGCCAAGGGCAACGCGGCCAAGGCGGCCGGGACGACCGATTTCGACGCCGCGACGATCGCCGACGCACCGGGCGGCTACACCACCCAGCAGCAACTGGCGGTCGGCGGAGTCTACTTCCTGTGGCTCGACCGCACCAACAACAACTGGGACGTGACCGATAACTTCGCCAAGGCGAAGGTCGTCTCCATCCAGGGCACGAAGGTGACGATGCAGGTCGCCTATCAGAAGGTCGGCGGTCTGCGCTGGCTCAAGACCAACTAGCCCGACGCCCGCAGATTCCAACCCGGGGAGCGCAAGCTCCCCGGGTTCGCTTGACACCGGCAAGGGAGGGGATAGCCTTGAACTGGTACGGTGGTCCGTATCGCGAACTCAGGAGGACATTATGAACCGTTCACCCGTCGTGTTGACAGCCGGTGCCCTTGCCCTGGCGATGATGATTGTGTTGCCGTCCTGTGGTGTGCTCGGTGGACCGCCGGGCAATGTCCAGGTGCAGGCCGACAGCACCGGAACCGGCGTGGTCCTGCTCTGGACCAGCCCGAGCGAAGGACCGCCCGACCGCTACGCGGTCTACTTCACGCCGCTGGACGGCACCGAGGAACTGGCGGCCGAAACCACCGCAACCGTCTGCTACCACGACCCGGCCGGCCGAACCGGCACCTACCGGGTCGAGGCACGGTTCGGCGACGACGCCTACCCGGCCACCGAAGAGCCCTCAACCGTCCCGGTCTTCACGGATACGATTCGGCTGGACGAACTGAACGTGGCAAACGGCCTGGCCGGATTCGGCTGGAGCCGGGTAACAGGCGAAGGCGCGGCCTTCGACATGCGAATTGCCGGCAACGCTCCCAGTGTGGACTTCTACCTGACCGACACCAGGTTCGGCTCGAACTCGCGCCCCTACTCGCTCTTCAGCCCCGCCGCCCGCGGAAAGGACCAGGGAGCGCCCGGGGTCATCCCCGGCGCCGAGTGGAAGGAGGGCTGGCTCACCGACCACCTGCCCGGTGAACCGACGATCCTGCCCCTGCTCGGAGATACCGTCTACTTCGACTACACCGACATCACGAGCATTCCTTTCCACGCCGGGTGCTGGCTGCCCGACGACCACTACGCGCTGGTCAGAGTGCTCAAGGTTGATACTGATGCCGGTTACGCTGAGTTGGTGGCCTGGTTCCAGATGGTACCGGGCCTGCGACTGGTCCAGCACTAAGGAGAAACTGTGAGAGAATACCTGCTTGGGATAGCTTTGATTGCGGCTGTATTCACGTTCGGCTGGCTCGCTTGTTCGGGACGGGTGGGCAGCGTGCCGCGCGGGGTAACGCTGGTCGCCGCATCCGACAGCACGGTCCTGGTTTCCTGGAACGAACCGGAGGCAGGCACACCGGACAGCTACCTCGTCTACTTCCGACGGGCCGGGTCCGAGGGCTACGTTCCCTTGGTCGAACTGACCGCAACCGAGTACGAGCACGACCCCCAGGGGATGACCGGCTGTTACCGCATCGCCGCGCTCTTCGGCGCGGACCTCTACTATGCCGACGAGATACCCTCGACCCTGCCGGTGGCCACGTCCGGCATCGTCCTTGCCGAGGTCAACGCATCCGGAAACTCGGGCTTCGGCTGGGACCGCACGACCGGCCTTGGCGAGAGCTACACGATGCGTGAGGCGACAAGCGCGGCCCACGTCGACTTCTTCGTGACCGATTTCCAGCTTGGATACGGCGGCCCGACCTACGCGCTGGCCAGCCCGACCTATGGGCCGAGCGACCCTTCCGGCGAGGTACCGGTCGCACCCTGGCGGCTGACCCGGTTCACGGCCGCACTGCCGGGCGAACGCGCGCCCCTGCCCGCCTACGACGATCGCGTCTACCTGCCGTTCCGGGACGTCGAGGCCGGCTTCACCGGCGGCTGTTACACCGACGATGGCCACTACGCGATGGTCAAGGTGACCGCCGTCAACACGCTGACCGGCGAACTCCGCTTCGACGGCTGGTTCCAGCTCGTCGCGGGTCTGCGCCTGATCCGGCACTGACCGCCCGGCCGACCGCGCCGAGCTTCGCAACCAGGCGGTCGCGACGCCTTCTTCCTTGACTCTCTCCGCGTTTCGGATATAGTCCAAGTCGCCCTTCTCTTTTTTAAGCATTTCAGGAGGAAACTATGGCTCGACATTGCGAAGTATGCGGAAAAGTGGCCAGCGTCGGCTCGAACATCAGCCACGCTCACAACGTTACGAAGCGGCGCTGGGAGCCGAACCTACAGCGCGTCCGCGTGAAAGACGGTAGTACGACCAAGCGGATATGGGTTTGCACCCGGTGCATCCGCTCCGGCAAGGTCGCAAAGGCTTGAGCCCGCGCACGGCTCTCCAGGAGGCGTCTTGAAGTGTCTGATCACAGGTATCACCGGGTTCGCCGGCAGTCACCTTGCCGAGTTCCTGCTCGGCCGGGACGACTGTGAAGTCCACGGCATCATCCGCTGGCGTTCGCGGACCGAGAACATAGACGGCATCCGCAATCGGCTTGCCCTGCACATCTGCGACCTGCGCGACGCAACCTCAATCAACGAGGTCATCGCCCGGGTTCGGCCCGAGCGCGTGTACCACCTGGCGGCCCAGAGTTTCGTGCCGATGTCCTGGAACGCGCCGGCCGAAACGCTCTACACCAACGTCATCGGCCAGACCAACCTCTTCGAGGCCATTCGCGCCGCCGGACTCACCGACACTTGTCGGGTCCAGATTGCCGGCTCCTCCGAGGAGTACGGCCTCGTCCGACCGGAGGAAACGCCCATCAAGGAAACGAATCCGCTCCGGCCGCTCTCACCCTACGGCGTATCCAAAGTCGCCCAGGACCTGATGGGCTACCAGTACCACCAGAGCTACGGTCTGAAGGTCATCCGTACGCGCGGCTTCAATCACACCGGCCCGCGCCGAGGCGAGGTCTTCGCGAGCTCGAACTTCGCCCGCCAGATCGCGCTCATCGAGTCCGGCAAGCAGGAACCGGTCATCAGCGTCGGCAACCTCGACGCGGTCCGCGACTTCACCGACGTCCGCGACACCGTCCGCGCCTACTGGCTGGTGATTGAAAAGGGCGAGCCCGGTGACGTCTACAATGTCGCGACCGGTAAGGGCTGGCGCATCGGCGCGATGCTCGACATCCTGCTGGGGATGGCGAAGGTCAAGGTCGAGGTGAAACCGGACCCGGCCCGGATGCGGCCGAGTGACGTTGAGCTCCTGCTCGGCGACCCGGCGAAACTCAAGGCGCAAACCGGGTGGGAACCCGGTTATGAATTCGAGCAGACGATGACCGACCTGCTCGAATACTGGCGCGGCCGGGTCTAACCCCACCGGACCGACGATGAGTCGGGTCCTGGTTACCGGCATTGAAGGTTTCGCGGGGCGGCATCTTGCCGCCCTGCTCGCCGATACCGGCCACACCGTCAGCGGCATCCATCTCGCCCCGCCGCCCACGGACCCGCGCCTGCGGCTATACGAAGCCGATATCCGCGACCTCGCCGCGGTCCGGCGAGCGGTCACCGACTGCCGGCCCGAGCGGGTCGTCCACCTCGCCGCGGTCAGCTCGGTCGCCGAATCCGAGAACGCCGCGACGACCACCTTCGAGGTCAACGCTCTGGGAACGCTCAAGCTGTTCGAGGCCCTACGCCTGGCCGGTCTGGCACCCCGCGTACTGGTCATCTCGTCGGCCAATGTCTACGGCCCGGCGGTTTCGAGCGTGTACCCAATGGCACGGCCGCCCGCACCCTTGACCGAGGACGCCGCCATTCAACCGCTCTCGCCCTACGCACTCTCGAAGCTCGCCTGCGAGCAGGTCGGGCGCTACTACCGCGACGCCCATGGCTTCGACGTGGTGACCCTGAGGCCATTCAGCCACACCGGCCCGGGTCAGTCTCCTTCCTTCGTCTTCTCGTCCGCGGCCCGCCGCATCGCCGCCCTCGAGCACAGCCGGGACAACACCGGGGGCAGGCTTGAGATGGGCAATCTTGAGGTGCGTCGCGACTACACCGATGTCCGGGACATCGTCCGGGCCTACGCCCTCGCGCTTGACCGCTGTGACCCGGGGTCGGTGTTCAACATCACCTCGGGCCGGCCGGTGCTCCTGCGCGACGCCATCGAGACGATGGTCCGACTTGCCCGCTGTCCGATAACGGTCGTTACTGCGACCGACAAGCTCCGCCCCCGCGACCTGCCGGTGTTGACCGGAGACCCGTCCCGCTTCCACGCGGCGACCGACTGGGAGACGGAGATTCCCTTCGAGCAGACGCTGGCCGACCTGCTCGATTACTGGCGGCAACAGCCCCCGGACGACGACCGACAGTCGTGAGCTGGACGCCGCCGAAGACCTCCATCGTCATCGTCACGTGGCAGAGCGGCCCGGACATCGTCCCCTGCCTCGACTCCATCCACTCGCGCCACGAGTTCGAGGTCATCGTCATTGACAATGCCTCGACCGATGATACCCGGGAAAGACTCGCCCGCTACCGCCATCTGCAGGTCATCGCAAACAAGCGCAACGTCGGCTATGCCCGGGGCAACAACCAGGGCCTGGCCGTCTGCCGGGGCGAGTACGTCCTGCTCCTGAACCCGGATACGAAACTGGAGCCCGGTGCGCTGGACCGGCTGCTGGACCATCTCGAAGCCAACCCCGAACACACCGCGGTCGCACCGCGACTGCTCAATCTGAACGGCACACTTCAGCACTCGGTGCACGGCCTGCCGACCCCGGCCACGGCCTTCTGGGAGTTGACCGGGCTCTCACTCCTCTTCCCCCGCCACCGAGGCATCGGCCGCATCCGGATGGCCTGGTTCGACTATGACCGACCCGGACCCGCGCCCCAGCCGATGGCATCCTGCCTGCTCTTCCGCCGGCAAGCGCTCACCGCGCTGGGCGGATTCGACGAGCGCTTCCCCATGCTCTATAACGACGTTGACCTGTCGAAACGGATGCTGGACCGGGGAATGGTGACCTGGTACCTGCCCGATGCCCGGGTTGTCCACGCGCGCGGGACCAGCACCGGCAAGATAAAGCCGAGAATGCTCCGCGAGCAGTACCGTTCCCTCATTCGCTACCTTGCCCGGCACGACCGCTCGGGCTGGTTCCGGCTCAAGGCACTGGTACTGGTACCGCTGGCCGGGTTTGTGCTCGCGCTCCGGACTCTGACCTGGCGCCTGCGTCGTCGCTAGCGGCCCGTGCGTCGAACCAGCTCTTCCAACCGCACGGCCAGCCGTTTCGCCTGCTCGCGCCGGTCGAAACGCTCGCGTCCCGAGCCCGAGAAACGCGCCGGTTCGGCCCGCACCTCGGCCAGCGCCTGCCCCAGGCCGGCCTCTTCCCGGGCCCACCGACCGCAACCGGTTGATTCGACCAACCCGCCCGCCTCGGCAGTGTCCGGCCCGAACACGACGACCGGTCGCCGAGCGCCCAGGTACTCGTAGAGCTTGATGCCGACCGGCTGGCCGGGCTTGCCGATGTACAAGAGCGCGTCAGCCCCGAGCATCAGCCGGCAGACATCGCCGTGGTCGAGCGTACCCATCAGCTTGACGAACGGGAAGCGGCCCAGCCTGCGGGCGGTCTCGGCCGGCACCCGGCCGGCCAGGTACAACCGCGCATCCGGCTCCGCTTCGAGCGCACGGACGACCCTGCTCAGTTCCTGTTCGTTCTCCCAGAGATTGCCGACATGGACGACCGCGAAACCGTCGAGTCGCCTCGGCTCGAGTTGAAACTCGGTCGGGTCGAAGCCGTTGTCGAGCACTTCCACGTCCGGGCCGGCCCGCCGCGCGGTGCCCTCGTTCACCGCCAGCGCCAGGTCGGCATGGCGCAGCAACTCCCGACGCAGGCGGACGAGAGCGCTCCGCTGCCAGGGCGGCGGCGGCTGGAACCCGGTCGGCCAGGGGTCACGAAAGTCCAGGACAAGCGGCAGTCGCGACCAGGCCTTGAGCCGATTGCCGATGACCAGTGACGTGAACGGCGGCGCGGTTGCGAATATCGCGGCCGGTTTCTCCCGTTCGATGATCCGCCTGCCTTCTCGCACCGCGAACGGGGTCCAGCCGACCTTGGCATCCGGAAACAGCAGGTAGTTCAGCAGTCGCGGTCCCTTGCCGAGATGGCGGGCGACCGTCGGCCGCTGGCGCGCCCGGGCCGGCCGGAGCCGGTTGAGCAGGCGAGCCGGGTCCGTACTCTCGGTCCGGAAGATACCTGCCTCGACGAGGTCGTCGAGCAGTTTCGGGTCGTAATGGTAGTACGCCGCCGGCTTCGTTGTCAGGATGAGCGGCCGCCAACCGTGCTCGGGCAGGAACTTGCAGAGCTTTGTCACCCGCATCACACCCGACAACCCCAGCGGCGGCGTGTAGTACGCTACCACCAGCAACCGCCGCATCAGACCTCCTGCGCCATTCTCGCCGCGACGCGCCCGGCGACAGCGCCGGCCGACATCTCAACCAGCCTGACCCGCCGCAGGAACTCGCAGGTTCCGGCCATGTCCAGCGCGAGGAGATGGTCCTCGATCTTCAGCTCTTCGGGCAGGAACGGAAAGAAGGCACCCGAGCCGAGGCTGTCCTCCAGCCGGGCAAGGTTGTCGCGCACCACCCTGCGCAAAGAGCCCGCTTCCGGCACCGGAAAGCACGCACGCCCTGCCCCCGCAGAACGGCCGGGCCCCCGGCGGTACGGAAACGCGAGCACCCGGCCGTCGAGGTCACTCGCGTCACCGAGCGCCTCGGCGATGAGGTAGCCGTGCGTCGAGCCGAGCAAATGGACGAAGAAGACCTGCCCCCCGTCTGCGAACCACGGGAACTCGTCAGGCGCAAGTTCCGGGAACAACCTGCTCTTCAGCACCTGCGCCAGGCGGTAGCCGTGCCCGCCCGTGCCGGTGCCCTCGAACACCTTCGCCGCCGCACCGACCGCGGCCGAAGGCCGCACCAGTATCAGCCCTTCCTTCTCGCGGAACTCGACCAGTTCCCAAGTCCGCCCGGCCAGCAGGAACTGACGGAAGACGAAGAAGACCGTGCCCAACTGCCGGCCGGTTGACGCCTCACGCACCTCGAACTTGCCGAAGCTCTTCTGCTGGATGTTGGAGTGTATGCGGCCATAGCGTACCTGCCTCTCGAGCCGGTCTCCAAGCGCGTAAATCCCGGGCCGGGTGGCGACAACTACACCCTGTTCGACAAGATGCCGGAATACCTGCTCGACCGCGGCCGGGTTACCGAGCGGCGCGAGGGCGCGCTGAACCGCGACCGCCGTCGCGCCGATGCGCCGGCGCTGGTAGAGATAGGAAACGACCTGCTGGGGAATCACCGAGAGCGACGGCGTGTAGGGCTTCTCGTGCAGGCGGCCGGTCCGCGCGCAGTCGAACAGCGTCTTGAACAGGAACCGCTCCCAGCTGTCGGCGTGGAACCCGAGCGCGACAAGCCGGCCGTGATTGCGCCGGTTGCCGCGGCCGATACGCTGGAGCAGTGACGAGACGCCGAACGGCGGCCGCACGAGCACTACCGCATCAACGTCACCGATGTCAATGCCGAGTTCGAGAGTCGAGGTACAGCACAGGAGACCCGAGCTCCCGCCGTTCATCGCCGCCTCAACCTCCTCGCGCTCGCGCCGATCAAGACTGCCGTGGTGCACCCGGACCCGGCCCTGGAACGGCGGACGGTCCAGCTGGCTGACCGCGGACTCGGCCCACGAACGGGCGTTGAAGAACACCAGCGCCTTGCGACACCCGCGCGCGGCGAGTTCGGCCACGACCCGGCCCGCCCAGTCACCGTCCAGTGGGAACAGCCTGTCGTCAATCGCCCGCTCGTCCGCGACCTTCACGACGCCGGCCTCCGGGAAGTAACGACCGCCGATTCCCTCGTCGTCCACCGTCGCCGAAAGCGCGCAGTACTGCACGCCCGGCTTGATGAGCCGGAGCCGCTCGAGCAGGACCCGAAGTTGATCTCCGCGCGGCGAGTTGTCGAGCAGGTGCAGTTCATCGAGCACGACCGCACCCAGGTTCACCAGGTCGCGCGGCCTGCGGCAGAGCAGGGAATCCAGCGACTCCGGGGTGGTAATGAGCAGAAACGGCAGTGTGCGTCCCGCGGTCCGTGGATGGTCACCGGTCTTGCGGCCGATTTCCAGCCCGAGCGCAGTTACCGCCTCTTCGAGCCGTCGGTACAGGTCATTGACCAGCGCCCGGGTAGGTGAGACGTACAGGATCGCGGGGCCGGTACGCCGCTCCTCCCTCAGCACTC
>OMKS01002376.1_pt1 | contig 15759 bp, 15 predicted proteins | sample 1674721 | NCBI WGS metagenome assembly OMKS01 (sample SAMN06264996, study PRJEB25208) | sediment metagenome | isolation source: hot spring sediment | place: USA: California | collected 2014-09-02
TTAATGATACGGCGACCACCGAGATCTACACTATCCTCTTCGTCGGCAGCGTCAGATGTGTATAAGAGACAGTGTTTCTCGCCTCCACGATTGCTGTGGACGGCGACCAAGTGATCGAAAGGGAAGAGTATGCGCACACATTCACAATACTGCGAGCACTGCCACCAACCCCTCCCGCCCGACAGCAGCTTCTGCGAATGGTGTGGGAGACCCGTCGGCCGGCAACAAGCGGCGCCAGCCTCCCAACAACCTGATCGGACGCCGCCGCCGCCACCACTACAGACGCCCGCGCCCTCCTCGGCCTCCTCGGCCCCCTCGGCCCCCTCTGGCGGGCGACCGATGTTCCTCGTCGCGCTTCTTGCTGGCGGCGGGCTGTTCGTCTGCCTGCTCGTCGCTGCAGGCGGGATGTTCCTCTGGCTGCGTGGACAGACCGCGCAACCCCCAACGCCGGGCCCAATGCCCCCCACCGAAATCGTGGCGACCCCTGTCGCGCCCGGAGCCACAGCACCCGCTGCCCCAGAGCCACTGGAATCGCCGGCATCTGTGGTGGACGACTTTGTCAGAGCGACGCTGGGAACTGTGCCCGGCGCAGCCATTGACTATGACCAGGCCCGTTCGCTGATGACGGCCGCCTATGCCCGCGAGTTCGACTCGGCGGGGTTTGTACCCATAGCCTACGGGATTCAGGACGGACCCACCACCTACGAGATTGGAGACGAGGAGACATCAGGCTCGACGGCAACGGTCATGGTTCTCGGCTACTGGGGCGGAGAGCTCGGCCGCCGCTGGGGATTTGCCCTGCAGCAGGAAGAGGGGGCGTGGCGGATCGCCGCCATCACTATCCTGGACACCACCGGGCCCGAGCCCACGCCAGGTGCCGCGTCAGATTCGTTAGATGTGCTGGAGGGCGAGTGGGAGATCGTGGGGGACGACGTGGACGCGGGCGAGCGCTTCCGCCTGCAACTGGAGCCGGACGGGCGGCTGCGACTGCGGATGGTGGACGAGTACATAGACGTCGAGGGAATCGAGGACCTGGAGAGGTTCTACCTGGAACTGGAGCCAGAGGGAACGCGGCGTTGGGTGGGGGAGGCCGTCAACGTCGAATGGGACCCCGAGACGGACGAGTTCACCGAGTGGAGCCGTGAACCGGTCGTGGTTCTGCTATCGGCCGACGGAGAGGAAATGATCCTGGGCCCGCCGGAGAGCGAGGGCGTCGTCGCCCGCCGCGTTCAGCGCTGACGTTCAGACGTCTCAGTCCGGGTGCCCTGCCGGTTATCCGCAATGTGAAGGCACACTGCCTGGCGGCGGACGTTGCTGCGCAGGCCGACAACAGCAACATGACGGGCGTACGAGCGAGCCACGTTGTTGTCAAACTTTCTTCTCATTTGCGCCACCGGCGCGTAGCGTGATAGGTCGCCATCCCGGCGAGGTAGCCGAGCGCCATGTTGCTCGATACGGAGACGAGCACAGTGATGGCGACAAAAATCAGATCGTAGTTCAGCGGCAGGCTCTTGACCCCCTTGAGCAACTGCAATCCCACGTAGCCCAACATGGCACCGATGATGGCTTGGGGGAACGCTGAGAAAATCTGCGCGATGGAAGCGGAAAGGAACAGGCCCAGTGCAACTTCGATGCCACCTTCGAGGATGTTTGCCCCGCCCGTCCGTGCGCCGAAAGCGTATTGTCCCGCCAGTCCGCCCGCGCCGTGGCACAGGGGGAATCCGCCGAAGAATGGGATGATGACGTTCATGATCCCCTGGTTCAACGCCAGCTCGCGCTCGGCAACCGGGCGCCCCGGCCAATAGACTCTGACCAGCGCCGCCGTGGCGATCACTGCGTTGGCTGCCGTGAGGGGAATCTGCGCCAGCCCGGCTCGCAGCAGTGCGTCCCACATCTCCGCCAGGGTGAAGCGCGTCAGCGGCGGCCATTGCAAGCCCGGCGGTGCGAGGCCGTGCAAGTCGCCCCTGAAAAAGGCGATGCCCAGGCCGAGCGCCATCAGCACCAGCCCGGCGGGCGCGTGGCGCTTGTCGCGCAGCAACACGATCAGCACAAGCGCGACCGCCCCCCACAGCCAGCCCGTTGCCGCCATACGGAGCGCCTGTAACAGCAGCAGCGCGGCCAGCGAGACTTGAATCCCGCGCACGATGCAATCTGGCGTGTGGCGGGCGATCCAATCCACTATACCAATGGCGGAGAAAAGCAGCCAGACCAACCCCATCGTGAAGCCCGCCGCGTAGACCAGCGAGGGCGACCACGCCTGGGCAATCGCCATCACTGCAATCACCTTCATCGGTTCGATGGGCAGGGGTAGGCGGTAGACGAGTCCGGTGACGATGTTCGCCAGCCCCATCATCACCAGAAAACCGGCGGGGTTCATGCCGCAGACCACGATGTATCCGACGGAGAGGGGGAACAGCGTGCCAAAGTCTCCCATCGCGCCGCTCAGTTCGCGCAGGCTGAATTCGAAGGATTTGAGTTTCATCCTGTGGATTATACATGTTTTTCGTGGGCAGTCAAGATGAAAACCCGTTTGTGCGACACTTTCATTCGGCACACATTCAATTTTTCCTAGATGCGCTGTACGGCGTCCCGTTCATTTGCGTCATTATTGGGTTGTCAGCCCCCTAAACTTGACAGCTGATTTGTTGTCTTGTATAATGTCTCCCGTCCAAAAAGGCGACGTAGCTCAGTGGTAGAGCAGGGGACTCATAAGCCCTTGGTCGCGTGTTCAAATCACGCCGTCGCCATTTACCCATTGTGCCTCTATTTTGGCATTGTGACGCAAGGCTATGTGCCTTGTCCACCACGCCTGAATTGGTAAGGTGCAGTGGGGTGTGAAACAGGGTCGCTTTTGGTTGATGCCGGGCGGCCCTGTCTTTATTTGTCTTGGTGTCTCTTCTTTTCAAAGGCGATCACGTCGGATTCGGGGATTCGGTAGGGACTTGTCTTGCCGTCTGGGTTGAGCTTGTAGGCGAGCGTCACCTGGGCCTTGGGAAAATCCCTCGGTGGTGAGCCGTGCATCGCGAGAACGGCGATTGTCTTCATCTGAGCCTCCTGGGGACTCGAACCCGTTATGTGGACGACAGGATTGCGTTATACTGTTAGGAGCTACGCACTTGATCATTGCGAAAGGATTTTGGACGCAGAAAAACGCGGACAAACGCTGATTTTTTAGTCTTTACCCAGCGATTCAGGGGAATGTCTTGACCGCGACGGTCAGGTCCACGCCGACCCAGTCCGGCAGCGCGATGGTGCGTGGCGGCGCGAACCGTCGGCAGGTCCAAGGCCTCGGCGATAAAGGGCGCCATGGGCCGCGCCATGTCGTACAGGCCGTGGACAAAGTTGCGCACCCAGCCGTCGGCCTGCTCACCGCGACGGTCCGCTTCCGGCCGTTGGCCGCTGCGTACCGCGTCGGCCAGGCGGTCCCAGCGTTTGTAAAAAGCGGCTTGCAATTGCACGCTACGCGCCATCGAACCGGGGGGGCGTCGGGTAACAAGCAAGCGGCCACCAACGGGACGTTGCTGAAAACGAATTGTAACAGGTCTTGATTCGGAAATTCAGGCATGTCAATTCGCTTTTCGCTTACTCCTCGCTCAAGTTTAGTTGCTTGAACCCGCCAAAGGACTCGGCCATCTGCGCATAAGCAGGGTGGCCCAGCAAAGCCTCGTAGATCTCGTCCGCTTTCTGCCCGGGGTCGATATCCGCAAAGGCCGCCGGGTAGAGAATCTTGCCCAGGTAATAGGCGTCGGCAAGGGCCGTGCCGATGTTGGTGTGGTAATAATTATAGGGCAGTTGGGCGTAAACCTGGCCGTTCTGCACCGCCGAGAGGGATTCGTAAAAGGTGGGGTTCTTCTGGTAATCCTCCAGCACCGGGGCAAAGCCGCCCTGGTCGATGAAAATGTAGTCAGGGTCCCAGGCCAGCAGTTTCTCCTTGTCGATCATGATCGAGCCGCTCTCCCCGGTTTCATCCACCACGTTTTGGGCGTGGATTACGTCCAGGAGCGCGTACTGGCCCTGGGTGCTCTCGATGCCGTGCGCGCCCCGGGCGCCCAGCCCGCCCACGTACACCGAAGGCTTGTCGGCATCTGGGATATCGCTGGTGCGCTTCCCCAGATCTTCTATGGCTTGATTCAGGAACTCTACCGCGGCCTGGGCTTTTGTGCTATCGCCGGTGATCTGACCGATCAGCAGCAGGGAATCGGGCACGTCCTGCTGGAAGAGATTCGTGGCCCCAAAACCAGCACGCCCGTAGCTGATCACCACCACCGGGATGCCAGTCTTGGCCTGTAGCTCGCCGGCGACGGAGGCCTCCGTGGCGTATGTGCTAAAGATCACGTCCGGCGCGACCGTCAGGATTTTCTCCGGGTCGGGGGCGTTGTTGGGGCCGCCCTGCCCGATGACGGGCAGTTCCGCCAGTTCGGGGTTGGCGAGCAGGTAGGGCCGGCCGGTGGGATGATTGACTTCGAGTGCCTCCACCCCGACGACGTAATCCAGGTTTCCGGCGTAAACGTACAGTCGCAACGCGCCAGGGCCGATGGCGACGACGCGGCTGACATCGGCAGAGACAGATACTTCTCGCCCCAACAGGTCGGTGACGGACACGGTTTCCGTTTCGTTGGGGTTGGCGGCATTGCAGCCGGCCAGAAAGAGGGATAGAACAGTGACAAGCGACAAGATGGTGAAGAAACGCGACTTCATGAGAGTCCTCCTGTGATAGTTTTACGATTGAATAGATACCGCGCACATTTCCATTCGCCGAGCCAGGGTTTACAGAGGGATCACCGCCCGACTGCCATTATGGGCCACGATGGTTACGGGAACGGCGTAAACGGCTTGGATGTTTTCTGGGGTCATCACCTCCGATCCGCCGGCGGCGTAGATGCTTTTGTCTTTGAGCAGAATGAAGCGATCCGCCAAGCGTAGCGCCAGGTTGAGATCGTGCATCGCCACCACCGCGGCGATGCCCCGTTCGCGGCTGATCTGCCGGATCAAGTTGACCACCTCAATCTGATTCTTCAAGTCCAGGCTGCTGGTCGGTTCGTCCATCAGCAGAATTTCCGGCTCTTGCGCCAGGGCGCGGGCGATCACCACCTTCTGCAGTTCACCGCCGCTCAGTTCATCCAGGTGGCGCAGGGCGAATTCAGAAAGTCCCAGCGTTTCCAGCGCTTGCGCCGCAATCGCCATATCGTTCTGGCTGATGTCCCAGCGGATGTAGGGCTTGCGTCCCAACAGCACGGTATTGAAAACCGTGGCCCGTGAGCCGTTGCGCTGTTGTTCCACGTAGCCCATTTTCTGCGCCAGACCGTTGCGGCTGAGGGTCGAGATGGGTTGATCCTCGATCAGCACCGTGCCCGCTGCCGGCGTGAGGATGCGGTTGAGGCATTTGAGCAGCGTGGTTTTTCCGGTGCCGTTGGTACCCAGGATCGCCAGCACCTGACCTTTTTTCACCACAAAGTTGACTTCTTCCAGCACCGGGCGGCCCGGATAGTCAAATCGAATCCCTCGTACGTTCAAAATCATCGCCGGGAATATCCTTTCGCTAAAATGAATAGGAACAGCGGCGCGCCAAAGAAGGACGTGATCGCGCCCACCGGTAGGACCACGGGTGAAATCAGGGTGCGCGCCAGGGTGTCGGCAAACAGCAGCAAGGCCGCGCCGGTCACCGCCGAGGCCGGGATCAGGAAGCGGTGATCGACGCCCAGGACGCGGCGCATCATTTGCGGCGCGATCAGTCCGATGAAACCGATGATGCCCATAAACGAGACCGCCACCGCAGTGATCAACGAGGCCACCAGCATACTGCGGAAGCGGATCTGCTCCACGTGTACGCCCAGGCCCTTGGCCGCGTCCTCGCCGCTTTCGAGGGCGTTGTAATTCCAACGTTGCAGCAGGAAATAGATCAGGGCCGCCGCCGTCAGGACCGCGAGAAGCGTCACCTCCTGCCAGGCGACGCGGCCCAGATCGCCAAAGGTCCAAAAGACCATGGCGGCCACTTGCACGTCCTGGGCAAAGTACTGCACCAGGGTCGAGCCGGCCGCGAACAGCGAGCCGAAGGCCACGCCCGCCAGCACCACCGATTCGGGCGAAAAGCCGCGCAGCCGGGCCAGGAGCAGAATCAGGATCATAGCGGTGACCGAAAAGACAAAGGCGCTGATGGTGACGGTATAGGGGTTGGCGATGAAAACCGCATCGTGGGTATTGCTGTGCAGCGTGCCGGCCCCAAAGAACACGATCGCCAGGTTGGCGCCAAAGGCGGCGGCGTTGGAGATGCCCAGCGTAAACGGCGAGGCCAACGGGTTCCGCAGGCAGGTCTGCATCACGCAGCCGGCCACCGCCAACCCGATCCCGGCCACGATCCCGGCGATGACGCGCGGCAATCGGATGTTCCAGATCACCACGTGGGGGATGCCGCTTTCAAGGCCCAGCAGCGCCCGCAGCACCTGCACGGGATGTGTATTCGCGGCCCCGGCGTTGATGGCGACGACGGCCAACAGCAAAGTCAGCGCCGTTAAACCCAGGATGAGGTGTTTTTTGTGGGCCGACTGCCGCAGAAAGGCCGCCGCCGGGCTCGAGGGGCTGCCGCCGATGGAAACTTGCTCACGCATTCGTTTTCTGTCCTTTCGATGTCTCGTTCAGGCTGTGGGGGATATGCCCGTTGCGCGCCTCGGGGACGCTGTCTATGGCCGGGGCGTAGGCTTTGATATCCAGCAGCGGGCTGCCATCCAGGGCATCCACTCCGCGCACGATCAGCCGGTTGTCCTCCTGCCGGATCAAGTCGGCCACGCAGAAGGCAATCGGGTTGGGACGGTTGGGCGAGCGGCTGGAAAAGACGCCCACGGGGACATCGCTGAAAGGCGTCCGCGATTGCAGGGTCTCCCGGTTGGCCCGGTCTCCCCAGTACAGCACGATCAGGTGTGAACAGCGGACAATGTCTTTGAGCGCTGCCGTAAATTGCGGATAGATTTCCAGCGTGATTTCGTCGTCGGACAGGCGGCCCTGGCGGGGCGCGTCGCCGTGTTGCTCGTAGGGGCTGTGAATGACGCCAATGGGGGTTAGTTGCATCGTAAAATAACCTTCTGTTACAATTCTCTACCGGACACTTTTGTGCAAAGCGGGTTCCTATGAGACAAGGGCCGGTATTTTTGCCACGAATTGCACGAATTTCCGCGAATAAAAGCTAGAAAATTGGCGTTGATTCGTGAAATTCGTGGCAAAAGAAAAAGTGTCGGATAGTGAGTGTTACCAACGATTTTCGGCTGCCTCGAAGCAGGGCATACACAGCGTGCGGCCCTGGAAGCGGCGTGTGCGCGTCTCCATCGCCATCTCGCCGCACGCGTCGCAGGCCAGCGAGGCTATGACACGCGCCCGCGCCGGGATGCGCGGCTCGACCTCGCGCACCTCGAACAGCGTCTCTTCCGGCGCGTCGAGCACCTGTTGAACGCGCTGGCCGTGCAGCGCACTGAAGCGCGCCTGCTCTTCCTCCGTCGCCGCGCCGCTGCGCACCCGCTCGAACAGCGCCTGGCGCTCCAGGTCCGGCGGGCCAAAGGCGTTGGGCTGGGTCACGATGCGCAGCGCCTTGCCGTCGGAGCGGCGGATAAAGGTAAAGGCGTTCTTGCCGTAATCCAGGTGGATCAGGTTGCCCTTGCCGAACGTACAGCCGGTCAGGTACTGGATCGCGTCCACGCCGCACATGTCGGTCTCGACGATGGCCACGATCTCCTCGTCGGCAGAATGCGGGCCGATCTCGCGCAGCGCGATCTCGGCTGCGCGGATGCCGGTGGCCAGGCCGGGGCAACTGTGGCCGTGGAACCTGATGGTTCCTTCGATGTCAATCATGGTCATCCTCCAAATTGGTCTTTGGACAAACGAAAAAGGGCCAGATAAGCGTTCCAGGTTCAACCTGAAGACGGCCTTCATGGCCCCTCGTTTGCTCGTCGTATGCGGTTGTCGTTACAGCGCTAAAACTAACTGGCGTTGCTGCCCGGTTGGCTCAGGTGGATGGTGTGCTTGAGGAAGTCGATCCTCTCGATCCTTCCCTGCACCAGCTTCTGCTCGCCCAGCAGGTTGACCAGCAGGTAGGCGTCCTGCTCCGGTTCCGGCTGGACCAGCATGACGTCCTCCATCACCTGGCGCGCTTCGCCGTCACCATCGCGGACGTAGACCTTAGCTTCGCACATTTCACACCTCCGTGAAAACAAAAACGCCACACAGACCGGGCCTTCAGGCCGGTTGAGTGGCGATCTTCATGATACGCTTTTTGCGCCGACTTCATGTCAGCGGAGCATAATATACCACAGGGTGTCCGGGATGTCAACCGCTGGCGGCAATGGCCTGCTGGATGGTCTCGATGGCAGCCTCGATCTGCTTGGTGAGCGCTTTCCGCTCGATACCGACGATCTCGAAGTGGGGCTGGTTGATGAGCAGGAGCAATTTACACCCTGGCGCACCGGCGACCGCCTCGGCGATGCCGGGCATGACCTCGCCCATCATCGAGTTGGACACCACGACGCCGATGGGGGCCAGCCCTTGACGTGCAATTAGCGCGGAAACACGTTTGAGTATATAATTTGACAATGGCACATTACAGCGCACAGCGGTTAAAACCGCGTGCTACAACTGCAAAACCTGCCTTCGCAGGTTAGTTTATAGTCGGCGTAGGCCGACTTTGCAGTTGTGGCCCGCGAATTTATTCGCCGGGGACAAATGTGGGTAGTGTCCCTGGACAATTGAGATAATTTTTGGCATACTGTTAGCTATCTTACCTATTGGAGGTGGAAGATGAAACTGACAGCATGCCTAATCATATTGTCGCTGATTTCGACGTATTGGTCAACTGTTCTTGGGGAATCAAGAACAGTCGTAGTATCAGACAGTCAGACAGGCTGTTTCAGCCTAATTGGACCTGAACAACTTCAGAGAGACCATTCACTGATGCTCCAGTGGTGGGACTGGGCTATGCAAATGGAACAGCTTTATCGATCTCGGCGACGGCGACGGCGCAAGGTCAAGCGATGGCGTAAGCACAAACCAAATCAGGTGGAGTTATTGTGGCGTAGATTTCGACGTTGGCGATGGCGATGGCGACGTTCGTGGCACCGGTGGCAAGCGTTGATGAATGGCACAGAGCAAGAGAAGTCCTCGGTTGCTGATCAATCAGCTCACACGTGTTGTCCCCAGGAGGAGTGCCGGGCCCACGGTAAGTTTGGAGATGATCCAATGCACGACATCGTCGGGTACGGCACCTACACTACGACACATGGAGAGACGCGGCAGATGTACCAGTGCAACGTGTGTGAGCAGCCGTTTTCCGAAACGGCCGGGACCCCCTTCTTTGGCCTCAAGACACCGACGAGAACAGTCTGCACCGCGCTGCAGGAACTGGCAGAAGGCTTGGGGATACGGGCCGTGGCGCGCATCCGTGGGGTAGAACCAGATACTGTACTGGAGTGGTTGAAGAAAGCCGGTCAACACTGTCAGGCGTTGTCCGACTATATGATCCAAGAAATGAATCTGACCCAGGTGCAGTTAGACGAACTATGGACCTTTGTACACAAGAAGGAACGCACGTTGACGGAATGGGAGAAGCTACACACTGAATGGGGAGACACGTGGGTGTGGATAGCCTTCGATCCAGTGCACAAGTTGGTCATTGCCGTGTTGGTGGGGGAACGCGGCGCAAAAGAAGCGATCGGGCTTGTGGATCGGCTACGGGCACGATTGACCGAAACTTGTGAGCCTCTATCGACCAGCGATAGTCTCCCTCACTACGTCAAGGCGATCCTGAAAGCTTTCGGTGTGTGGATTCAGCCTCGGCGCCAGGGAAATCGTGGTCGCTTCCCCAAGCCGCGCCAGGTACCTCCAGAAGGCCTCCAATACGCCACAGTGCACAAGGAGCGGGAAAACGGACGCGTGGTCTCGGTCAAAACAAAGGTCGTCTATGGAAACCCGGACCAGATCGAAGCACTTCTGACGTCTCTTGGACAAAAGATCAACACGTCCTTCGTCGAACGGATCAATCTCACTCTGCGTCTCCTGATCAGTCGGTTGCATCGTAAGACGCTATGTTTTTCCAAGAAACGTGAGTACCTGGCGCATCATATCCACTTGGCGCTGGCCTACTATCACTTCGCCAGGTATCACACCAGCTTGCGGGTCGAGTTGCCAGAACCTATTCCTACCCGAGGTAACGGCTCGCCTAAGAAGTGGCAACAACAGACACCTGCCATGGCGGCTGGCCTGACAGATCACAAATGGTCTCTGAGAGAGTTGTTAATGTGCCCAGTACCTGTGACGCCAACGTAAACACTACCTTGGCACTACCCTATAGATTGACTCGCTCACGCGCTTGAACTCGCGTTTCTTCAAGCGTGAGAAACGAGGCTGTTTTGTGCCCGTTTGAGCTATGTTTTAAATGCTCTGTGCAGGCTTCCAGCGGTCACTTTTTGAATTATCTCAATTGTTGAGGATCATTACCGTCAACTCTAAATTTAACAGATTTGCGTGATTTGTCCACTCGTGAGAGAGAAAGTTTCTTGTCATTCTGGCCCTTTCATGCTACACTTTCTCTTTGCCCTGCGCTACGGTTGGGCTGGCACATATTTGTCGTGAGGTATAGCGTATGATCAAGCGAATAGTCAATTTTAGAACGATACTGGCGAGCGTGGCGCTCGTCCTGGCCCTGACGGTTAGGCCGGGTGTGGCAGCGCCGTTGCAGCAGGCCCGCTCGGTCATCACCTATCCCTCGGATGGGATGACCGTCAGCGGCGCCGTCGAGATCCAGGGAATCGCCACCCATCCCAACATCAATTCGTACCAGGTGCGCTATGCAGCTGGCCCCCAGCCGACCGGCGATTCTTGTTCCGCCTCGGCGGCCAACGCGGGACGGGCCGGATGCAGATCGAAGGCGTACAGCAGCGATAGGCAGATTGCGGAAAAAGCCATCAGCCAACGAGTGCAGATGAGTGACTTGGAGCGTTTCATGTTCTCCCTCCTGGATAAAACCTGAATTTCCGGATCAGTCGAAGCGGACTAGGGAGCATAAGCACACCGGAATCCTGTTCCAGCGGCAAAATCATGCCGAGTGGGAGCACGAAAGAATAGCTCCCCGTTAGCGGGGCGTGTAATCCTCATACCAGGCTCCACTGGCCCATTGGGCCCGGTTGGGTTGCGATAGGGGGAGTGCGCGTAGTAATTGGAATCATACCAATCGGAGACCCACTCGCGGGCATTGCCCCCCACATCCCACACGCCGTAGGGGCTGACGTCCGTGGGGTAGCTGCCAACCGGGCTGAGACGCCTGGCATACTTGTCTGGATCCCACTCGTCGCCCCAGGGATAGAGCAGGCCCTCTGTGCCCCGGGCGGCTTTTTCCCACTCGGCCTCCGTGGGCAGCCTCTTCCCCCGCCAACGGCAGTAAGCGTTTGCTCCCTCCCAGGTGACGGAAACGACTGGGTAGTCCTCATACCCTTCCTCGACTACGAACACACCGCTCACCTCGAGAATGCGGCTAGGATCAGTGTAGCTGGGCGGTTGCAGGTCCACGCAGGTGACGCCATTGCAGGCGAAATAGGTCTCCCCCAGGACGTTCAAGAACTCGACGTACTCTGCGTTGGTCGTCTCGTAACGGTCGATGTAGAATGTATCCAGGTAGACTGTATGCGAGGGGAATCGTTCGATGTAACCTGGGTGCACTGGCGCCGTTTCGCTGACTCCCATCTGGAACTCGCCGGCGGGGATCTCCACCATCCCTGACATATCCACCTCGGAGAGTGGGGTGGGCTGTGTATACTGCTCCGCCGATACGATGGATTCTTCCAAAGGGGGCGGCTCCGGTCCCCGTGCGCAGCGGAAGCCGCCCAACGCCCACTTGTCATCGCCGGGAAATCGGTCTGCAGATCGGTAGTGCAGCTCCGGCGGTTCAGCAGAGCCTACCGAGCCATGGTATCCTCCCCGGCGGACGAAGGGGCCCGAAATCCAGATATTCCTCTCCAGGTAGCGTCCGCCAGGATACACTTGATATAGACCGCTCACCCACTCCGGCGCGTTGCCGGCCATATCCAGCGCACTATAGGGACTCGCCCCCTGCGGATAACTGCCGACCGGATCTGTCGTAAAACCCTCCCCTCTCACCCAGTGCTTGAGCCGCGTAGGGTCCCACTCGTCGCCCCAGGGGTAGATACGTCCATCGGTCCCCCGGGCCGCCTTCTCCCACTCCGCCTCGGTCGGCAGCCGCTTGCCCACCCATTGACAGTAGGCGTCGGCGTCCGCCCAGGCCACGAGCACGGGGTGTTCGGGGGAGGGAGCAGGCTCGCGCGACGGCGAGCAGGCGCCCGCCTCCACGCAGCGCTCGTAGCGGGCGTAGGTCACCTCGACCTGGTCGATCTCGAATTCGTCCAGGTAAACAAGCATCTGCGGCCACTCGTCCCGGACGTAATCGGTGTATCCGCAGTGGCTGCCAAAACATCGCATGCTCTCCCAACGTACGATCTCTTCGCCAGCCGTGCCCATGATGAACTCACCGGCCGAGACGCGCACCATCGGCACGTCGTCCTCGGGGACCGGCGTGGGAGGCGCGGTGGCGGGCTGCGACGTGCTATTGAGCGGGGTGGTCGCAGCCGTCGCGCTCGTTGGCGTAGGGGTAGGCTCGCCAGGCGACGCTGTCGTATCCGGTCTGGAGGCTGTATCTTTCGCGGGGGTCGTCGCACCTTTTCCGTCCTGCGCGAATATCACGGCCAACCCAATCGCGCCTATGGCCATCACCGCTGTTATGATCAATACTTGGATCCTCTTGTTCATCGTCCGACCTCCTGCTGCACGTCTGCAACTCCCAATTCACGAGCCACGATCCGGGCCGCTCCCATCACGCTTATCTCCCCCACCACCATACCTGCTCCTTCATGTCGTTCATATACCGCTTGCTCGCCTCGAAGGCGTTCTCGTACCGCTCCGCCCCCTGACCGTCCGCCTGGGGCACCGCCTCCCGCCAGAAATGATCCCACGTCATCAAGATCGCGTTGCGCCACTGGATCAATCGCCACAACAGCCTGATGATCCATACCACGAACAGGATGACCACGAAACCAGCCATAAACATCGTCGCAAACGTGATGAAGTCGTGGGTGCCGTCCTCGCCCACGCCCACCATCTCGCCGGTCGCCAGGTCCAATTGCCACCAGGCGATGGCCTCCCCGCCGCCCCAATCCACCATCCGCTCCGGCACGATCACGCCGTAACCTTTCTGCACCGTGTCCACGATGAAGGCCCGGGCCTGGGTAGAGATCTGCAACCCGGCCAGCACGTCCAGGCGCCCGGCGTCCACGTAGGCTAGGGGAATGTCCTGCGACTGCGCCGCCTGCAGGACGTTGGCCGCCGACTTCACTGCCTCCCCCGGCGGGGAGCCAAGCAACGCCTCGCCCACGGCCGATTCCAGGAAGGTGTTGCAGACGCCGCGCGTCATCCGGTATATCTTTTCCGCGCCGCGGGCTTGGCCGGGGTGGGCAACGGCCCGCACGGAATCGTTCAACAGGTCCAGAATCTGCACCTGGGTCGTCCGGGAGATCTCCCGGCTCATCGAGAGGACCGAGGAGGCGATGGTGATGCGCGGCGTGGCGGGGTAGGCGCGCACCAGGCTCGTCGCCGCCAGGTCCTGCGTCGCCCGGTCAGACGTGGTGACGAAGGAAGCGCCCAGCATCCGATCGAAGGCCTGGGTGGACCCTTCGACCAGGTCACGCACCTCCGCCAGTTCCACCGCGCCGAAGTTGGCCTCGTAACCCTCCTCAAAGAACCCCAGCCCCGCAGCGATGGACTCAACCTCCGCGATACGGGGCGCCGTCACCAGCAGGTTCTCGCCCACGCTCGCCGCGTACGCGCTGGACATCCAGGATGGGTTGAAGTAGACGGTGTGGCTATCCATCCGGTGCACCAACGGGAACGTCTCCGGCCCCAACGACGAGAGAGCGTCCTGGTTCATCAACCCCAGGATCTGCCGGGGGCCGCTGCGCAGGGGTCCGCCCAGGGGGCCGGCCTTGGCCCGGTCGGCGATCTGGCGGGTGTAGCGGGTGGTGTGGCCGTCGGCGTCGGTGACGTCGAAGTGCAGGTACTCGGCGGTCACGGCGAACTGCCCGAAGGGATAGTTGGAGAGCAGCTCCCAGAAGGGCTTGCCAATGGCCAGGGTCTCGTTGTCGCCCAGGCGCAGGTAGGGGACGTAGGTGTAATACGTCCAGCCGTAGATCAGGTAGCCCATCGGCGGCGTCTCGTGGCTCGTCAGGTGCTCCAACGTCAGGGGCTGGCCCACCAGACCGGCCGTGGTGAAGGTGTGCGACAGCGGCGTGGTGTACCCGAACCCCGACGAGAGGTAAGATAGCATATCATACTTTTCGATCTCGACGGAGACGGTCACCTTGTGCCGGGCCCCGTCGGGGATCTCGGCGCACTCCCCGCCGGCTCCCCCCTCGCAGGGAGGAGAGGGCGGGGCAAAGGTCTGGCCCAGCTCGGCGTAGCTGAAGGCCGGGTCCATCGCCACCCAGCTGCCGTCCACGTAGGCCTCTACCCACCAGTGGTCGCGCACCTCGGCCAGCAGCTCGGGGTCGTTGGCCGGGTCCGAGACCTCGACGCCGTCGGGCACCTGGCCCACGACCGCGCCGGTGGTGGGGAACATCGAGAGGATCAGTTCCTGGGCCCGTTCAGTCGAGAGCGTGCCGTGGCGGTAGCGGGCCGGGACGCCGTTGCCCCGCAGCGTGGCCAGCAGCAGGTTAGCCTGGTCCAGCGAGTTCCCGGCCTGGCTCCACTCGGTGCCCCGGGCGCCTCGCAGGCTGCCCTTGTACGCCTCGTACCCCAGGGCGCGCACGTATTCGAAGGCGTCGGTGGGGTTGGGGCACAGCTGGCCCGCCCGCCGGGCCACGTCTGCGTCGTGGAAATCGGCGTCCACCGTGGGGGCCAGGTATTCGCCCAGGGACGCCGGGGCCAACGTCGCGGGGCAGGCGCTGGCGCTGACCATCTCCCCCGCCAGCGTGCCCCAGGCGGTGGCGCCGGTGTCGAGCGCTACGATCTCGGCGACGCTGGCGGGCACCGTGAGCACCATGGTGGCGGTCACCGATTTCATCGGCGGGATGGATCCCAGGTTCCAGGTGTACTCGTCCCCCTTGTAATCAGCCCGCGGATCGGCGGAGGCGAAGGCCGCGTCGGCGGTCAGCACGTCCACCAGGAGCACGTTGTGCACCGTGTTGGGGTCAGCGCTGGCGTCGAAGGCGGTCAGCGCTTCCACCGCGTCGGTGAAAGTGGCGTTCTCCGGGATCGCAGCTTGGGGAAATGCACTGCTTCCTTATATTGGAGTATAACACCCAAATCCGTCTCGAGTTACGCTATATTGGACGGATCAAAAGATTTCGGGCGTAGCTGAACGTTTTTCCACTCACATCTTGCTTGCAGCTCGTCCTCCATTATAGCAAATTTCGGCTCGGGACACACTGGCGTAAACGACAATTTTATTATGTCTCCCCCGCTGCCGGTGATGGAGAAATCGTATAAACCATCGCCGCGCCGTCCGGTGGCAAGCCTCCCCCGACGTAGGAGGGAGAGAGCGCCGCCGCCATCACGGTAGGACTGCCAGTTACCCGACAGCCCCCGTACAGACCTGTACTGAACCTGCCGAAGCATCCCGGCGTGCGGTTTTCCCGCACCGGGCTCCCTTCCTGTCTCTTATACACATCTCCGAGCCCACGAGACCGTACTAGATCTCGTATGCCGTCTTCTGCTTGAAAA
>OMKS01002378.1_pt1 | contig 15751 bp, 13 predicted proteins | sample 1674721 | NCBI WGS metagenome assembly OMKS01 (sample SAMN06264996, study PRJEB25208) | sediment metagenome | isolation source: hot spring sediment | place: USA: California | collected 2014-09-02
CGGAGATGTGTATAAGAGACAGGGCCGGGCTGTTTACCAGTTCCACCAGTCCCTTGACCCCTCTGGGATAACCGATTCTTACCGGCATGTGCATGATTCCTTCCGCAAGGTCTGCGACCCCTTCAAGGGAACTTGCACCGCCGGTCAGTACCAGCCCTGCAGACAGCGCTTCTCCAAGGTTGGTGTTGCGGATCTCGGTGTAGGCAAGCTTGAAGAGTTCTTCAACCCTTGATTCGATAATCTCCGCAAGGATCCTTCTCGGGACCGTGTTGACCATATCTCCGCCGATAGAGGGGACCTCGATCTGCTCATCGGATGAAACCCTGGAAGCGATTGCATGACCATACTTGATTTTCAGTCGTTCAGCCTCTGCAATAGGTGTTCTCAGTCCAACTGCTATGTCATTGGTGACATAGTCTCCTCCCAGGGCAAGCACAGCAGTATGCCGGATGGATCCCTCGTTGAACACTGCTATGTCAGATGTTCCTCCTCCTATATCCATGAGGATTACTCCGAGCTGACGCTCGTCCGGGGTAAGTATGGATGCCGCGGATGCGATCTGCTGAAGCACGATATCCTGGAGTCCGAGGCCTGCCTTCTGGGCACACTTGGTAATATTGCTCACTGCCGAGACCGAACCGGTGACTATGTGTACCCGTGCCTCAAGCTTGGAACCGGCCATGCCGACCGGGTTCACTATGCCACAGATGTCGTCGACACAGAATTCCTGAGGGAGAACATGGATAGTCTCAACCCCTACTGGCTTGGCAAAGTCCTTTGCCTGGTCAACAACCCGTTTTTTGTCCGACTCCGTTATCTCGTCGCCTTTTACTGCTATGACTCCGGATGAACTGATACCCTGTATGTGCCCGCCTGCAATTCCGGTGAACACTTCATCAACGCGGATACCTGCCATACGCTCGGCATCTTCTACGCAGCATCCTATTGCCTCGACCGTCTGTTCCATGTTCACAACAAGCCCACGCCGGAGTCCCTTGGATGAGGATAGACCGAAGCCTATCACCTCCAGATCACCATTATCCTTCAGTTCTGTTATGATGCAGCAGATCTTGGTTGTTCCGATATCGAGACCTACTATGATTCTGTCTCTAACTGCCATGATAACCTCGATTCTTCAATACTATTTTGTCTTCGCAGGTGAGGTCCATTATTGTGCCGCTGACCGGTTTTATCTCTTCCAGTGTCTTGAGCGCCATATCGACCTTGACCGGTGTCATCTCACCAAGGATCACCAGTGTAATACCCCTGTCCAGCCTGATATTCATCATCCCTCCTGATTCAATAATGAGATCCTTTACCTTCAGCCCCTTTGCCTCGACAACAGTGACCGCATTGATTGCATCCTTGAGGATATCGTTCAGATCCCCGCCGTTACCCATGGGTTCATACCCGCTGGCCTGTATCATGAGTCCGTAGTTGTCATGCGGTGCGGAGGCGAACACGTGACCTTCTTCGGAAATCAGGTATGGACTGTCTTTTAGGACCAGTGTTGCGGTTGGTACGTGTTCCTCTATCCGCAGATTCACCGATGCCGGGACAAAATTTCTGGAGATGCTGATATCCTTTACCCAGGGATGTTTCAGAAGCCTTTTTCTGGCAGCATCCATATCCCATCCGAGGATATTGATCCCTTCCTCGATATCGAGCAGGGTCAGGACCTCGTTTTCTTCGATATGGGCATTCCCCTTGATCTCTATGGCCCTGACCTGGAAAATCTTTGAATCCGACATGTAAGCTGCCCCGCAGAACATCATCAGCGCACATGAGATCCCCAGACTCAACCAGATTGATATACGAATGGCAAGGTTGATCTTCGAGATGGTCTTCTTCTTTGAGGGTGTCTTTATCGTACGTTTATAATCTTTTTCCAATTATCCGTACCTCCTCAACAAGTTCTATGCCGAATCTCTCCCTAACATTGTTCTTGATCGTTCTTATAAGATCCAGGATGTCCGTGGCAGTAGCTGTTCCATCGTTGATTATGAAGTTTGCATGTTCCTGCGATACCTTTGCCCCGCCTATGGCAAAACCCTTCATGCCTGCCTGTTCGATCAGTTGGCCAGCGCTTGTATGCGGTGGATTCTTGAATACCGACCCGCAGCTGTAACCTGAGGGCTGATCCCTTCTCTTTTTCCTGAATGATTCAACCGCTGCAAAGATCTGCTCCCTGGGGGCGCTTTTCATGGCGAACCTCGCCCCTGTTATCACGGTGTCCGGGCTGAACCCTCCCGTGCGATAACCATAGTTGAGATCAGATCTTGGAATGTACCTTGTTCCTTCCTTATCCATGACCTCTATGTCAATCACCTCATCCATGATGCCGCGCTGTGCTGTGCCTGCATTCATGAACAAGGCACCTCCGACGGTTCCGGGTATCCATGCAAGAAATTCCAGACCGGACAGTCCATGTTCCTCACAATAGTTCAGGAGTCTTGATGTGAGCAGTGCTGCTCCGCAGCAGACATTCTCCTTTGAACGGCTGACCGTATCGAACCCTTTGCCGAGGCGGATGACCGGACTGCTTATCAGGGCATCTTCAAAGATCATATTGGACCCGCCTCCGAGCATGATGAAATCATCGAATTCGGCTAGGAGAGCACGCAGCTGGTCTTTTGTTTCCGGCTCGAACAGCCTGGCGATATTTCCGCCGCAGTGCATGGTTGTGATCGTAGAAGCGCTCATCTGCGAATACTGCCTCATTCAATCATCTCCAATATCTTCAGACCCTGGCGCCATGCATCCCCGGCGCCTAAGAAAAGCACTATGTCCCCTTGCTTGAGATCGGGGCAGACAGCCTTTGGAAGGGACTCTTTATCCTCCACATAGCAGACATCTTGATGGCCATGTTCCTTTATGCTCTCAAACAGGGCACGACCTGATATTCCCTCGATTGGATTCTCTGAAGCAGCATATATTTCAGTTATGTACACACGGGATGCATCATAGAATGAAGTCACGAAATCATCAAAGAGGGCCCGGGTTCTGGAAAATCGATGGGGCTGAAAGACAGCGATCAGACGCCTGCCCGGAAAACTGTTTTTTATCGCCTGCAGGGTCATCTTGATCTCTGTAGGATGGTGCCCATAATCATCCATGATCATTATGCCGCCTTTCTCGCCGCGCAGGTGTGACCTTCTCTGAACACCCTTGTAGGTCTCAATCCCTTTTTTGGCGGTATTGAAATCAATGCCTATTTCAATTGCCGTGCCAATGGCCGCCAGTGCATTTAAGCAATTGTGGATGCCCGGGACATTCAGGGAGATCTCTCCGAGAGTCCTGGTCCCGCGATGGGCGACAAAGCGTGTTGTCATCCCTTTAAACAAGGGATCAGTGAATCGGTATAATGCCTGGGTGTGCGATCCGTAGGTAAGCACCTTTCTTTCGAGCCGGGGCAGGATCTGCTGAATGTTTTCATCGTCGAGGCATACCATGTTGAATCCGAAAAACGGCACTTTGTTCAAGAATTGCACATAAGTGTCCAGGATATCATCGAGGTCGCGGTAGCAGTCCATGTGTTCGCGTTCTATATTGGTGACAACCGCTATAATAGGGGCAAGCTTCAGGAATGACCGGTCACTCTCATCTGCCTCTGCTACCAGCAGTTCCCCTTCGCCCAGTCTTGCATTGGATCCGAACATATCGAGTTTGCCGCCGATAACGGCAGTGGGATCGAGGTCTGCCACCTCCAGCAAGGTAGCGAGCATGGACGTTGTAGACGTCTTTCCGTGGGTACCTGCAATGGCAATGGAATATTTCATTCTCATGAGTTCTGCAAGCATCTCTGCACGTGGAATGACCGGCAGTCTTTTGTCTTTTGCAGCGACGCATTCAGGGTTGTCGAGCCCCACGGCTGAAGAGTATACCAGGACCTGTGCATTGCCGAGGTTCTCGCTGCGGTGTCCGATATCTATGCGTGCGCCAAATGAACGCAGCCTCGAGATGCTGTCGGATTCGGCAATATCAGAACCGCTGATCTCGAACTTCAGGTTAAGAAGAAGTTCTGCAATTCCGCTCATGCCAATGCCGCCGATCCCTACAAAATGAATTCTCCTGATTCCTTTAAACACTTAAGATCTCCTGTGCTATCCTCTCTGATCCATTTCCAAGACCAAGTGATGCCATGTTTGATGAAGCCTCGAGTAATCCATCCCGGTCTGCAAGGCGTATCCTTATCTCGAGGGCAAGCCTCTCCGGGGTGAGATGGTCATCAGGGATGATCCATCCGCCACCCTTTGATGCCACATAGAGTGCATTTTTCATCTGGTGATTGTCTGTTGCGTGCGGGTAGGGGACCATAATGGCCGGAAGGGCAGTCCTTGAGAGCTCTGAAAGGGTGAGCCCTCCGCACCTGCATACTGCCAGGCTTGATTTGGCGTATGCCAGGGACATATCGTCTATGAAATCTACGACTCTTGCAGCCAGCCCCATCTCCTCATATGCCCTGTTTACCCTGGTAAGGTCTGCGGTGCCTGTCTGGTGGACAATCTCGGGAACAGGTCCCTGGTCTTTCAGGATTTTCATTGCATCGACACACGATCGATTGATGCTTGATGCACCCAGGCTTCCTCCCAGAATGAGCAGGTTCGTCCGGTCGGTATCCTTTGCGGCCGCCAGGATGTCTTTGCGGACAGGATTGCCTGCAAGTATGGACTTGTGAGGGGCAAAGGTCTGCTCTGGATCGGGAAAGGCCAGGAATATTCTGTGGGCAATACGAGAAAGGATCCTGTTGGTAAGACCTGCAACGCTGTTCTGTTCCTGGATTGCGCACCGGCATCCGTGTATGAATCCTGCCAGAACAACCATGCCCGTGATATATCCCCCGCATCCTATGACCCATGCCGGATTAAATTCTCTGACGATCTTTCGAGCGGTTACGAACGCACGAATATTAACCGCTGCAGCCCTCAAGCTGTTCCCCAATGATTTTCCCTTGATCCCGAGTGCCTTTATGGCAATGAAGTCAAGACCTTCTCTTCGAGCGATGCGTTCCTCCATGCCCCTATCGGTGCCGATAAAAAGGATCTTCGCTTCAGGCAGTGCATCCGCAATGGCATGGGCTATGGCAACAGCCGGCATGATATGCCCGCCGGTTCCGCCTGCACAGACAAGGATCTTCACAGCCTGGCCCTCCTTGAAACAGACAGGATGATGCCTGATATCAGCATGGTGGTTACCAGTGTCGATCCCCCGTAGCTGAAGAACGGCAGGGCAATGCCTGTAGTGGGAAATAACGACATGGAGACCCCCATGTTTATGATCGCCTGCAGGCCTATCAGGCACACCGATGCGATCACCAGGTAAAAGCCGAACGAATCATTCGTTGCTTTGGCAATGCTGAGTCCTCTCCATATCCATGTTCCAAAAAGTGCAAGAACGACAACTAGGCCGATAAAACCGAGTTCCTCGCCGAGAACCGAAAGGATAAAGTCCGTATGGGGTGCAGGGAGGAAGAAGAGCTTCTGTGTACTTTCGCCCAGGCCTGAGCCGATGATCCCCCCATTGGCAAAGGCAACCATGGATTGAATGATCTGGTATCCGATGCCCTGCATGTCTTCCCAGGGATTCATGAATGCGAGAAGCCTTGCCCTGCGATACGGCTCAAGGATCATCATGAGAACAACCAGGGGAAGACCGGCAAGAAACAGGAACAGGAGATGCTTCCATCTCATACCGGCGATGAACAGGACGGCAATTGCCCAGACAATGATTGTGGCTGCAGTACCGAAATCAGGTTCTATGAAGATAAGCAGTGAGCATAATCCTATGATCATCAGTGCGGGCAATATGCCGTAGGAGAAATCCTCGACGCGTTTTGCCTTTTTTGCGAGATAAGATGCAAGATAGAAGATAAGAGCGACCTTTACCGCCTCGGATGCCTGGAAGTTGAACGATGAGATATGAATCCACCTATTAGCATGGCCTCCGGTGAGGCCTATGCCCGGTATAAAGCACCCTATCAGAGCTCCAATCCCTGATATGAGCAGTAAGAGGATGAAAGTTCGTGAATTAAAACGCCGGTAGTCCGTTTTCATGATACCAGCCATGAGGATGGCACCTAGGAGAAGGTGAACAAGGTGTTTTATCATTAAATGAATGCTGCTGCCGAAGAGCTCTTTCGAGACAAAATAGCTTGCAGAGAAGATCATTATAGTACCCATGACCAGCAGGGCGAGCGTGGTCATCAGGAATATGAAATCAAATTCCATCTCTGAGTTTACTGAATCGCCAGTACGCATTGCCTGAACACCTCTCCTCTGTGTGCATAACTCTCAAACATATCGAAACTCGAACAACCGGGGCTCAGCAGCACGGTGTCCCCCGTGACTGCACAAGCATATGCCAAAGAAACAGCCTCGGTCATATTTGAGGCAGTTTCACAATCCACAATATCTGATATCTCTGTCATGATTCTCGCGGTTGCCTCTCCGATGATCACTGCCTTTTTGATGGTATCTTTGTACCTGATGGCGAGTTGTGAAAAGTCGCCACCCTTGTCCTTGCCACCGAGGATGATGATTGCCTTGCCTTTTGATCCGTAAAGGGCCTTTTCCACGGCCCCGACATTGGTTGCCTTGGAGTCGTCTATAAACGAGATTCCGTTAATGTTTGCAATGGATTCATACCGGTGGTGGATTGTGGAAAAGCCTTTGAATACCTCTTCCATGACAGTGTTGTCGATCCCCAGGATATGCCCTGCAATAGATGCTGCCAGCATATCTTCGACAATCCCGCTGCCGAAGCCTTTCTCCGTGGGCAGGCAAGGGCCGGGACCGCTTATGCGGCCGCAAAATACCACGCGGGAATCCTCTATGTATCCGCCGTTGGTTGATATGGGCCGCTCCGTGGAGAAACCCATTCTTTCAGCCTGCCCATCGAGATCCTTCAGGTAGGGATCATCATCGTTGACAATGGCATAATCCCCTGTTAGCTGGTTCTCGAAGATCTTTTCCTTATAATATACGTATTCCTCCATGCTTTTGTATCGATCCAGATGATCAGGTGTTATATTCAGACAGATGCTGATGTAGGGTCTGAAATGTTCGATCCATTCCATCTGAAACGAACTGATCTCGGCTACGACAAATCGCGGGTCATGCTGTGCAAGGGATATGAGAGGAGGAGAGATGTTTCCCCCGATGCCTGCATCCAGCCCGGCTCTTTTCAATATCTCGTAGATAAGGGTGGTGGTTGTCGTCTTGCCGTTTGTGCCGGTAACGGCGATGATCTTTCCCGTCAGGAAGGAAGAAGCGACCTCGATCTCGGAGAGAACCTTCTTTGCATATGCGAACATGTGATGGTCCCTGGGTATTCCCGGGCTCGGGATCAAGAGATCCGCCCAGAGCAGGTCTTCCCTGCACAGGGCTGTTACCGGAACAGCCGAGTTTATCCCGGCAATGTATTCGTCAACAAGCCGGACTTCATTCCCTCTACGGATCATCTCCTGTGCCGTGATGCGACCAGTCTCGCCGGCACCCCACACAACTATACGCAAGCCTTCATCCTTTCCAGACCCTGATTGATCCTCATCAGAAGTGATAGTATGTTCTTGTCATCACAATCCATATAGAAACGGATCAAAGCCTGTAAGTATACAATATCTTTGTTAATCTTTCTCATTGAACATCTCCTCACCTCAACTTAAGCGTTGAAATGGCCACCATTGCGAGGAAGATGGATATGATCCAGAACCGTACGATTATTTTCGGTTCCGGCCATCCCTTGAGTTCATAATGGTGATGAATGGGTGCCATTTTAAACATGCGTCTGCCTTTGGTAAACTTGAAGAACCCCACCTGCAGTATGACAGACACAACCTCCATGAAAAAAATCCCGCCTACCACCAGCAACAGGACTTCCTGTTTTGTTATCAGTGCAACAGTTCCCAGGATCCCTCCGAGACTCAGGGAACCCACATCCCCCATGAAAACCTGAGCCGGATAGGAGTTGTACCAGAGAAATCCCATTCCTGCCCCCACTATGGCTCCAAGGAAGATGCTCAGTTCCCCGACACCTGAGATAAAAGGTATCTGCAGATATGTTGCGGAATTGATGTTTCCTGTTATGTAGGCGAACACAAGATAGGTTGCCGCAGCGATTGTGCAGGGGCCGATGGCCAGACCGTCGAGCCCGTCGGTAAGATTGACCGCATTGGCGCAGCCTACTATCACGATCATTGCAAACGGGATATACAAGATGCCGAGATCGACCCGGATGTTCTTGAAAAACGGGATGGTGATGGTGCTGTCGAATCCCGGAATGTTCACAAGAACATAGGCTACAAATGCAGCAGCACAGAATTCAATGGCAAGGCGAACCTTGCCAGGGATGCCCAGCATATTGCCCTTTACGGTTTTAAGGTAGTCGTCAACAAAGCCGAGTATGCCGAAGGTAATAAGGATGAACATCCCCAGCCACATGTAGAGATTGGCTATGTCGGTCCAGAGCAGGGTTGCCGATGCTATTGCAAAGATGATGAGGATTCCCCCCATGGTGGGTGTACCTGATTTTCCAAGATGCGTTTGAGGGGTATAACCGTTTATCCGTTCTCTAAGCCTTAATTCTGTAAGTTTTCTGATAAACCATGGTCCCAGAATAAAACATATCAGGAGTGCTGTAATGGTGGCATAGATGGTCCTGAATGTAATGTACTTGAATATATTGAATATTGAGAAGTATGTATGCAGAGGATAGAGAAGATTGTAGAGCATGTTACGCTACCGCCTTTAAATGATTGACGACAAGATCAAGACGCAGGGCCCTGGATGCCTTTACCAGTACGATGGCATCCTTGTCGGCCATGTCCGACAGATTCCAGAAGATATCTTCCATGTCCGGGGCGATATGAACCGCAGCGGCATTCATGCCTGATTTGACAGTGGCGTCCGCAATGAAATGGGCCATTTCCCCGATAACTATAAGTCTGCTGATCCCTGATTGCGCCACCCATTTGCCGAGTTCTTTGTGCCAGTGTTCGGCATGATTTCCCAATTCCAGCATATCCCCGAGCACGGCGACTTTATACACATGGGGCGATGAAGAGAGCATTTCCAGGGCCGCTTTCATCGATGCAGGGTTTGCATTATAACAGTCGTTGATAATGGTGATGCGGCCTGAAAAGATGATCTCGGAACGCATGCCCGGAAGCTGTGCGTCCTTGATCCCCTGGGCAATCTTTTCTGGATCGATATCAAGGGCACATGCACAGGCAGCGGCTGCAAGGGCATTGGAAATATTGTGCCTGCCGGGCAGGGGTACATGAACCTGTAGTGCCGTGCCGGCGATATCAATGATGATATCCGATCCGTCAAGCCCCTCATAGTCAATTTTCTTCAGGGTTATGTCTGCCTTGTCTTTCATCGAATAGGTCTTGCGCGAAAGGTGTTCCGCAATGGAGACCCGATCCATGTATTCCTGGTAAGGATTCAGCACTGCTGTTCCCGGTATTGTCGTGTTTTTAAAGACAGACTGTTTTTCCCTGATGATTCCGGATATAGTCCTGAGGCCTTTCAGGTGTACGGGATTGATGTTTGTAAGGACCGATACCGTAGGCCTTGTGATGGTGGAAAGCCGGTCAATCTCTCCGAACCTGTTGGTGCCCATCTCAATAACCGCAAATTCGTGATGATTGCCGAGCTCGATCAGGCTTAAGGGGACGCCGATCAGATTGTTGAAATTATTCATGGTCTTCAGGCACGGTCCCTGTAGAGAGAGGATGGAGGCGCAGAACTCTTTAACAGTGGTCTTGCCCGTAGATCCTGTGATCCCGACAATCGAAGGGGAATACCGGTTTCTGATAAAAGCGGCTATATCTCCAAGGGCAACGAGAGTATCATCTGCGAAAATGATCATTCCGGGGAAACGGATCTCTTCATCCATGACCACGGCACCGCAGGCCCCTTTCGCAAAGGCCTTTTCGATGAAGTCCTGGCCGTCGAAGTTTTCTCCCCTGAGCGCGATAAACAGATCACCTTCCTTTATGGTCCTGGTATCTGTGGATATCCCGGAGATCCATGTATGCGGATCTCCAGAGATGATGTAGCCCCTGGTGGCAGAAGCAATCTGTCTTGCCTGATACTTCATTTATTATAGATCTCCATCAGACTCTGCTGTACGATAAGCCTGTCATCAAAGGACGTCTTTGTCTCGCCGATGATCTGATAGTCTTCATGCCCTTTGCCTGCGATTATAAGGCAGTCATCAATATTCATGGTGGAAAGGGCCAAGGCGATGGCCTTTTTTCTGTCAGGTTCGACAAAGATGCGCGAACCGGCCGGGATACCTTTAACAATGCCCTCAATTATTGCAAGCGGGTTTTCCTTCCTTGGATTGTCTGATGTTATGATAACGATGTCAGAGATCGCGGATGCAATCTTGCCCATAATTGGCCTTTTCCCCCGGTCCCTGTCTCCCCCACAGCCGAACAATGTTATGAGGCGGCCTTTGGCAAGGCCCCTTGCCGATTCAAGGGCTGCCTGCAGTGCGGCAGGGGTGTGTGCATAATCTACAATGATTCTGAGGTTGTATGCATTATCGACCGGCTCCATTCTGCCGGGGACTTTTCTCATGTTGTCGATCCCTGTGATCACGGAATGCATCTCTATACCCATTGCGTGAGAAAGTGCAACAGCTGCCATGATGTTATAGGTATTTATATCTCCAAGCAGTGAACTTTTCAGGGTAAAACCGCCTCGAGGGGTTGAAAGGCTTACCAAAAGACCGTCCGGTATATGTTCAAGGGAGGTTGCCTGTATCATCGCGGCATGGTCCCATCCATAGGTAACGGGGTCGCTGATCTCCTGCGCTAGCCTTTTGCCGTAGGGATCGTCTATGTTGATGATAGCCTTTCCTTTTAGGTAATGCGTAAAGAGCTTCTTTTTTGCGAGAAAATAGGTATCCATGTCTTTGTGATAATCAAGATGATCCTGCGTAAGGTTTGTGAAAATGGCATAATCGAACATGAGTCCTGCTGTCCTGTCCTGATCGAGAGCGTGCGAGCTGACCTCCATGATGCAGGAATCAACACCTGACCGGTTCATGGCATCGAGGGCTCTGAACAGGTCTATGGGTCCGGGTGTGGTTATGGACGACGATATTGCCTGGTCTGCATATCTCATGTTGATGGTCCCGATAACCCCGGGATTTGTTCCTGATGCCTTGAATACCGACTCAATGAGATAGGCGCTTGTTGTCTTTCCGTTGGTTCCGGTTATCCCGGAAAGCGAGATGTTGTTTGCGCATGGATAAAGGAGAGGCAAGAGTGTCTTGAGGGCGTCTCTGGTATCAGGGACCTCGACTATTGTTGCCCCTGATGCCTTATTGTGCCTGCCGTGGTTGCACACTATTGCCTCAGCGCCGGCCCTTACGGCATCCTGAATAAAGAGATGTCCGTCGGTCATGCTGCCCAAAAGTGCTATAAAGGCGTCTCCGGGCTGAACCTTCGATGAGTCGGACCTGAGAGATACAAACTCCCTTTCCCGCCCTGTTGCTTTTGATCCTGGTATCAAGGTGAGAAGTTCAGATGTCCTCATTGGGGTCTCCTTTGCGGGCTACCGTGATGGACGGTCGCAGGTCTATTATGCCGGCGCTCTTCTCGACGATACTTTTAAACAAGGGACAGGCAACAATGCTTGCAAAATGATGGGGGTGTGGCTCGTCGATACTTACAATTATCGTGAGCCTTGGTTTTGCGTATGTATCGATGACCCCGCCTATAAAGGTGGCTATATGGTCCTTTTTTGAATATGCGCCGGTAAGCGGGTCGATCTTCTGAGAGGTTCCTGTCTTCCCGAAGATCTGAAAACCGTCTATGCCGGCTGCCTCTGCTGTTCCGCCTTTGGAGCATACCGAAGTCAGTATTGCCACCATCTCGTCGGAGATATCCTTTGAGATCACCTTTTTAATGATGGTGGGGCGATAGCACTGTGTTTCTTTTCCCGAGGCGTCTGCGACGTGCTCTATAAGATTCGGCTTAAGCAGCATACCTCCGTTAATCAGGGCATTGAAGGCTGTGAGGAGCTGAATGCCGTTGACGGCAAACCCCTGGCCGAAGGAAATGTTTGCCTTGTCCACGTTTACCCATTTTCCGGGATCACGCACGAGGGCATACGCTTCGCCTGGAAAATCAATGCCGGAAGGCGAGATCAGGCCGAATTCCTTAAGGCAGGAATGCATATCATTGGAGCTAACCGGGTCAAAGAGCTTTACCATGCCGATGTTGCTTGAATATTTTATGATTTCTCTCAGAGGAAGCCATCCATATTTCTTGTGATCATGAATGGTGGTGCGGTGGTAGGAAAACCTCCCATTCTCGCAGAAGATGCTCAGGGAAGGGTTGAAGATCTTTTTGTCTAGGCCCCAGGATACAAAAATGGGTTTTATTACGGATCCGGGTTCAAATATTTCCACGACTCCCCTGTTTTTATGGCCGTCCAGGTCCTTATAGCTTCCGATATTTGGATTGAAGCTCGGATATGATGACATGGCAAGGATTTCCCCGGTTAAGGGATTTGTGATGATTACAAAGCCGGATTTTGCGTTATTGTGCTTTACTGCCTTTTCGAGTTCCGAGTAGGCGATATACTGCATCCTCCTGTCAATGGTAAGCCATATAGTGTTGCCGTCTTTTTTCTCATCGCTCGGCAGTCCTCTTGCATAGATGATTCTTCCCAGTCCGTCTTTGCGGACCTCTATGTGACGCGGTTTGCCTTTGAGTGCATGATCGAATAAAAGCTCGATCCCTTCAAGCCCCTGGCCGTCAATGCCGACAATACCCAGCACATTTGCAAAGGCTTCGCTTTCGGAATAAAAACGCTTTGCTTCATTATAGTAGCCGAGTCCCTGTATGTTAAGGGCCTTGACAGCCTCGACCTCGTCCGGGGATGCATGCCTCTTTATCCAAACAAAATATTTGTCCGACTGAAGTTTTCTTTTCAGGGACCGCTCCTCTATCTGCAATGTCCTGGCTATCTTTGACGCAGCCCATGCAGGATTCTTGACAAGTCTCGGGTTTGCTGCAATAGATTTCACATCAAGGCTTATGGCCAGAGGCTGCCCGCTTCTGTCATATATCGTGCCCCTGTGAGGGCTCAATCTTACGGTGTGATCAAAGCGCTTATGGGCTGCAGAGATGATGGAATCCGGTCTGAGTATCTGTAGGTCGAATGCCCGTATGGCGATTAAAGCCAGCAGTAAGACAAAGAAGATGCGTGCAATCTTTATTCGTCCAGACACAGATACACCACCTGATCGTTTTTCGGCGTTTGAAGACCCAGTGAATTTTTTGCGATGACCTCGAGCCTTCTTGAGCTTTTCAGCGTTGATATTTCGAGCTTCAGTGATTTGTTGTCACTCAAGAGACCTTCTTTTACAGCCTGTTGAGCGGATATATCATATCCCAGTTCCGTAACCATGTGCCTTGTCCAGACATGGAAGACAGCCCATACCGTAAAGAGCAGTAATATGATGATGCATGACGGGAGATAGTTCTGTGCCATCCTGGTTTTCATTGCACCCTCATCGCGGCACGCAGGCGTGCGCTTCTGGAACGAGGGTTCGCCTGAATCTCCAGGGGAGAAGGGCCGATGGGTTTGCCGGGGATCTTCACGAGTTTGGGCGTATCAGGCGAGGAAGGCCTGGGCAGTCCTCGAAGGAAGTAGTTCTCCTCTTCGGTTCCGGAAAAGAAACGCTTCACGATCCTGTCTTCGATCGAGTGATATGAGATCACAGCGAGTACTCCACCTGTACTCAGTGCAGAAGAGGCCTTTGGAAGAAAGGTCTTGAGGTTTTCAATCTCCTTGTTTACCTCCATGCGGATAGCCTGAAAGGTCTTTGTCGCCACATGAATCTTTTGAGGCCAGAATCTTTTTGGAACAGAGCTTCGGACAACCTCTACGAGATCCGAAGTTGTCTTCAGGGGTCTTGACTGTACAATATGACGAGCTATACGGGATGCGAAACGTTCTTCGCCGTAAGTTCTGATAATGTCTTTCAGCTGGTCTTCTTCATAGGTGTTAACTACCTGGTATGCATCCAGTTCGTCCCTCAGAGAGAACCGCATATCGAGGGGTCCTTCCCTCATAAAAGAAAACCCCCGATCAGCATCATCGAGGGCCCATGACGACATGCCCAGATCAAGCAAGATGCCATCGAAATAATCCCACCCGAGAATCATACGTATCTTATCTATCTCCGAGAAGTTTGTGTTGTATAGATGAATCCGGTCGCCATAATGCGCCAATGAATCCGAGAGCATTGCAATGGTGCCGCCATCAAGATCGGTGCCGGCAAGCTGTCCCGAAGGGGCGCTCTTTTCAAGGATTGCCCGTGTGTGTCCGCCGCCACCTACAGTGCCGTCGAAGTACAGCCCGCCATCTCTCGGCATAATCACCCCCAGGACCTCGTTGAGAAGAGCAGGGACGTGTTGCATAGGCCTATAGACCCAGCTCTGCAAGTCCTTCGAGCAGGTTCTTTGAATCCTTGAGCGCCTCTTTCATATATGCCTCATATGTATCCAGGTCCCAGATCTCAAAGCGATCGGTTATGCCCACGAAAAGACATTTTTTCTTGAGATCGGCATATTCGCGCAGGCTCGATGGTATCAATATCCTTCCCTGCGCATCAATCTGGCAGTCCTCGGCTGAACCCATTACGTGTCGCTTGAAGAGTATGTCGGCCTGTCTTACCATGGACAGGGTGGATGCTTTTTTTTCCATTCGCTCCCAGTCTTCGGGCGCAAAGGACATGAGGCACCGATCAAGCCCCTTGGTAATGATAAGGTGGTCGGTATCCCAATCGCTCAGCACCTCCCTGAACTTGGAAGGTATGCTCAGCCTGCCTTTATTATTGATTGAATTTACAAAATGCCCTTTTAGCACCCTTATCCCTCACCGATTTGACACAAAATGACACTTTTTGACATATAAATGATTTATATAATAATGTCAACCCAAAGTTTATGATAATTGTAAGAATATTATCGCAGAATAACAAATAGTTAGAAAGCATCAATGAAGTATGAAGAAAGTGCCAGAAAGAAGATAAATTTCTCTGGAAGTTTTTCAGGTTGTTCTATACTATGGGCGGCATGAAGCAGGACCTCGTATATGAGATGCTCAATTCATTGTCTGCAGGGGTGATGCTTGCCGATGATTCGGGCGGTATCTTCTTTGCCAATATCGCTGCGATCGAGTATCTGGGGATAGATGGGGATGGTGTCAGGGAAATCAATATTGATCATATCCTGCACAACGACTCAAGGAAAAAAGAGATCATGATGCGTTCCAAGGGTGACGAGCGTATCACTGTCCGCTTGAGCAAAAAGGTTCTTTCCAATGGTTGGACAGTGGTCGTCATGAACGACATAACCGAGATTCATCAGCTTCAGCAGGAGCTTCTGAAGATGGACAAGCTTGCCTCTGTCGGGGAACTCACATCCGGGATTGCCCATGAGATCAGGAATCCTCTTGCAGGCATAAAGACCACTGCGCAGGCCCTGCGAGAGGAGATACCTCCACATGACAACAGGAGGGAATATGTTTCAAGGATAATCGTGGAGATTGATCGGCTGAATAAACTGCTGCTGAATTTCTTTGATTTTGCAAAACCAAAGGCTTTGAGTATCAGGTCTTTCGATGTGAAAAGGGTGATAGAGAATACCATCTCTGTCTCTTATACACATCTCCGAGCCCACGAGACCGTACTAGATCTCGTATGCCGTCTTCTGCTTGAAAAA
>OMKS01002380.1_pt1 | contig 15747 bp, 12 predicted proteins | sample 1674721 | NCBI WGS metagenome assembly OMKS01 (sample SAMN06264996, study PRJEB25208) | sediment metagenome | isolation source: hot spring sediment | place: USA: California | collected 2014-09-02
CATGAGTTGGGAGTTTGCAGCTTCGCTGTGGGATTGGAAAGCCCCTCACCCGGTCTTCGACCACCCTCCCGGAGTCTCACTGCGTTCGCTTGCCTCCCCTGGAGAGGGGATTTGCAACACCCTACTCCTGGGGGAGAAGGTGCCCGAAGGGGCGGATGAGGGGGAAGAATACGCGGGGACAGTCGGCAGCGCCCCACCCCGCGCTGAGGGCCGAATGAGGAGAAGAACATGTTTGCGCATCCGACCCACATAGAGTGAAGGGTTTTTTCGATTTCGATACCGATCCCGATTTCGATTTCGATGAGATATTTCCTGCGCCGGTTGATGAAATGCACACTCATCGGGATCGGGATCGGGATCGCTATCGGGACCGGGATCGAATGAGATCAGAGCTGATTCCATTGGATCTTTTGGCGTGATCGAGTTTTTGTGCCCTATCTGCCCGTTCTACCGTTATGTTATTCATGAGGGCCGTAGGTTGTGGTGAACCTGAGAACCCCAACAATTCCCATCGCTTACGTTGGGCTTCGCGAGCTCAGCCCAACCGTATTCTTCATTCTGCCTTCTGAGTCAGGGCCGAGGGGATCAGCTTTTGCCGGCTGCCCCCTCGCCGGCGGTGTTGATGATGATCATGAACATATTGTCTTCCTTGAAGAAGACCTGCTGCAGATCGTAATTATGGTTGGGAACCAGGTCGAGGACAACCCTGACGTTATCGGGATTCCGGTACTTGCCGACCCGGATGTTCCGGACGAAGCGGCCGTTGGATTCAATGAGCTCCACCAGATCCTCCCCGGCGCCGGTATCCTTGAAAAAGCAGACTATCCTGGGAATGTCTTCCTCAATGCCGAAAACCACCGGTGGGTTGAAGCTGCTGAGCTTGAAGATTATCATTTCACCGCGGCCGGATGTTTGGTCAAATTCGATGGAATACAGTGTCGGCAGACCGCCGTTGCCGGCAGGTGCTTTCTGGCTGCCGATCTCTGATAATGGCTGAATGCGGGTTGTTTCCTCGGGCAGGAGTTCTTCACTTTTCGAATCAGGGATGGCCGCAAAAAGATGGTCGTCAGGGGTTTCCGCGGCGGCAGGCGGTCCGGCGGGTTCCGTTACCGGCTGTTCGCCGGGCATGCCCGCCGGCCCGGCTGTTCCTTCGGAAGGCTGCGGTTTGGCCAGGGCCTGGTCAGCAGCCGGGGCTTCCACACTCCCCGGAGACGGCTTCCATGACAGGGAACCGGCCGCCGGAGGTTGGAAGCCGGCGGTGAACAGGCTTATCCGCAGGGTGTTGGTCGCTGCATCGAAGTCCTGCTTGAAATCCACCGCGCCCTCGGACCGCAAATCAAAGACAACCCGGGTTTTGGGGGTTTCTCCTCTGTGGATGCCGGTTCTGATCTGTTTGATGAAACGGCCATCGGTCGGGATGATGTTTTTGACGCTTTTCGAGGGTTCGACGTCGGGAAAATCGAATATGACCCGGGGCAGGTCTCCCTTGAGGGCGAAAGAGGTGGGCAGATGCGCCCCGTTCAGGGTGAAGGTGACCAGGTCGACGCCGGGAGTGGAGGAATCGAATTCGATCTTTTCCAGCACCTGGCCGGACGATGCCGAACACAGGCCGGCAAGAAGCAGGAACGCGATAAACAGGAACGGGCCGGTCGAAAAATATTTTTTCATCGGTATCTCTTCCATGGAAGAATGGGATCAAGGGGGGGCCGGGCGCTCATTGGTCATGGTCCGGCCGGTTCTATTGAGCATATAATATGTTGATTATCTCCCGCAAGCTTGAAATGTCAATGATTTTTCAGTATAAGGGCCGGACCCCGCAGAACATTGGATGAATATGCCGGAAGTTGTGAATATTGATCATATCCTGCCGTTCGTCAGGAAACCGGGCCGGTATGCCGGGGGCGAACTCCATGCCTCGGCAAAGAACTGGCATGACGCCGAGGTCCGATTCGCCCTTGTCTTTCCGGACCTGTATGAAATCGGCATGTCCCATTTCGGCCTCCAGATCCTCTACCATATCCTGAACAGCCGGGAGGGAATGCTTGCCGAGCGGTGCTATGCGCCTGATCTGGATATGGAGCGGGAGCTGCGCCGCCATGGAACGCCCCTGTTTGCCATCGAATCCCGCCGGCCGCTTGCCGATTTTGATGTGATCGGCATTACCCTGCCCTACGAACTGTGCTACACGAATATTCTTACCATCCTCGATCTTGCCGGTGTCCCGCTCCGGGCGGAGGCAAGGGCGGATACCGCCCCCCTGGTGGTCGGGGGCGGGTCCTGCAGCATGAATCCCGAACCGGTGGCGGATTTTTTTGATGCCGTTGTCCTGGGAGACGGTGAGGAGGTTATTCTTGAGGTGGCTGAAACCGTGCGCCAGGCCAGGAGGGGAGGAGCGGCTCGTTCGGACGTGCTGGTCGAACTGTCCCGGATCCCGGGGGTCTATGTTCCCGCCTTTTTTGCCCCGCGATATTCCGGTCCGCAACTGCGGGGAATTCATCCGCTCCGGCCGGAATACACGTCCGTTCGGCGGCGGGTGCTGCCCGGGCTGCCGAAAGCAGCGGAAGGAGGCAGTCCCCTGGTACCCGTGGTCAAACCGATCCATGACCGGCTGGCAGTCGAAATCGCCCGGGGCTGCACCCGGGGATGTCGTTTCTGCCAGGCCGGCGTCATTTACCGTCCTGTCCGCGAGCGCTCCATTGACGATATCCTGGAGGCCGCTGAAAAAGGAATTGCCTGCAGCGGCTTCGAGGAACTGGCGCTGCTGTCGCTTTCCTCCGGGGATTATTCCTGCCTGCCCGAACTGATGACCGAATTGATGGATCGGTTTGCCGGCCGGTACGTTTCGGTTTCCATGCCGTCCATGCGGGTCGGCACCCTGACCCCGGAAATAATGAACCAGATCAGGCGGGTCCGCATGACAGGCTTCACCGTCGCGCCCGAAGCGGGAACCGACAGACTGCGGGAGGTGATCAACAAGGGCATCAGCGAAGTTGATCTGCTGCAGACCTGCCGGGATGCCTTTGCCCTGGGTTGGGACCTGATCAAGTTGTATTTCATGATCGGCCTCATGACTAGCATAACGAAAAATCAAGCAGATAGGTGCGGGCAAAATTGGTGGAAATTTACTCCTGCAATCAATCGGCTTGAGGTTTATGGTAGTCTCCTCATTCGTCCCCGCCATCGGCGGGGTGGGGCGCTGCCGACTGAAACCATGGAGGATGTCGAAGCAATAGTCGATCTGGCCCGTCGGGCGAGAAATGAGGCAGGCCCGCGGACAAAACGGGTGCAGATCAACGTCAGTGTCGGCACCTTTGTGCCGAAACCGCATACCCCTTTCCAGTGGGAGCGGCAGCTCAGCCTGGGGGAGTCCCAGGACCTGATCGATCATCTCAAGAGCCTGCTGCCGCGACGGGGTTTCAAGCTGAAGTGGCACGACCCCCGCCAGAGTGTGATGGAAGGCGTCTTTTCCCGCGGCGATCGGCGTCTTTCAGAACTTATCGAAACCGTCTGGAAGGCGGGCGCCCGTCTGGACGGCTGGTCCGAGCACTACAGTCTGGAGCGCTGGCAGGATGCCGCCGGGGTGTGCGGGATTGATCTTGACGCCTATCTCGAGGCCAGGGATCCCGGGGAGCCGCTGCCCTGGGACCACCTTGACAGCGGCGTGGACCGTGAATTTCTTGCCCGGGAGCGGGAGCGGGCCATGTTGCGCGAGTATACTCCGGACTGCCGGACCGCAGGCTGTCAGCAATGCGGTCTGTGCGACTTCCGCACCATCCGGCCGGTGATCTGCTCCCGGGGGAAGAAGGAGCAACACCCGGCAGGAAAAACCCGACCCGTTGGCGTTGCGCCCCGGGAAGGACAGCAGCCTCGCTTCAGGTACCGGATCCATTATACCAGGCTGGGTGACAGCCGTTTTTTCAGCCACCTCGAGATACTGCAGCTGGTCTTTCGCGCCCTCCGCCGCTCCGGGGTTGCTGTTCTGCATTCCCAGGGATTCAATCCGACACCCCGGGTATCTTTCGGCGCGGCGCTGCCTGTGGGCATGGAGAGCGAGGTCGAGTACTTCGACATGGAAGTGGCCGCGCCGTTGCAGGACGCCGCTGTCCTCGGTGGTGCCCTTGAGGGCCAATTGCCGCCCGGGATGCGGGTAACCGGTGTTGAACCGGCTCCGGCCGCGGATGCGGGAACCGTCGTGACCGCCTATGAGACGGTGCTGCCCAAGCCGCACCCTGAAGAACGGCTCCAACGCATCGGCGATTTTCTGTCCGGGGACAGCTTTGTGATCGAGCGGTCCCGCAAGGGCAAACGGTCTGAACTCGACATCCGTCCCCTGGTCAGGTCCCTGCGGATCGACCACGGAACGCTCAGGTTCGAGCTTGTCGCGCATCAGGGCCGGCCGGGAGTGAATCCGCGGGAAATCATGGTGGACGTCCTCGGTTTTTCAGAACGGGAGGCGCTGCTGGCCAGGGTCAGAAAAACAAAGCGTGTTGAATTCCATGCAAATACTTGAGTTGCTCCGGGAGAATATGGTATGGAGAGATATTTTCCATAGTGAATCCGTGAGCAAAAATCAGAGCAGAGGCTGCTCGGGATCCTGTCTCAGGGCCGGTGTACATTTTTCCCCTCTATCAAGGAGTAATTATGAGCAAGAAATTAATATTGCGTGACGATGAGATGCCCACCAGCTGGTATAATGTGGTCCCTGACATTCCCAACGGCCTGCGGCCGCCGCTTGATCCGGCCACCCTGCAGCCCATTGCCCCCGAGAAGCTGGCGGCCATTTTTCCCATGGGGCTCCTGGAGCAGGAAATGAGCCCCGAGCGCTACATACCGATCCCGGAAGAAGTGCTGGAGGTCTACAGGATCTGGCGGCCCTCCCCGCTGGTCAGGGCGTCCAAGCTGGAACAGGCCCTCGGCACCAGGGCGAAGATTTTCTATAAAAACGAGAGCGTTTCCCCGGTGGGCAGCCATAAGCCCAACAGTGCGGTCGCGCAGGCCTTTTACAACAAGCGCGAGGGAATCAAGCGGCTGGCTACCGAAACCGGCGCCGGCCAATGGGGAAGCGCCCTGGCCATGGCGACCTGCATGTTCGGTCTCAAGTGCAAGGTGTACATGGTCCGGGTGTCGTACAACCAGAAACCCTACCGCAAATCGATCATGCAGACCTATGGGGCGGAAATCGTCGCCAGCCCGAGCGCCTATACCAACTACGGCCGCTCGGTGCTGGAAAGGAATCCGGACAGCAACGGCTCCCTCGGCATTGCCATCAGCGAGGCCCTCGAAGATGCGGTGACCAGCGAAAGCACCAACTACGCCCTCGGCTCCGTTCTCAACCATGTTATCCTCCATCAGTCCATCGTCGGGCAGGAAGCGAAAAAACAGATGGAGATTGCCGGGGAGTATCCCGATGTGATCATCGGCTGCTGCGGCGGCGGATCAAACTATGCCGGTCTGGCGGCGCCGTTCGTTCCCGACCGGCTGGAGGGCGGAAAGGTCCGTTTTGTGGGGGTGGAGCCCGCCTCCTGTCCGACCATGACCGCCGGCAAGCTCGCCTACGATTCAGGCGATACGGCGGGCATGACGCCGCTGCTGTACATGCATACCCTGGGACATGATTTCATGCCTCCCGGCATTCACGCCGGGGGACTGCGTTATCACGGCATGGCGCCGATTGTTTCCGCCCTTATCCGGGAGAACATCATCGAGCCCATCAACGTGCACCAGATGGAATGCTTTGAAGCCGCCGTCCTGTTCGCCAGAACCGAGGGGATCATCCCCGCGCCCGAGACCAGTCACGCCATTCGCGCGGCCATCATCGAGGCGACCAGGGACCTCAACGAGCCCAAAACAATCCTGTTCAACTTTTCCGGGCACGGCCTGGTTGACATGGCCGCCTACGACAGCTACTTCGCCGGTGAACTGCACAACTATTCCCTGCCCAGGGAGGAGATTGCCGAATCCCTGTCGCATCTCCCCAAAGTGGAATAGCATCCCACCCCGGGCGGAGCAGTGAAGGGAACGTTGCCGCCCATCGGCCCGGGGTTCTGCCTCCTGCTCGCCCTGGTTCTTCTTGGCCGGCAGCCCGCTGTGGCGGACTGCCGGTCTTTTTCCGACCTCATCGGTAACGGCGCCTTTGGGGTTGCCGACAGGGAGGGGCAGACCTTGTCCTCCTGCAACGGCGACCGGTCCTATGTCCCGGCCAGCATCATCAAGATTTCCACCGCCCTGGCCGCGCTCCGTCTTCTCGGCCCCGATTATCGATTTACCACCGAATTTTTCATCGATCGGGAGCGGAACCTGTATATCAGGGGCACCGGTGATCCCTTTCTCGTCTCCGAAGAGGTGGAGCGCATGGTCATCGCCCTCCGCGCCCGCGGCCTTGACCGGATCAACAACATTTTCATCGACCAGGGGGGCTACGCCCTCGCCGGACAGGTGCCGGGTCTCGGTGTCAGCGGCAATCCGTATGACGCTCCGGTTGCCGCGACAGCGGTGAATTTCAATACGGTCAATATTGCGGTGGATCATGAGGGACGTGTCGGTTCGGCCGAACCCCAGACCCCCGACCTGCCCATCATGGAGGATATGGGGACGGGACTGCCGCCCGGTGTCCACCGGCTGAACATCTGCCGGGGAGGATGTGCGGCCGAGGAAAGGAGCGCCCGCTACGCGGCGGAACTTTTCCTTGCCAAGTGGTTGGAGCAGGGCATGATCTGCGCCGGACAATATGGGGTGCGGAACGTCCCGGACCAGGCACAGCCGGTGTATACCCATCACAACTCCAGGAACCTTGAGGAAGTTGCCGCTTCCTTCCTCCGGTTTTCGAACAATTACGCGGCCAACCAGGTTTTCCTGGCCTGCGGCGCCGTCAAATACGGCTACCCCGCCACCTGGGCCAAGGCAGGAAAGGCAGTGGCAGGAGCCCTGGCCGACACGATCGGCCCGCAGGCAGCCGCACAGTTGGAGATTGAGGAAGGGGCGGGCCTGTCGCGCCGGAGCCGGGTTACTGTTGCGGCAATGCTCGATATTCTCCATGCCTTCCGGCCCTACGCCCATCTGCTGAACGAGAACAACCGACCGGGAATCAAATCCGGCACCCTGAACGGGGTTTACAACCTTGCCGGCTATACCCGGACCGGCAATGCCTTTGTCATCCTGCTCAATCAGCAGGAGAACAGCCGGGACCGGGTGCTGCAGCGGCTGGAAAAAAGGTGGTAGGCGATGCACGTGGGGAAAGACCATCATCGGAAAGGAAACATTGCCGTCATTTTTCTGTTCGGGGTTGTCCTGCCTCTCCTGATGTTTCTGCTGCCCGGCTGCGGCAGGGAAGATTCACCGCAAAAAGAGATCGAGAAATTCGTGGCCGCCGGCAAAAAGGCGGCGGAAGCCCGGAAAGCCGGTGATCTCAGGGAATTGATCTCCGCCGACTATGCCGACGGCCACGGCCGTACCCGCCGGGATGTCGTCGCCCTGGCCGCCAGGTATCTGTACGCCAACAAAAACATTCATCTTTTCACCCGCATCGACGAACTGGTTTTCTCCGGCCCCGATGCCGCCCGGTTGCGCCTGTATGTCGCCATGGCGGGGCAGAACGTTTCCGACCTGGATGCGCTGCTGAACATGCGGGCCGATTTCTACCGCTTCGATTTTGAACTTGTGTGGGAGGACGACGGCTGGCAGGTTGTCCGGGCCGACTGGCGGCCGGCAGGGCTGGACGATTTCCTGTAGGCAGAGGGAAGAGGGCCGGCAGGCCCGGCCGGGGCAGGGTGCTGTCCCCCTCTCCTCCGCGAGAGTGTCCGCTGTTCGGCGGGTTCTTTTCCCGGACGCCGTTCCGGCACACCTTGTTTTGCCGTTGACTTGGGCCGCAAATGCTTATACAAACAAGGGAAGGAGAAATGCTACTGTCGACCGGCCATGAAGACCCCCCCCGAAATTATTGTCGTCCATTCCGCGCGACTGTTGGATCATGACACCGGCGGCGGCGACCACCCCGAAACAGCTGACCGACTGCGTTGCATTGAACGCAGGCTGCAATCCGGAAGCCTGGCCCCCCACCTTCATTATGTCGCACCGGAACCGGCGAGCCATGAAGCACTGCTCGCTTTTCATTCGGAATCCTGGCTGCTTCGCTTTGAAGAGGAGGTCCTCTCGGGCCGGTCCTATATCGGACATCCTGACAACCAGGTCTGCTATGAATCGTTTGATGTCGCGCTCCTGTCGGCCGGAACGGGCATCAAGGGGGTCGATCTTGTCGAAGAGAACCCCGGCCGCTGCGTTTTCTGCGCCACGCGGCCGCCCGGGCACCACGCCGAGCCCAGTATGTCCTACGGTTTCTGCTTCCTGAACAATTGCGTTATAGCGGCCCGTTACTGGCAGAGTAGATACAATCGGCGGAGGATATGCGTTCTCGATTTTGACGCCCATCACGGCAACGGCATCCAGACAGCCTTCGAAGAGGACCCCGAAACCCTGTACATTTCCATCCATGAACATCCCAGTTTCAGCTATCCCGGGACGGGCTACGCGGAAGAAACGGGAATGGGGCCCGGGAAGGGAACCATCCTCAATATACCTCTCACCCCCGGATCGTCGGATCAGAAGGTTGTCGCCGCCCTGGACGGAGTGATCCGGGAAAAACTTGAACAGTTCAGGCCCGAGGCAATGATCATCGCCGCCGGTTTTGACGGGCACCGGCTGGACGACATGTCCGGCCTCAATTATTCAAGCGCTCTTTTTTCCACTCTCGGGGAAAGGGTCGGCGCCTGGGCGGCGAACCTGTGCAGCGGACGGGTTGTTTCCCTGCTTGAAGGGGGATATCATCTCCAGTCCCTTGCCGAGGGCGTGGAAACATACCTGACCGGCCTGCGGGGGAAATAGCTTTGTTCGTCCCAGGCAGGGGCGATTTGTCCACATTACAACTGCCGTGCGGAGTACGGCAACGGTAAAGCCCGCGGGTTCAAAGCCTGCCGGCTGACAAGCAGAGGAGAAAACGAGGTAGAAAATGTATGTGCGCTATTATATGACATCTTCTCCGTTGACCATCGGTCCCCGGAAAACCATTGAAGAGGCGCGGCAACTGCTGCAGAATTATAATTTCCGGCATCTGCCGGTGGTGGATGAATCCGGGTGCCTGCTCGGCATGGTGACCGATCGTGACCTGCGCTCGGCCTATCCGTCTTCCGTGCTCAAGGAGGATGATCGCCGGCATATACTTGCCCGGATCCAGGAGACCCCTGTCAGCAGCATCATGTCATCCGACAATGCGGTGCTCAATGAATTTTCAACCCTTGACGACGCTCTGCTCATCTTCGAGAAACGGTCCGTCGGCGCTCTCCCTGTCATCGACGGCAACGGAAAGGTCGTGGGGATATTTTCTTCCAACGATCTGCTCAAGGCATGGCGCAGCCTGTTTGGCCTCGGGGAAAAAGGCTCGGCGCTCATCACCATCGAAATGCAAAGCGACGTGCGCTTTCTGAGCAGGCTGGTCGCTCTGCTCGAAGAGCTTGATGTCCCCTTTACGAGGCTGGTCCGCACTGACGGTTCCGGGCGGGAACCGGCCATGCTGTATCTGCGGATTAATACCTACAATATCAGGGCAGTGCGCAAGGTCATCGAAAAAGCCGGATTCAAGGTTCATCAGCCCGAATTTGATCCTGAGATTTCCTAACCAAGAAGGGGGACGCAGAGCATGCTGGACAAATTTTTTACCCCGGCCTCGGTCGCGGTGGTGGGAGCTTCAAGAACTCCGGGCAAGGTCGGTCATGACATCCTGGCGAACCTGGTTGCCGGCGGCTATGAAGGGGAGATAATCCCGGTCAATCCCGCGGGGGGCACGATGTTTGACCGCCCCGTCTATGCCAGGTTGACGGAATACCGGGGACAGATCGACCAGGTTGTCATCGCCGTGCCCGGGCAGTATGTCCTGGATGCGATCCGTGACGCCCTGGGGCGGAAAGCCAAGGCGATCATCGTCATATCGGCGGGATTCCGCGAAACCGGGGAGGAGGGGAGCCGGCTCCAATCGGAGATGGCGGATATCTGCCGGCGCGGCGGAGCCAGGCTGCTCGGTCCCAACTGCCTGGGACTGATCAACACCGAAGCCAAGCTGAACAGCTCCTTTGCCGGCGGGATGCCCAAGGCCGGGTCCATCGCCGTTTTTTCCCAGTCCGGGGCCTTGTGCACGGCCATGCTCGACCTGGCCGGAAAAAGGCACATCGGCCTGTCCAAACTCATTTCCATAGGCAACAAGGCAGATCTGTCGGAAATAGACATGCTGACAGCCTTGGCCCGCGATGAGCAGACCAAAGTCATCGTCGGCTATCTCGAGGATATCGTCGCCGGCGACGAATTCATCAAGGCCGCGGAAGACGCGAGCAACCGGAAACCCGTTATTATCCTTAAATCGGGAACGACTCCGGCGGGTCAGAAGGCAGCGGCCAGTCATACCGGCGTGCTGACAGGCGCTGATACTGCCTATGGCGCGGCATTCAAGCGCTCAGGGGTCTGCCGGGCCGATACCTTTGACGCCCTTTTCGACTATGCGACGGCCTTCAACATGCAGCCCCTGCCCATGGGCGACCGCATCCTGATTATCACCAATGCCGGCGGCCCGGGGACCATGGCCGCGGATGCCGTTGAAAAGCTGGGCATGCAGGTGACCGCCCTTGACCGCAACGTGTCCACCGCTCTCCGCTCCCATCTGCCGGCCGCGGCCAGTATTGCCAATCCCATCGATGTGTTGGGTGATGCCGGTCCTGACCGGTACGTCGCCGCCCTGAAAGCGGCGCAGGCGGATGACCAGGTCGATGCCATTCTCATTCTGCTGACCCCCCAGGCCATGACCCGCCCCAAGGAGACCGCCCTTGCCATCATCGAGCACATGGACGGCTCCAAGCCCGTGCTCGCATCGTTCATGGGCGGCAAGGACGTCATGCCCGGCCGCCGGCAGCTCGCCGCGGGAGGACTGCCCGACTACGAGTCGCCGGAACGGGCGGTTGCGGTGCTGAAGGCCATGCGGGAATACGCGGTCTGGCGGGACCGGCCGCCGCAAATGGTCACCCGTTTTCCCGTCAACCGCCGCAGGGTCGAACGGATCATCTCCAGGCGGCAGCGCACGGGAAAACTGCAGCTCGGGGAGGTGCGGGCCAAGAATATCCTCAAGGCCTACGGTTTCAATATCCTGGAAGGGCGCCTGGCGACCACCCCCGGGGAAGCGGTGGAGATCGCCAAGTTCATCGGTTTCCCCGTGGCCATGAAGGTCGTGTCGCCGAACATCATCCATAAAACAGATCTCGGAGGGGTGCGTCTTGACGTGGCGTCAAGCCAGGAGGTGGAGGACGCCTACGATCTGATGATGCTGCGGATCTGGAAGCAGGTGCCGGGCGCCCTGCTCGAAGGGGTGTACATTGAGAAAATGGCCGATCCGGGCCTGGAAGTCATCGTCGGCATGACCAGGAACCCCCAGTTCGGGCCCATGCTCATGTTCGGTCTGGGCGGAATATTCGTCGAGGTGCTCAAGGATGTCACCTTTCATCTCGCGCCCATCACCGAGGGCGAAGCTGTGCAGATGCTGAAATCCACCCGTTCCTACGAAATGCTCAAGGGGAAACGGGGCCACAAGGAGGTGGATATAGCGGCAATCGCCGTTGCCCTGCAGCGGATCAGCCAATTGACCACGGATTTTCCCCAGATAACGGAACTGGACATCAACCCGATGATAGTGGGAGAGATCGGAACCGAACCGGTTGTGGCGGATGCCCGGATGACACTGTCCCCTCTCAAGTTGTAAGATAAGATTACCGGTCAAAGGATGCGCGCATGGAATTAGATGTCAATTGGAAGGAAACGTATGCCGACATGATTGCTACGCCCGAAAGGGCCGTGGCCCATGTCAAACCGGGGCAGAGGGTCTTCATCGGCACGGGCTGCGGGGAACCCGTGGACCTGGTGGCGGCCCTGACGGATCGCGCCGCGCAGCTGGCCGATGTCGAAATCATCCAGCTGTTCACCAAGGGCGAGGCACCCTATGCCGAAAAGCAGCTCACGGAATGCTTCACCGTCAACAGCTTCTTCATCGGCAGCAATGTCCGGCGGCTCATCCAGGAAGGACTCGGGGTTTATACCCCGATCCTGATGTCCGACATTCCCCGCCTTTTTCACGGCGGCCGCATCCCCATCGACGTGGCCCTCATTCAGGTTACGCCTCCCGATGCCCGGGGCAAGGTCAGCCTGGGCATATCGGTGGACATCGTCAAAAGCGCGGCGGAAAACGCCTCCCTGGTCATCGCCCAGGTCAACCCGCGGATGCCCTATGTGCACGGCGACAGCCTGCTCGATATCTATGATCTGGACATCCTGGTGCCGGTCGAGTCGGAACTCATCGAGCGGAGCCCCGCGCCCGTTCATGAGGTGGCCGAGAAAATCGGCAAGAATGTCGGCGGCTTGATACCCAACGGGGCGACCATCGAATTCGGGCTCGGCCGTATCGAGGACCTCGGCCGCCTCCCCCAGGCCATGCAGGCCTTCCTCTATGACAAGAAGGACCTCGGAATCCACACCGAGATGCTGACGGACAGCATCATCGATCTGATTGAGTCCGGCGCGGTCACGGGCGCCCGCAAGACCATGGACCGGGGGAAGATAACCGCCAGCTTCTGCATGGGGAGCAGGAGGCTGTATGACTACATCAACGACAACCCCCTTTTCTGCTTCCGGCCGACCGAGTATGTGAACGACTCGAACATCATCGGCAAGCAGTACAGGATGGTCTCCATCAACATGGCGCAGGAAATCGACCTGACCGGCCAGGTCTGTTCGGATTCGGTCGGCGGCAAGTTTTTCTCGGGCATCGGCGGCCAGGTCGATTTCAATCGCGGGGCAACCAGGTCCGCCGGGGGGCGGGCCATCATCATCATGCCGTCCACCACGACAAGCGGGACGGAGTCCAGGATCGTCTGCTTTCTGCAGCCGGGCTCCGGCGTCGTCATTTCCAGGGGGACTGTCCATTTTGTCGTCACCGAGTACGGCGTGGCCTATCTCCACGGCAAGTCCATCCAGGAGCGGGTGATGGCGCTCATTTCCATCGCCCATCCCAACTTCCGCGACCAGCTGCTGCGGGAGGCGGTGGAGGCCAGATACATTCGTCCGGAGATGGCGGGCCTGGGAGGCCGGTTCATCGTTCCCGGTGAAGAGGCAATGAAGACCACCTATCTGCTCGATGACGGCACCCAGGTGAGCTTCCGCTCCATCCGGCCCACCGACGAGCCCCATATGCGCGACCTGCTCTACAACCTGTCCCAGGAAACGGTCTACTACAGGTTCATGAGCCGCCAGAAACGGTTCAGCACCCGCCAGATACAGGACTTTGTCTATATCGATCACCGCAGGGACGCCGCGGTTGTCGGGACGGTTCCGGAAGCGACCGGCGAAGAAATCATCGCCGTCGGCAGATATTATCTCAACGAAAAAACCAACAAGGCCGAAGTCGCCTTTATCGTGCGCGATGACTGGCAGAATAAGGGCATCGGGACGTTCCTTTTCAAGCACCTGATCTCCATAGCCCGGCGCAACGGCATCTCCGGGTTCACCGCCGAAGTCATGCGCGACAATCGGAGGATGCAGAATATCTTCAACGCCTCGGGCTACAAGGTGACGAGCTACCTGGAAGAGGGCGTATACAGCTACGTGATTGATTTCTGAACAGGATCGGGAACTCCGGCGGACAATTTGTTTTTGCCGCAGATTCTGCCTGTTCATGCGAAACAATATCTGTTACACTGTATGTGATGGAAATGAACAACAATTACCAATTTTATCAATTCATTATCAAGGAGGTCGGGTATGGCGGACAGCGTGTACAAGATAATTGAACTCGTCGGCACCAGCAAGGAATCCTGGGAGGATGCGGCCCGGAAAGCCGTTGAAACGGCGGCCAGGAGCCTGAAGGATTTGCGGATCGCGGAGGTGGTGAAGCTGGACATGCAGATAGACGACGGTAAGGTTGTCGCCTACCGGGCCAGAGTAAACGTTTCGTTCAAATACCTGCACAAAGAGTAGGCGCGGCGCAATCCCGATTGGTGCGCATATCCTGAAAAACCGGCCGAACGGCCGGTTTTTTTTACCCAGGCCCTACCGGGTTACTCAATGGCCTGGAATTTTTTCATGAACCGCCGGTCGATGTAGTCCTTGATGAGGAAGGCCGCCCTGCCGTTGAATTGCAGGAATTTCTTGCGGAAGATGCCGGTGCCGTCGCCGAGGTTGAAAATGAGCAGGTAGTCGCCTCCGGGCTCGAATTCCTTAAGGCTGCCGCCGTCCATGGCCGCCGACAGGTTGTGCAGCAGTACCGGATTTTCCCGCACCGCGTAAACCCCGACCTTGTCCAGGGGCCGGTCCCGAAAATGGATGCAGTCACCGCCGCCGAATATGTTCGGGTAGTCGATGCTTTGCAGATAGCGGTTGACGACAAGCCCGCCGTCGGGCCCGATTGACAGGCCGGAATCGGCGAATATCGGAGACGGCCGGACGCCCACCGCCACGAAGATGACATCCAGCTCATGGGATGAACCCGATCCGAGGACTATCCGGCCGGGTAGAATTTCCCTGACCTCGCACTCCTCCATGATTTCAATTTTCCTGGCCCGCAGGGAGCGGAGGGCCCTGGATCGCACCCCCTCGGGAAATTCCCCCATGACGGCTGAGCGGGCGAAAATCCGTATGGCTACAGGCTGCAGGTTCGATCCCCGGGCAAGGCCCCAGACGTTTCCGGCAATTTCCACCGCGGACGGACCGCCGCCTATGACCCCGACGGTCAGGGGCTTATGCGCCGCCAGGTCCAGGATCAGCTGCCGGGCGGCGGAGAGCCGTTCGATGGGCTTGACCGTGAAGATGCGGTCCCTGTCCGTCGCGACCATGTTTTGCGGGACATAACTGCCGACATTGAAGGAGAGGACATCATAGGAAACCGCGCCCCCGGATTCGAGGTAAGCGGTGTTGGCGGCCGGATCGACCCGCTGCACCCGGTCGAGCAGAAAGGTGCCTCCCTGTTTTTCCACGACATGGCGGGTGGCGAAGCGGATCTCCTCGGGCGAATAGGTATTGCCGAGCATGCCCGGCCCCATGCCCGAGTAGTAATGATAGGGGGAGGGCTGGACCACCGTGACCTGGTGTCCTTTGGCGATGAACCGCTGCAGGGAGGCCAGCACCATCATGTGCGCATGACCGCCGCCGGCGAGAAGAAGCTTCCGGGACATGGGTACCTCCTGATGGCTTGTTAGAGCCGGTCCAATAATTCACCGAGCCGTTTCAGGTGGGTCTGCTCCTCCTGAGCGATGCGGGCCAGGGCCCTGCCGCTTTCCTCGTCTTCATGGTTTTCCGCGGCACGGTGATACAGGTCCAGGGCCTGGGCTTCGATGGTCATGGCAAGCTCGACCACATCCCTGGGAGAAGCCGGGTTGAAATCGTACAGCCGCATGTATTCCTCCGTGGTCAGTCCTCCTTCCATGGCAGTCACCACCACGGTTTTGTCAAACTCATCCCTGTCTATATCTTTTCCAGTGGTTTCAAGGTATTGGGTAAAAATCCTGTCCTGATGGTTTAACTCGATGCCGGCAAGCTGCTCGAACAGTTCCCTCGTCCGGTCGTCCTTCATGCCCGGGGCCATGGACAGGTAAAACTCATCTTCTACAGTTGCTAAAAAATAATTTAATTATTTCGGCATAATAAAGCATATAAAAAAAGTGTTGGCACTAC
>OMKS01002381.1_pt1 | contig 15747 bp, 13 predicted proteins | sample 1674721 | NCBI WGS metagenome assembly OMKS01 (sample SAMN06264996, study PRJEB25208) | sediment metagenome | isolation source: hot spring sediment | place: USA: California | collected 2014-09-02
TAATGATACGGCGACCACCGAGATCTACACTATCCTCTTCGTCGGCAGCGTCAGATGTGTATAAGAGACAGACATTCGACCGGCGCATTTATTATGAAAAGTCTGCGGCGGTGAATTTGCAGAGTCTCCTTTTTCGTGAAACACATCCGGTTTATTGGGACGCTAGTTTTCGTCATATATGGTGCGGATGTTGTACCGGCGTGATATGTCCCGCAGTTCCTCAAGCAATTCGGGCAGCTCGCCGCGCCTCGATATTTCCCCGATAATATGATATGCCTTTTCAAAGGCCCATCCCTGGGCAATATCCTGACCGCCTTTTCGGGCTTCCTCCAATGACACGCGAAACACCAGTTCTTTTTTTAGTTCTCCCGCATGGCCGGTAATGCGCGCGGCAAAGGCTTCATCGGTTTTTGGATCAAAACGACCGTACAGCGTAATGGGCCGGTCTTTGTAGAAATCAGGAACAATGCGCGGATACACCTCGCCGCGGACGGAACTGCCATATTCTGTTTTCAGGTTCACCAATATCGGGTTCGCAAGACGCGCGATAAACGCCGCAATATCCTCGCGCGCCTGTTGAATATTGCCCGATATAAACGCTTCCCCTTTGTTTCTGTAGGCAAGCAAATCAAGCAGATAGCGATTGACGGTATTTCCGGCGCCATAAGCGAACACGCTATTGCGCAATCCGTTGTCGTCGGTAAAAGCGTTAATAATAGTGCGGCTGTCTCTTATGCCCGTGGTGGGCACGCCGTCGCTGACTACAAGAACGATTCCCGGGATATTGGCGCGCGGCGTTATCCTTGCCACAGGCAGCAGCGCGTTGTATACGTCCGTTTGGCCGCGGGACTCCATACCACTTAAAAAAGACAAGGCGGCTGTTACGGCGTCCTGTTCCGCATGAACAGGCTCATTCAGAAACGAGGTAACGGCGTCTCGGAACACCAGTATGTTGAAACGGTCTTCGACTCTGAATTTTTGCAGCGCATCGCTGATACCGCGGGTTACCAAATCCAGTTTGCGCTGCTGCACACTTCGCGACGCATCCACCACAAAAATAAAATCCCTGGGAAGCGGTGAGATATCCGCGTCTTTTCGCGGCAGGATGCGCAGCCGAAAATATCCGGGCTGTCCATCCGCAGGCGTATAGGTTTCCAGCTGTATGTCCACCATATCATCCAGGAAGGAATATACGCTTTGCTCGCGCGCTTTTTGAGTTTCCTTTTCCACGGGGGCACTGACAACTGTTTGTTCCAGCTGCGTCGCCGCGTCCGTTCCTTCTTGTTCCCCTTTTGAATCAACGACCATCGCTTCAAACGGGGGCTTTTCTGATTCCCCGGCGTCCGGAGGCTGGTCATCAGCCGGGGATATTGCCTGCGCAAGCAGTCCCGCGCCAATGCGCGCCGGTTCAAGCGCTATATCCTCCGGCCCGACATCCCTGCTGCGCAATGCGGGCATCGCCTCGGCCGGCAATGTAAACTCCGGGCTTGGCCGCACGAGCCGCCTTGAAATGTTGATTTCCCGACGCGCAGCCTCGGCCGTAATCTCCAATATCCTTGCATCCATCTTCCGGGCGCGCTCCGGTTCGGACGCCAAATCATAAGCCCTTTGAACAGACTCTTCCGCCAGCCGCGCGTCCAACTGCGGCGTCTCGACAGGCGGCGCCGCCATCGAATCCTCCACAGTCAGCGTGCCGGGGTCCGTTGAGAAAAGACTTTCCACGCTCCGTTGGCTAATATCACCCCCCCCTGCCGTTCTGAAGGTGTCAACGCTTTCCGGCGGCGCATCCGTCAATTCAACCCGGAACCGTGTGTTTATGCGTGATGCAAGCCGGTCCGCCTTGAGCAGGGTTATCTGCGGCGCAAGCCATAGCAGCGCCCCGTATGCGGCCACGGTAATGGCGACGGAAATCCAGGATATGGCGCGACGACTCAGCATAGCTATTCCGCCGTGGTTTCAGATGTTGCCGTTTCAATCACCTCTCGCGCTTGCCGCGCGAAAGACGAATCCGGATAGTCTTCAATCAATTCCTTAAACACACTGATTGCCTGGCTGTCATTGCCCAACCTTTGATAGCAATTGCCGGCGCGCCAAAGCGCCTCCGGCGACAGCGTTTCGTGTACATACAATATAGCCAACCGCATATAGTTGCGCGCCGCGCTTTCGTGGTTGCCCAACGTTTCCTGTACCGCGCCAAGTTGAAAACGCGCCCGCGCGGACGCTTCGCCGCCGTCCAGGTTCGCCGCCGCCTCATACAACGCCAAGGCCTTGTCCGCCTCATCGCGCGCTTCATACAGTCTTCCCATGCGATACTGTATTTCTGCGGCGCGTTGCGGCTCCGGCGCCATTTCCAGCGCTTTCGCATACGCCTCAATTGCCTTGTCGGCGCTCCCCTCCTTTTCTCTGCATTCGGCAAGCATAAACAACAAAGCGCCTCGCTCCTCATGTTCCGGAGAAGAAGCCAATACCGCGTCGTAGACTATGGCGGCGGCGTCCCAACGTTCTTGTTCCCGAAGCCATTGGCCGCACCATAGATAAGCGTCCTCGGACAGCGGCGTTTCGGGATGTTCGCGCAACAACTCAAGAATCTGTTCGGCGGCCTGCTTATAATCTTTCTGTTCAAACCGGGCGGCGGCAAGCCCCTGCTTTGCCCTCACTGCAAACATTCCGTCCGGCTCGGCCTCGAGTGCTGCCTGATAGGCCTCAATGGCCTGTAACGGGTCTTTTCCCAGGCGCAATTGATGTTCGCCTATGCGAAAATACGCCTCAGCGGCGTGTTGCCCACCCGGAAATTTGTCAAGAAGCCGTTGAAAGGCGGCGACGCTTTCGTCGTACTGCTTCAGGTTGTGATTCGTTACGGCCAGCCGGTACAACGTTTCTTCTTCAATGCGGGCGTCGCCGGGCGCCTCGAGGATACGCTCATAGTTTTTCAGGGCCTCGGCGAAATCCTCCGCAGTGAACCTGGCGTCGCCCGAACGCAACATGGCTTCTTCCGTTAACGGATTGCCGGGATAACGGCGCGCGAACTCTTCAAACGTGCGCGCCGCCTCGTTCCTCAGGCCGAGTTGGGCGTAGCATTCCCCCGCCTTAAACAACGCATCCGCGCTGAATTCGCCGGCGGGATACTTTTCGGCGACCAGCCGGAATTCTTTCAACGCTTCTTCATAGTCGCCTTCCGCAACACGAATGGTGCCGAGCAGATAGAGGGCGTCGCCGTAGAGTTCCGAGTCGGCGTGAATATCCAGAAAGGTCAGAATCGCTTCCCGCGCCTCTGCCGTGGCATTCATAAGGTAGCGCGTCCAGGCGATTTTGTACAGCGCTCTTGCTGCAAACGCGGAATCCTGGAATTGTTCTCGCAGCGCGCTGTATATGCGCAAAGCGTCCTCGTACCGTCGCAGTTGGTAAAGACAATTGCCGCGCAGGTACTCGAACCCGGGCGCGTGCGGCGCTTCCGGGTATTCTTTAATAAAATCCCGCGCCATGTTCAAAGCATCTTCATATTGTCCGCTGTGATACAACGCCCACGCATATCCGTAGTCGGCGCGGCGGGCATACTCGGAATCGGGAAATTCGGCGCGCAGCTGTTCATAAGCGCCCAACGCGGCGGCGGTCCAGCCCAGTTTGTCATATAACTCTGCGGCACGGAATCTGCTTTCCATGCGCAGGTTGGCGTCGGCGCCGGGGGCGTTGGCCGCGGCGGAAAAAGCGGTGGCGGCCCCTTCCATGTCGTTTGCCTCGATCAACGCAAAACCGAGATGGTATTGTGCAAAGGGAACCAACGATGAATCGGGCAGTTCCGTCACGAGGGTGTTAAAGATTGCGACAGCGCTTTCATTATCGTTTGATTCCAAATGCGCGCGTCCGAGGTAGTACAATGCGCGGGCGCGTGTTTCAAGGGCGCCGCCTTCAGACGGCGCCTGCAAAATGGAGATGGCGTCTGCATAGCGTTTCAAAAAGAAAAGCGCTTCTCCCTGACTGACCTGCGCATCCAACCGCTGCTCCAAAGTTTCGGCCTTCGCCTCCGCCTGCTGAAAAGCACGCAACGCCTTATCATACCGCCCGATAATGATGGCGGAACGCCCCATGCGCAACCATGCGAGGAGGGCATCCGCACCGTCCGGCGTTTCCGACAGATAGCGTTCATACTCTTCGATGGCCTCGCTGTGAAAACCGCGATGAAACAGGCCGTTGGCAAACTCGATTTGATCACGCGTTGTCTCCGCATGGACCGGCGCCGCGCAGAAAACAAACGAAAGAACCACCAACAAGCTTATGATGCCAATACGGTACGAGTTCATTTTTGCTCCCGGGTCTACTGGTCGGATTCTTCAGGCAACGCCGCAAACGCCACGTTCTGAATATCCGCTTTGCGACAACAATCAAGAATTTGTATGGCCTTTCCCAAGTTGGCAAGCCGGTCGCCGCGAATAATGACGGCGCCGCCGGGGAAATACATGGCCACCCGATGAAGCGTTTCCTGCAACGCCTCGACGGACAAGACCCGTTCATTCACCACAATCGTGCCGTCATCCCGCAGATTGATGAAAATCTCGCCTTGGGCGCGTTCGCTCTGCTGCGCCGTGTCTGCCGTGGGCAGCATGATATCCACTTCGCTTTCAAGGGTGGCGTAAACTGACGTAACCATAAAGAAGACCAGCGTCAAAAAAACGATGTCAATCAAGGGCGCCATGGGAATGCCATCGGGCTGTTCCTGAATTATTTTGCTTATCCTCATCGCTTTAACTCCGTAAGCATCTCAATGAATTCGCTGGATTGCGCTTCCACTTCAGCCACAATACGAACGACCCGCCCCCGCAGATAAAAATACACCGCCATGGCCGGAATGGCGACCACCAGTCCCGCAGCCGTGGTAATCATCGCTTGGGAAACGCTGTAGGCCATGGATATGCCCTTGACCTGCGCCGTGTCCAGGGCGATCGCACTGAACGCGCCCATCATGCCCCAGACGGTTCCCAGTAACCCAAGCAGCGGGGCGATGGTCGCAATATTATTCAAATAGGAGATGCGCTGCCACAACGCCGTCGCGCCGCGTTCCCCCTCGCTTTCCATGGCTTCCTGTATGACGTACCGTTCATGTCCCGCCATTTTTAAGCCCGCCGCCAATACACGGGCAAGCAATTCATCCCCTTCCAAACACATCTGGCGTGCCCCCTCAATTTCTCCCGCAAGCGCCTGCGCATGAGCGCGTTTGGCGAGTTTTGGCGGCGCTTCCCTTCGGGGCGACACAGTAATCAACAAATACAGCGCCAATGAAGCGGCAATGAAGCCAAGCCCCATGATTACCCACAAAATAACGCCGCCCTGTTCTATCATTGTCATCAAGGTTATGCTGTCAGTGGTTTGTGGTATTGCGGGGAAAAGCGCCGCCGCCGTGTCGGGCGCGCCCGTTTGCGCGGCAGCCGCGCCCACCCAGAACGTTAAAACAGAGAACAGCAGCAGCAACAATGCCCTTGTCATAGTCTCTCTCCCTGGCTCCGATAATCATCGAAGCGCATTGTGTTCAAGTAACTTATACAAACAAACGCGGAAAACAATGTTTGTCGCATACACCCGGCATACACGGCAACAGTTTTCCCCAACCATAATATAGAAGTATTATTCATCTTTGGATGAAATGGTTGCAAAATATTCCCCAAAAATAGGTTTTCGTGATTCCAACCTGTATCTCTTCTATCATCCATAACAATACGCCGCCTGAACCTGGAAAGAAAAAAGCGAGTGCGGATACAGCCTTGTAAAGGTTTCTGCATCCGCACTTGAAGTGTTTTCGAGGAAGTTATTCAACCGGTGGCGGCGGTTCCGGCGGTCCTGACCGCTGCGGCTTATCCGGCATACGCGGTGGACGCTGCCCCTGCGCGCCCACAGGACGTCCCTCGCGGGGGCGCCGCATTGCATCATCAGGATCACGAGGCCCCCGCGGCCTGTCCGGGTCATTCATCATCGGGCCACGCGGGCCGGGACGGTCGGGGTCGCCCCTCATCGGGCCGCGCGGGCCGGGACGGTCGGGGTCGCCCATCATCGGGCCGCGCGGGCCGGGACGGTCGGGGTCGCCCATCATCGGACCACGCGGGCCGGGCCCCACGGGGGCTTCTCTATGCACACGCTGCAAAACACGTCTCATTTCGCCCTGAAATTCGCTCATGAATAACTCGACCTTTGCGCGCTGCCACACATTCAGGTCGAGAGCGTCAACGGAATGACGCGCCTCCATGTTGAGATCATTGCTTCTCTCATCAAGGTGTTTGAGATGTTCCATCAGCTCATGCAGTGCGCCTTCGTCCCTTTCTTCTCTCAGGACATTACGCAATTCATGCAAAACTTCCTGGCGTTCGCGTTGCAATGCTTGGCGTTTTTCGCGTATTTCCGCAAAACGACGCATTAACAACAAGCTTTGCTCGTCATTCAGGTCAAGCCTGCGCGACAACCGTGTAATCATGACCTGCTCCATCAATTCGCGGCTTTCCTCGAAGTCAGGCGGCGGGCCATCGAACGGTTCGGGTGGCGGGGGCGGCGGGCCCTGCGCCAATGCGAGCCCGGCGGTTGCGCCTATCGCCACAAGCGCCAACACTACGACAAGGTTCGTTCTCATAACATATCCTCCTTTGTTTAGGCTTCCGCCAAGATATCGCGCCAAAACTGATTCAGCGCATCCAATTCGGCGGGGTTCGCGGTTTCCAACAATTCAAAAACATCATTAAAAGAATCCGTTTTGCTCCATGTCCAGTCATAAATCAGATCATCTTGAGTCACCGTATCGCCGGCCGCCGCATGCTGCCGGTAATAATCGTCAACAGTTAATTCAGCCAGCGCGAGGATCAGTCTATCCGCAGGCACATACTCGAGAAACGTCATGGCATCCTCGACATCTGAAGACGCTATTATTTCAGGCAGCAGCACTTGCAGTTGTTCTTCAGGCACATCAAGATGCATAAGCGACGGCTCCTCTTGTGCGGTACTTTTCGGGGGTATACCGGCAGATTTACCCGGTGAGACGGGCGCCAAGCGGTAAAGAAACAAAGCAAAGGCGAGCACGAAAACAGCCGCGGCAGCAAGAGAAAAATAACGGCGGCGATTATAAGAAGACCTTGATGCCGAAATCCGTACCAACGTCTTCTCCACAAAATTTGGCGACGGCTCCGGCGCGGGCAAATCATGAAGCAACCGGCTGATTTCCTGATACTGAAGGTAGTACGCCGCCATTTCGGCGTCCGCCTGAATCAATGCGGCAGCGTCATCAGGATTGGCACTTTCGCCGTCTATTTGCGCGCTTATACGCTCGCGCATCTCGAAATCATTCATCATAACGCGCTTTCTCCATAAGCAAGCAACTGTTGCCGTATTTGTTCGCGTGCCCGGGCAATGCGACTGCGAACCGTGCCAACGGGACAAGCCAGGATTGTCGCAATGTGTTGATAATCAAAGCCCTGGTACTCCCTCAGGACCAACGCCTCCTTATATTCGGGGGGAAGCGCTGCAAGCGCCTTTTCCAACGCGGCGGTTATGTCCTGTGCCTGCGCTTTTCTATCCGGTTGATTCAGGGTTGAATCAAGCCCCTTTTGCTCTTGTTTCAGCGCGGCCATACGGCGTTGATGACGCCCTCTGCCGCGCAGATGGTTCAAGGTTGCGTTGCGCGCAATGGTAAATAGCGCGGTGGTGAAAGGGTGATCCGGCCGCAGCCGTCCCAGCGCCTTGTACAACCTTATAAAAGTCTCCTGGGCGACATCTTCGGCGTCGGGGCGTGAACCGATCATTCGGTAGCAGAAATGCATGACCGGCTTTTGATAGCGCTGCACTATTTCGGTAAACGCGTCCATATCGCCTCCAGCGGCAAGTGTTACCAAGTTCCAATCTTCTGTTTCAACCATTGGATTGTTTTCCGTTTCTACAAGGGTAAACCCCGGGCGCCGCGCGTTAGTTCCAGCCATCTACGAAAATGGAAATTGAAAACCGCTTCGGCTATCTGGGACAATGTTCCACAAAACTGGGGTCGTGTCGTCTTGGCATGACAACAACAACCATGTTACACTAAACGCGAGAGCCGGGTCGCGGTTGCGCGCCGGTATTAAACAAACCAAGAAGGAGTCTGATCATGCATCGGATTGCGTTGCAAGGGGCGGGAGCGTTTGCGCTTGCGGCTGTTTTTGTGTTGCTTGCGGGTTGCTCCGGACCGATTTTTCGCATCAAGGTCATCAACGAGGGTGATTTTCCCCTAACCTCTGTGCGCTTTGTCCCGGTCATAGAAAATGATGAAGAAGCACAGGAACAGGCGTTTGCCGACGCCGTCAATCTCCTGCCGCAGGATGGGGACGATGTCACCATTGCCCTTGATGTCGGCAAGGTAACACTTCTGCCGCATCTGTTGGAAGGCGACCTTTATTATGTGATGGTCACCGTTTATGTTGACAACGAATACGTTTCCAACGGACGCGACACCTCGGTTGATTTACGCGAGATAGAAAAGAATGCGCTGGTCACCATGTCGGTCAAATGCGAAAACCCCGGCAATGCAATCGATCCGGTTTTTGACTTTATATTTGAATACTGACAACCTTCTTATGCGTGCTCGCGCAAATAATGGGGATGGCAATCCGTCGAAACGGATTTCATTCCCCATTTTTTTATGGTGAACAATTCAGAAAGAAATTGCGTGTTCCAAAGATGTCGCCTGTTGTGTTGAAAAACATATCGCTTCTAATAGGCACAAGCATGGTACTGACCGGCTGTTGTATTTCATGCATGCCACAACTCCCCCCTGCCGACCAGCCGCCTCCCGATACAGTCACCTACTACACTTATCGGGTTGCCGAATCATTCCCCCATGACCGGAACGCCTTCACGCAGGGACTTGCCTTTTCCAACGGCGTTTTATACGAAGGCACAGGCTTATACGGGGAATCTTCCATACGCAAAGTCGAACCGGCTACGGGTGAAGTAATGCAGATTAAAAAACTGCCCCGCGCATACTTTGGAGAAGGCGTCACGGTCTACGAAAACCGGCTGATACAGCTCACATGGAAATCGCAAGTGGGATTTATATACGACTTGGAAACATTCGAGCGCACAGGCGATTTCAACTATCTGGGCGAAGGTTGGGGTCTAACGCACGACGGCAGGCGTTTCATTATGAGCGACGGATCGGCGCGGTTGCGGTTCTTGGACATGAAGTCCCTGGACACAACCGGCCAGATTTATGTCCGTTTCGGCGATCAGCCGGTCACTCGCCTTAATGAGCTCGAATATATTGACGGCTGCATATACGCAAACATCTGGAAGGAGGACCGTATCGCCATTATCAATCCCGACAGCGGTTACGTGATCGGTTGGGCGGACATGTCGGGATTGCTTTCCGCTGAAGAAAAAAAGGAGGCAGACGTATTAAACGGCATCGCCTACGACACCGATAACCAACGCCTCTTCGTGACGGGAAAACGCTGGCCGAAATTATTTCACGTAGAATTGGTTGAAGAAAAAACCGACCCCTATCCCGCCGTCAGCATCACATCCCGATAATTGCCTGCGGCAGATTGTGTTTGCGCCACAGGGAATATATAATTTGGAAGCCGCCTCGCATGGACGACGTGCAAGCGATTGCATAAAAAAGATGGGGGGCAAATACCCAAAACGGCCTTGGTTTGTTTGAAGTTGCCTGGCAGGCCTTGCTCTTACGTTCACAATGAAACCGTTTTTGACCAGACGCGCCGAGCTTCTGATCCTGTCAGTTGCGTGTGTTTTGCTATATCGGCGCTTCAGCCATTGAAAGGAATTATGCCATGCTTTTTGACCTTGAAATGATAACCCGTTTTTACGCCGATCTTCCGGGAAAGGTGGCGCGCGCCCGCAAACTGGCGGGACACCCGTTGACACTGGCGGAAAAAATTCTCAATGCCCATGCGTGGAACGAACTGCCGGTTCAGCCTTGGCGACGTGGCGCGGACTATGTGGATTTCAGACCCGACCGCGTCGCCATGCAGGACGCCACGGCGCAGATGGCCTTACTGCAATTCATGCAAGCGGGAAAACCACAGGCAACCGTGCCGACAACCGTCCACTGCGATCATCTGATTCAGGCAAGAACGGGAGCCGCGGAAGATCTGCGCGAAGCGCTTGTCGCCAATAAGGAGGTGTACGATTTCCTGGCTTCAGCGTCCAACAAGTACGGTATCGGTTTCTGGAAACCCGGCGCAGGCATCATCCATCAGGTGGTGCTGGAAAATTACGCCTTTCCCGGCGGCATGATGATAGGCACGGATTCGCACACGCCGAACGCAGGCGGCCTGGGGATGCTGGCGATTGGCGTGGGCGGCGCCGACGCGGTGGATGTCATGGCGGGCATGCCGTGGGAATTAAAGTACCCCCGGCTGACAGGCATCCATTTGAAGGGTTCATTAAACGGCTGGGCGGCGCCAAAAGACGTCATTCTCAAGGTGGCGGGCATCCTGACTGTGAAAGGGGGCACGGGCGCCATAGTCGAATACTTTGGCGAAGGCGCACAAAACATCTCCTGCACCGGCAAGGGCACCATCTGCAATATGGGCGCGGAAATCGGGGCAACTGCTTCTGTCTTTGCCTTTGACGAAAAGATGGCGGAATATCTCGCCGCCACCGGTCGTACGGAAGTGGCCGACATTGCGCGGGCGGTTGCGGATCATCTACGCCCCGACCCGGAGGTATTGGCCGATCCGGCGACGTATTATGACCAGGTAATTGAAATAGATTTGAATACGCTCGAGCCGCATCTGAACGGCCCCTTTACGCCGGACTTGGCGACGCCGGTTTCAGCGATGAAACAGGCGGCCGCGGAATGCGGCTGGCCGCGCGCCGTGGAGGTGGGTTTGATTGGATCGTGCACAAACTCCTCCTACGAAGACATGGCCCGTGCGGCAAGCGTCGCCAGGCAGGCAGGTGAAAAAGGACTCCACGCGAAAGCGGCGTTCGTAGTAACCCCCGGTTCGGAGATGATTCGTTACACCCTTGACCGGGACGGCATTCTGCAGTTGTTTCGTGACATCGGCGGCGTGGTGTTGGCCAACGCCTGCGGCCCTTGCATCGGGCAATGGGCGCGGCACAGATCGGGCGCCGAGGACACGCCCAACACCATTGTCACTTCGTTCAACCGTAATTTCGCCAAACGCAACGACGGCAACCCGAAAACGCATGCGTTTGTGGCATCGCCGGAACTGGTGACAGCGTTGGCAATCGCGGGCGATCTGACGTTCAATCCCGCGACCGACACTTTGATAAACGACAAGGGGGAACAGGTGGCGCTGGATGCGCCGTCGGGCAGTGAACTGCCGCCCAAGGGCTTTGCCTGCGACGCGCCCGGTTATGTGGCGCCGGCAGAAGACGGGACCGCGGTTGAAGTTATCGTACGGCCTCACTCCGACCGCCTGCAGTTACTCGAGCCGTTTTCACCGAATCACGGCGATTTGAAGGGATTACGCCTGCTCTTGAAAGCAAAGGGGAAATGTACCACCGATCACATCAGCATGGCGGGACCCTGGCTGCGCTTTCGTGGTCATCTGGACAACATATCCAACAACTGTTTCATCGGCGCCATTAACGCCTTTACCGGTGAGGCAAACAAGGTCAAGAATCACCTGACCGGTGAATACGCGGAAGTGCCCGCAACAGCGCGGGCTTATAAGGAAAAGGACATAGGTTCAATCGTGGTGGGCGACGAAAATTATGGCGAAGGCTCCTCGCGTGAACACGCCGCCATGGAGCCCCGCCACCTCGGCGTGCGCGCCGTTCTGGTGCGCAGTTTCGCGCGAATACACGAAACAAATCTGAAGAAACAGGGCGTGCTGGCGTTGACCTTTGACGATCCGCAGGATTACGACAAAATACGGGAAGACGACGTAATTGACATCCTCGGGTTGGATAATTTTGCGCCGGAATCGCCGCTTACCGTCGTGCTGCGCCACAGCGACGGATCAACAGAAACTTTCCGAGCGAACCACAGCTACAATGAAACCCAGATACGCTGGTATCGCGCCGGAAGCGCCCTTAATTTGATTCGGTCGGGGCAATGCTGACCGGCAGGCTGCCATCGGAATCCCACTCGAACATGCCGCCATCATACATGGCAACCGATTCATGCCCCAAAAGCCGATACGCCAAATACACGGTTGATGAAAACATCCCCGTGTTGCAGTAGGTGATGACTTCTGTTTCTCTGGTGACGCCGTCCGTATAGAGAACCCCTTCGATCTCGGGCAACGGCTTGAATACCGCGTGCGGCGCGGTCAGCACGGTGGTATAGGGAATGTTGCGCGCCCCGGGAATGTGCCCTTTTCGCGTCATATTCAGGATTGGCGTGGCGCCGCTGTACTGGTTTGCAGGACGCGCATCCACCAAAACGACATTCTGGTTTTTCAGCGCCTGCGCCACTCTGGTTTTGTCGGCGACTTTTCGCCACATTTCCGGATTTAAGGCAACAGTCACATGCGGGCGCGGCGATGACGGCGGTTCAGTGGTCAATTCCCTGTTTTCCGCTTCCCAGCGAGACAGGCCGCCGTCAAGTATGGCAACTTGAGGGTATCCAAGGCTGTCCAGCGCCCAGAAGACCCGGGCCACAGCGCTCAAATCCCCTGCGCTGTCGTTTTCGCCGTACAGCACCACAGGTTCATCTTGGCCGATACCGCGCTCCGACAACAACGCCGACAAAACCTCCGGCGCCGGCAACATGCCGGGGATACCATTGCGCGTTTCGCTGAATTCACGACTCGACAGCCACACCGATCCGGGAATGCGTTTTTCCAAAAAAGCCTCGGCTGAGCGGACATCCACCAGACAGACCGCATCATGTTGTGCTGCTAGCGCTGCCGGAGATAAAAGCAGCGGAAAGTTTTCTTCACCGGAAGAATGCGGCACCAATCCATAAAACACCCCGAATAATACGAGACCAACAGATACCGGATAATGATTATGGAGCATAATAGAAGTCCTTTGGTGATGTGTCCACTGAAACAACGTTCCTCTGCGCCAGAGAGGCGACGCATGAGCGTTGCGCCCTCAGCCGAACGCCTCAAGGTCTAAATCCGTTCCCGTAAGAAGCGGATGGTGAAGGCGCCTTCCGCACCTCATCGTGTAAAAGGCTCGGATAGTATAGCCCATGATGTTCATGTAGGCAAAAACGGCATGGAAAATTTTTCACCGATTCGTGGACTCGACGAGAAACTGCGCCGCCTTTTCTCCCTGATCATCCGGATGTGCGGGGCGACATACTCGACCACTTCCTCGAGATCGAATGGTTCGATGAACAACTCGGCAAAATACTCGAGCAATTGGAGGATGCCGGAGAACTCGACAACACCATCATCGTCGTGACCGGCGACAACGGCATGGCGTTTCCCCGTGCCAAGGCGAACCTGTACGAGTATGGAGTGCGTGTGCCGCTGGCGGTCCGGTGGGGCGAACACACCGAGGCTGGACGCGTATTGGACGACCTCATCAGTTTTGTGGATTTTGCGCCCACTTTTTTGGAAGCCGCCGACGTAACTCCTCCTGAAACAATGACCGGGCGCAGTTTCCTGAAAACGCTCACAAGCAATGCCGCCGGCGCAAATGAATATGTGTTGTTCGGGCGCGAACGCCACTCGCACGCGCGCTTCGACAACCTTGGCTATCCCGCCCGCGCCATTCGCACCCGCGAGCATCTGTATATTAACAACCTCAAACCTGACCGCTGGCCCGCAGGCGATCCGGATATTTATTATGACATTGACGACGGGCCGACAAAAGCGTGCATGTTGGCAAACAACGACCGGTATCCGGCGCTTTTTGATCTTGCCGTCGGCAAACGACCGGCAGAAGAACTCTATGAGGTCGGCACGTCCATGGATTGCATGGAGAACCTCGCCGAATTACCGGAATATAAGGAAACAAAAGACCAATTGGCCGCGAAATTGACAACGCTTCTGACGGAACAACAGGACCCGCGCGCGGTCGGGACGGGTGATATTTTCGAAAGTTATCCCCGCTTCGGCAGGATGCGCCCCGAGCTGGGCGGTTTTGCGGAGCAAGGCGCGCGCAATTCCAAATATGAAATACAACCGTGAAAAACAACCCAACAACCTGTAGTAAAGGCTGCGTGTTTACGCCGCCAGCCAACCAAGGAGAACTGATTTATGCAACTCAAATCAGCCGTTATTCTTGCGTTTGCGGGTCTTATGATCGCCTGCGCCCCGCCGGCAACCGCCGGCGCCGAGCGTACCGCCGTTGCCGCTCCGGCGCAGGCGCTGCGGCATGTGGTGCTGTTCCAATTCGAGGATAACGCCACACCCGCTCAAATACGGGAAATTGAGACGGCTTTCTGCCGCCTGCCCAGCGCGACGGGTCTCATTCTCGATTTTGAATGGGGCGCCAATGTAAGTCCGGAAAACCTTGACCAGGGATTCACCCACTGCTTCTTTCTCACCTTCAAGGATGAAGCGGACCGGGACGCTTACCTGCCTCATCCCGCCCATAAGGAATTCGGGGCACTGTTAAGGCCGCATCTTGAAAAAGTATGCGTGATTGACTATTGGACAAAACCCTGATCACAGCCGCTCGTTTATCGGCGTCAAAAATTTTCATAGTAGTTAATACGTGTTGTGTTTATGCTATCTGATATGGGCATGATACAATTTTGACAATAGTATTTAGAGGGCCATTTTGCATACTGCCTTTGAAGTCAGTACCGTGGTTGTGCTTTAATCGAACTGTTGCCTTTGCGTTGTTGACCCATTTCCAATTTCGAGCGGTGATGCACGCCGCATTGTCGCAGGGAGGTTGCCATGGACAATGTTCCTTCAAAAGAAACCCTGTGTCCCTCAAAAACGGAAAACCGCCTCTTTTCGCGACGGGATTTCCTGCGCGGCACAACAGCCGCCGCCGCGTTTACCGTAATTCCACATCATGTGCTGCGCGCCGACGGAAGCACGCCCAATGAAAAGGTTAATATGGCGTTTATCGGCGTGGGTTGGCAGGGCATATACAACCTGCAAGTGTTCTTGCAGAACCCGGATGTGCGGGTGGTTGCGGTCTGCGATGTTTATGAAGAAGGCCCTTATCTGGGCCGGGGTGTTGCGGGACGGGAGGCGGGGCGAAAACTGGTGGACGAATACTATGAATACAAAGGCAACGTGGGCGGTGGCTGCGCCGCTTATGTTGACTTTCGAGAAATGTTTGATGCGCGGGAGGACATAGACGCGGTGGTCATCACAACGCCCGATCATATCCATGCCGTCGCCGCTCTTGCGGCAATCCGAAAAGGAAAACATGTTTTCTGCGAGAAGCCGCTGGCGCATTCGCTGCGCGAGACGCGCGTCATGACTGAAACGGCACGGGAAGCGGGCGTCGCCACGCAAATGGGCAACTGGGGACACGCAAAGGAAGATATTCGTCAACTCTGCGAATGGATTTGGGACGGCGCCATTGGTTCCGTAAGCGAGGTTCATGCATGGACAAACCGCCCCGGCGGCTGGTGGCCTTACGGCATTGACCGGCCTGAAGAGGAACCGCCGCTCCCGGCGGGGTTGGACTGGGACCTCTGGCTGGGGCCGGCGGCGCCGCGTCCGTATCATCCTGCCTACCTGCCGTTTATCTGGCGCGGATGGTGGGATTTTGGATCGGGGGCGCTAGGCGACATGGGGTGCCATATCCTTGATCCTGTTTTCTGGGCGCTTCATCTCGGAAGCTGTCTCTTATACACATCTGACGCTGCCGACGAAGAGGATAGTGTAG
>OMKS01002382.1_pt1 | contig 15745 bp, 11 predicted proteins | sample 1674721 | NCBI WGS metagenome assembly OMKS01 (sample SAMN06264996, study PRJEB25208) | sediment metagenome | isolation source: hot spring sediment | place: USA: California | collected 2014-09-02
CGTCGATGTTCTCCATCGACTTGCTGATCTTCAGGCCATCCTCGTTCCGCACCAGGCCATGGAGATAGACGGTGGCGAAGGGCGTCCGGCCCGTCATCTCGATCCCCAGCATCATCTCCCGCGCCACCCAGAAGAACAGGATGTCGTACCCGGTCTCGCGCACGTCGGTGGGGTAGAAGCGGCGGAAATCCGCGGCCTCGGTATCAGGCCAACCGAGGGTTGAGAAGGGCCACAGTCCAGAGGAGAACCAGGTGTCGAGCACGTCCTCCTCCTGGTGGATGTCCTCGCTCCCGCAGTGGGCGCACGCGCTGGGGTCGGTGACCTCGCTCGTCTGTTCGCCGCAAGCCTCGCAGTACCAGACCGGGATCCGGTGCCCCCACCAGAGCTGGCGGCTGATACACCACGGGCGGATGTTCTCCATCCAGTGGAAAAAGCGCCGCTCCTCCCGCTCCGGGATGATGCTCGTGCGTCCCTCCCGCACCGCCGCCATCGCCGTCTCGGCCAACGGTTTCACATTGACAAACCACTGGGTCGAGATGCGCGGCTCGATGTCGGTGTGGCAACGCTCACAAGTTCCCACCGCGTGACGGTACGGCGTCACCTTGACCAGCAGCCCCTCCTGCTTGAAATCGGCCACGATGTGCTCGCGGCACGCGAAACGATCCTGCCCCGCGTACGGGCAGGCCTGTTCGTTCATCGTCGCCTGATTGGTCATCACGTCGGGCGCTTCCAGGCCATGTCGCAGGCCGATCTCGTGATCGGTGGGATCGTGGGCCGGCGTGACCTTGACCGCGCCGGTACCGAAGACCGGGTCCACCGCCTCGTCGGCGATGATGGGAATGCGCCGGCCGATGGCGGGCAGCACCGCCGTCTCACCGATCAGATGCTGCCAGCGCTCATCCTCCGGGTTCACGGCGACGGCGGTGTCACCCAAGATCGTCTCCGGGCGGGTAGTCGCCATCTCGATGAACGTGGTCGCGCCCTCGGCCCAGACGCCAGAACCCCATTCACCCTGTGGACCGTCCCAATTTTCATCCAGGATGGGGTAACGGATGTGCCAGAGATGGCTCTCCCGCTCGTCGGGGATCACCTCCAGGTCAGAGATGGCCGACTCGCAGCGCGGGCACCAGTGGACCAGGTACGCGCCCCGGTAGATCAAGCCCTTCTTGTAGAGACGGACGAAGGCGGTGCGCACCGCGTGGCTCAGGTCCTCGTCCAGCGTAAAGCGCTCCCGCGCCCAATCGCACGAGACGCCCAGCCGCTTGTGCTGCTCGGTGATGCGCTGTAGCGATTCCCGCGCCCACGCCCAGCACCGCTCGACGAACTGCTCCCGGCCCAGGTCGTGGCGGGTCAGCCCCTCCTTGCGCAACTCCCGCTCCACCACGTTCTGGGTGGCGATGCCGGCGTGGTCGGCGCCGGGCAGGTAGAGCGTCTGCTTGCCCCGCATGCGGTAGTAGCGCGTCATCGCGTCCTCGACGGCCGCCGTCATCGCGTGGCCCAGGTGCAGGACGCCGGTCACGTTGGGTGGCGGCATGGTGATACACCACGTGGGGCCATCCGGTTCGACCAGCCCCAACTCGATCTGTTTCTCGGGCCGGAAGTAGCCCTGCGCCTCCCACCATTGGTAAAGGCGCTCCTCGTGCTCCTGGGGATTGTATGTCTTGGAAAGTAAATCGGTCATCGTGTCCCTATCCTCCGCGTTAGACTATCTTCATAAGCATCAACTGATCACTGGCAGTCATCGAAAGGTCCATCGAAACCTCACCCTTCTTCCCGCACCAGCGCTACAGCCATTGTGCCCGTATCCTCGATGCTTGTCAAGTCGTCGTCGATCCACTCGACGACCTCGATCCGCTCCGCGCGGGTGACGCTGCGCACGTTGGCCGTGGCCGCGCGCAGGGCTTCCCGCAGGCGCGGGTCCGGGATCGCGATCTGCAACCGGGCCAATTCGGCGCCCATGCGGCGTTGATTTTCCGTCTTGTAGCGGCGCACCGCCGTCGCGATCTCCACCACCACGTCCCCGACGGCCTCGGCCTGTTCGTCGAGCAGCGTCTCGTCCACGGCCGGCCAACTGGCCCGGTGGATCGAACGGTCGTCTTCTGCAAACAGCCCCTGGTAGATCTCCTCCGTCACGTACGGCAAGAAAGGGGCGAAGAGTTTCAACACGGTCAGCAACACGGTGTGCAGCGCGTAGCGCGCGCCCTCGCTGTTCGCCTCGTAGAGCGGCAGCTTGCACATCTCCAGGTAATTATCGGCCAGCACATGCCAGAAGAAAAGCTCTGTCTCACTCTTGGCCGCGGCAAAATCGTAGTCGTGAAACAGCGCAGTCGTCCGCCGGATCAAGCGCTGGAGCCGCGACAGCACCCACCGGTCCGCGAGCGCGAGCGCCGGCGCCTCGTCCGGGGGCTGATAGTCGATCACAAAGCGCTGGCTAAAACGGGCCACGTTCCACAGTTTGGTGACCAGCTTTCCCCCGGCCTGGACCTTCTCCTCGCTAATGACCGTATCCTTGCCCAGCCCGGTGCTCGCGGCCCAGTAGCGCACAGCGTCGGCCGAGTACTGCTCGATCATCTCCATTGGCGGCATCGGCCCGCCGCCCCGGCTCTTGCTGATCTTGCCCGTTCCCTCGGGCGCCAGTCCCCAGCCGGAGATGGCGGCCTCCCGCCAGGGCAGCGTCCCAAAGTGGAAGTGGGACTTGACGATGGTGTAGAAGGCCCAGGTGCGGATGATCTCGTGGGCCTGGGCCCGCAGGGACATCGGGAACACCCGATCATACAACTCCGGGTCGACCAGCCACCGGCCCACGATCTGGGGGCTCAGGGACGAGGTGGCCCAGGTATCCATCACGTCCCCGTCGGGCCGGAAGGACGTGCCGCCACACGAGCACGGCCGCCCCGGCCCCTGCGCCAGGGGATCGACAGGCAGCCGGTCCGCGTCGGCCACGACGATCTCGCCGCAGCCCTCGCAGTACCAGACCGGGAAAGGCACGCCGAAGTAGCGCTGCCGCGAGATACACCAATCCCAGTGCAAGTTCTCCACCCACGCCCGGTAACGGGCCGCCATCTGCGGCGGGTGCCAGGCGATCCGCTCGCCCGCGTCCAGCAACTCTGTCTTGAAATCGAGCACCCGCACGAACCACTGCCCAGTCACGACGTACTCCACCGGCGTGTCACATCGCTCGTGCACCCGCACCGATTGGGCCACCGGCCGCCGGTCCAGCACCAACTCCCGCTCGTCCAGGGCCTGCACGATCCGCCGCCGCGCCTCGGGCGCCGGCAACCCGGCGAAGTCCCCCGCGATCTCCGCCATCCGCCCATCCCGTTGAAGGGCGGTCCGGAGGGGCAGATGGTGGGTGTGCCACCACGCCACGTCGGCGGTGTCGCCGAAGGTGCAGCACATCACGGCCCCCGTTCCCTTATCCGGGTCGGCGTCGGGATCGGCCAAGACCGGCACCGGCTGTCCGAAAAGCGGCACCGTCACCCGCTGCCCAAGCAGCGACCGGAAGCGCTCGTCGTCCGGGTGGACGAACACGGCCACACAGGCCGGCAGGAGTTCGGGCCGCGTCGTCGCGATGTGCAGCGCGCCGTTCTCCGTCCCAAAGGCCAGCGTGTAAAATACGCTCTCCCGTTCCAGGTCGTCCAACTCCGCCTGGGCGATGGCCGTCTGGCACTCAGGGCACCAGATGGCGGGGGCCTCCTGGCGGTAGACCAGGTCCTCGTCGTAGAGATCGAGGAAAGAGATCTGAGATGTCCGGCGGGAAAATGCGTCGATGGTCCGGTACGTGTAGCGCCAATCCACCGAGAGCCCCAGCCGCTGCCAGAGCGCCTGGTAATGCCGCTCCTCTTCCTCGCTCACCGCCAGGCACTGCTCGATAAAGGTCTCCCGCCCCACCTCGGCCGCCCGGATACCCAACCGGCGCTCGACCAGGCGCTCGGTGGGCAAGCCATTGTCGTCGTATCCCATTGGGTAGAAGACGTTGTAGCCGTTCAGGCGCCAGAAACGGGCCACGAAATCGGTCTGGCTGTACGAATAACAGTGGCCCAGGTGCAGGCGCCCCGACACCGTCGGCGGCGGCGTGTCGATCGAGTAGATCGGCCCCTCCGCCCCTGGATCGAAGTGGTAAACGCCCGTCTCCTGCCAGAATGCCTGGAGCCGGGGCTCCACCTCGCGCGCTTTATACCGTTTAGCTAACCCCATACATCGTCATAACCTCCTTCACCTATCAAAAAACCAACCGACTTCCTCAAATGCCTGCGTCCATCGTGGAGGGATTGACCATCGCCAGCCCCTCTGCCTGGGCTGCCTGGCAAAGCGCCTCATCGGATGAGACGAAATTAACCGCTGCCAGATGGTTGGCATTCAGAATCTCGTGAATCTGCAACGCGCTCGCCAGTTGCACAGCGTCGTAAGCGCGCAACGGGTGACGAGCAGTCAAAGCCACCGATAGCTCGACAATCGCGTCACTGACGCGAACGACTGTGTAACGCGCCTGGCAATCCATCCCAAATCTCGCCAGCGTCCGGATACGGAGACGCTCATCGATCGTTTTCATACGCCTCCGCTTCTCCACAGCTGCGGCGATCTCTACCAGCGTGAGTTGAGAAATGGCGACATCAACCGCCTGCCCGTCAATCAATTTCCGCACCCAATCGCTCCCCGCCTCCGAGATATAGTACTTGACCAAGGCGCTGCTATCAAAATAGAACATCAGCGTTCTCCCCGGTCGGCGATCATGTCCTCCGAAAGCGGCGCCTGCCCTTCCCACGACGCCCGCACTTCTTCAATGGTGACGTCTGGCGCAGCCTCCACGTATTTTTCTACCCACCTCTCACGATCGACCAACAGACCGCTCTCCCGGAGCACACGCCGGGTATGCTCACGATCGGTTTCGTAGGTCGCCTCAGACGCCAGGGCGCGCCACAATTCCTCGATGATCGTCTGGTTGAGCGAACGGCTTTCGCTCCGGGCCTTACGTTTCAGCGTTTGATGCAGCGTCTCCGGCAGACGAACCGTCAACTTGACCACAGTCATTGGGTTCACCTCCATCTATTTGTGCCACTATAGTGTCATTTGTATTTTACCCGACCCACTCTGGCAGGTCAAGCGTGCAGCAAACAAAAAAAACCCTCCCGTCCAAGGACGAAAGGGGTAAACTCCCGTGGTACCACCCTGGTTCAGCGGCCAATCCAAAAGCAAGCACGAACTGCCGCCGCACTCGATAGCCTTCTAACAAAGGCCCTCGCGATAACGGGCGAACCCGTAGCGGCTTGTCCGGTTTGAACGCCGGTTCAACCGCTCAACTCCCAGGCGACGTTCGGCGGGGGGTGCTGCGAGGGCTTGCAGCAACCGGCCGGTGCTTTGGCCGCTGCCCTCTTCTCTTCCCACTAAGTCACGTTTCTCGGGACTCAGCGGTTCGCCAGGACCGATCCCGCTTACTCCTCCTGCTCAGCGTTTTTTCAAGTTTCGATTGTACGAAGATTATACCACGCGCCAGGGTCGCCGTCAACATTTTTCGGCTCTCTGCTAGTTCGCATGCTCGGCTTAGCAAGCGGTCAATTTTTTGCCACGAATCCTTCGACTACGCTCAGGACAGGTTTACACGAATTGTCACTAATCTTTGGGATTTTCGTGTTAATTCGTGCAATTCGTGGCTAATCTCTCACCGCGGCCATGCGAAATCCCAAAGAACCCATTTTTCTATGCCCACAATTCTCCGCTTACCATGCTTTTCCACTCTCGCGCCCGCCTTTCTACCCTCGCACCCGCCTTTCTATTCTCGCACCCGCCTTTCTACCCTCGCGCCCGCCGGATCACAATCCGGCGGTTTCAAAGCAAGAAAGCAATTTTATCACGCCGCCGATTGGCGGATTGTAATCCGCCACGAGCAAAAAGCAAAGCAGAGCGCCACCGCTACTAAAAGCGGTAATGAACACTTGCCCTGCGCACGAAACGATGATAAACTCCCCTTGCCATGCTCAAATCCACACCCTACGCCGACGGCGCGGTCACGCGCTTCGACCTGGCCCGCACAATCCTGGGACGAGGCCGCTACTGGACCAGCGCCTACCTGGTCGATGGCTTGCTGATCGACACCGGCTGCGCCCACACCGCGCCGGAACTGGTGTCGGCGCTGTCGGAAACGGTCCTGGACGGGATCGTCAACACCCACAGCCACGAGGATCACATCGGCGCCAACGGCGTGCTCCAACGCCAGCGCGCCGGGCTGACCATCCGGGCCCACCCGCTGGCCCTGCCCATCCTGGCCGATCCCCGGAACGAACAACCGCTTCAACGCTACCGGCGCTTCATGTGGGGCTGGCCCGCGCCTTCCCACGGCCGACCCATCGCCGACGGTGACCTCGTCGAGACTGGGCGTTACCGCTTCCGGGTGCTCCACACACCCGGACACAGCCCCGATCACGTCTGCCTCTACGAGCCGGCGCAGGGCTGGCTCTTCACCGGCGATCTGTTCATCGGCGGGCAGGATCGCGCCCTGGGCTCCCGCTACGACATCTGGGCCATCATTGCGTCGCTGAAGCGGATCGCGGCCCTGCCGGCAACCGTGCTCTTCCCCGCCGCCGCCCGCGTGCGCGAGAATCCGGCTGAGGCGCTGACGGAGAAGATCGCTTACCTGGAAGGTCTGGGGGAAAAGATACTGGCGTTACACGAACGGGGGTGGCGCGTGCCGAAGATCGTGCACGAGCTGTTGGGCGGACCGCTCCCGATGGGGATCGAGATCGCCACCCAGGGGCACTTCTCGCGGCGGTGGCTGGTGCTTTCTTACCTAAATTCGAATCAGGGAGAGAACGAGAAAAACTAAGCCGACACCCACCGGCGCAGGCGGCCCGGCAAGAGCGGGGCCAAGGCCGCCCATTCTGCCGGGGTGATGGCCCGCAGCAGGAACAACGCCAGGGGATAGACGACGAGGCCGCTCAGGAGCGCCAGCGCCGGGTTGAACGCCGCCACGCCGGCGAGCACGCCGCCCATCACCAGCGCCGCCAGTCCCGTCCGCCAGAGCAGCGGCCCCCAGCCCACCGCGCCTAGTTGACGCCGCAGGTCGGTGTCGAACAGGGCGAACAACAACGCCTCGCCCGCCACGATCACGCTGGCCGACGCGACGTAACTGAAGGCCCGCACGAACAGCAGATTGGCCGCGATGGCGAACACCACGCGGGCGCCGGAGGCCAGCAGCACGTAACGCTGCCGGTCGAGGGCGATGAGGACGTAGTTGGTGAGGCTGTTGAGCCATCCGAAGACGACCGACCAGACCAGGATCTGGAGCGCAATCGCCCCGTGGGGCAGGAATTGCCCCCCGCTGAGGACGCCGACCAGGACATTCGCCAACAGCGTGATCAAGACCGCCGCTGGCAGCGAGATCATCGTCAGCAGCTTGGACGAGAGCCGGTAGGACGTCATCAGCCCGGCCCGGTTCTGCGCCGCCTGGCGCGACATCACCGGGAAGACCGCCACGGTGAAAAAGGCGGGGATGATGTTCAACGCGCTGATCCACTTGTAGCCCGCATCGTACCAGCCGACGGCCGCGTCCCCCTGCAAGGGCTTGAGCAGCAGCACGTTGACGCCGGGAAAGAGCACCTGCAGCAGCAGCGACAGCATCAGTGGCCAGCTCACGACCAACATCTCGCGCAGCAAGGGCCGCTGCAGGCGAACCGGCCCCTCCGGCAAGCGCGCCGGCCCGGCCCAGAGCCAACGACGGGCCAGAATCGCCAGGATCGTCATCGTCGTCGCGTTGGTGAAAATCGTGGCTCCCGCCACGCCGACGAAACCGAATCCGCCCACCAGGGCCAACACGCCCAGCGTCACCTTGATGATCGTGGTCACCGTCTGGATCGCGGCGGGGAACTCGTGTTTCTCGCAGGCCCGGAAGAGGGCGGTCAACCCGTTGGCGATGGTGCCGGGCAACAGGCCCAGGTAGAGCAGCACGAGCGCCCAGATCGACGGCGCGTTCAGCGCGCCGTCGATCCCCTGCCAGGCGAGCAGGAATCCACCCAGCGCCGGGGCCGCCGCTGCGAAGAGGAAAAGCCGCAAGATGGTGGTGTTGAAAAAGACGTTACGCGCGCAGGCTGGTTCCCGCGCCGCCTCGCGCACCAGGTACACGTCCAGACCAAAGTTGGCTATAATGTCGAACCACAGGTAGACGTTGATCGCCCAGGCGTATTGACCGTTGCCCACCGGCCCCAGGATGCGGGCCATCAAGGCGGCAAAGGCCAGGTCGATGCTCCGGTTGAAGAGATTGAGGACGATGGGCGCGATGGAATTCTTCGCCACCCGCTGGACGGTGCTGGCGTCGTCCCCGGCCCGGTAGAAGAAGCGCCACAGGTAAAGGCCGGCCAGGAACAGTGCCGTCATCCCGGCGATGAAGCTGATGAAGGCGCCGACTTTGACGCTATCGGGGCTGTACTTGAAGCGCACCGTCCACGCTCCCGGCGCCTCCAGGAACACGCCCCGGAAATTGCCGTTGACGTGATAAATCTCCACCTCCGTCTCCGCATCCTCCCCCGCCCCCGCCGGGCGGACGAAGGCTTTCCAACCGGGGAAGTAAGAGTCGGTGAGCACCAGCCAGCTCGCCTCACCGGTCTGCACGCTTACCTCGACTTCGTTGATGGTGTAGCCGGTCACCGCCTGTGGCACAGGCTCGGCCGGTTGGGGGCTCTCCGCCGGGGCGAAAGCCGGACCCCCCGCTTCACCGCCGGCGTCCAGGATCACGTAGCGGCGCGGGTCGTAACGCTGCACCGTGTCGCCAAAATCGTCGGTCGCCATCGCCGCCGAAAGCGGCAGTGTGTAAGCCCGGGGCATGACGGCCAGGTTTTCGTAGATTCGCACCGCCTCGTCATGGTAGACCAGGGCGTACTTGGGATTGGGGATCTCCACCTCGGTGACGACGTATTTGACGTTGAGCAGGTCGGTGAGCGGGCTGTCGAGGCTGCTCCACTCGCGGAAAGAGGAGATACGGTTGTACAAGCGCTCGTTTTGCGGCTCGATCAGGCCCATATAATCGGCGTACTGCTTGCTGAAGAGCGAATCGTAGCCGTTCACTGTCGGCAACCGGTAGAATATACCCATATTGGCGTTCATCGTCTTGGTGGTGCCCGGTGGGGTGAAGGTCGCGTAGCGCCAGTCGCCGGGGGCGATCTCTGACTGCTGCGCTTGCAGGAACGCGATCGACGGCGGGGTGTAGGCCAGCAACGCCGGGTCGACGGCCGGGGCGAATCCCTGGCCGAAACTGACCAGGTCCAACAGCAACAGCCCCACTGCCAGGTACTCCCATACCGGCCGGCCCCGGAGATAGATCGGACAGCGACTCACCCGCAGGACAATGCCGGTCCCGGTCAGGAGCAGCCCAAACAAGGCTATCCACCAGAACTCGTAGGAATAAAAAGCCCGGTGATCGGGGAAAGCCTCCGGCGCCCTGGCCAGCGATTGAAACGTCCGTGCCACCCACGGCTCGATCTGGGGGAAGAAAGCCCGGCTGAGCGCCAACCCCAGCAGCGTCGCCGCCCCGCCCCAGAAGGCCAGGCTGGCGCACACCGTCACCACCGAAGGAGCCGCGTCGAGCAGGAAAAGCCGGGCGAGAAAGCCCCGGGCCCTCGGTTTGACGTCCCTACCCAGCAGCCGCTCCCGGCTCTCGATGAGGGCTTCCACCCCGAAAGCGGCCAGCACCGCCGCCGCCAGCGAGAATGGGAACACCCAGCGGAAGGGGGAGTGCGACTGCTCCAACCCTGGCAGCGCGTAGACCAGTGCGTAGAGCGGCGTCCCGAAAATGCAGCCCAGCGAGAACAGGGCCAGCAACGTGAAGAATGGGACGATACGGGTATACTGGTATACTGGTATACTGGTATACCGGTATACTGGTATACTGGTATACCGGTGTAGCACGGCGATCAGGGAAAGGAACAGGGGCAGCAGGCCCAGGTAGGCCGCCCCCTCGACGTAATTCTTCATCCCCCAGTCGATGTACTGGCCGTCGCCCCGATCCGGCGCCGGGGTCCAGCGCCCGGTGAAGAGGTCGAAATAGGTGTGATGGGCCGGATTGCCGAAGAAGTTGGGGACACCGAAGGTGATCACGCGCCGGGGCGGGTAGGCCCAGCCCCGCACCTGCTCTAAGGACGCCGCCGCCTCGCCGCTGCGGAAGCTGTCGTTCGCCACCTCCCACATCGGTACGAACTGGACCGCGCCCAACGCCAGCCCCAGGACGAGCAGCAGCGCTAGCCAGAGTATCGGGCGCGCCAACGGGCGCAGCAGCGCGTGCGCCTTACGCGGGCGGCCCTCGCGCCGGAGCGTGTGCAGCCACGTGTACCCCAGCCGCCAGGCGGCGTACGCGCCGGTGACCAGCAGCAGGAAATAGGTATTCTCCACGTGCCCGACTAGCATCTGGCAGCCCAGGCCCACCGCTCCCAGGAGCGCCCAGGGCAGCGTCGTTGGTTGTTCTCTGACGAGGGGGCGCTGTTGGATCATCAACTCGACCATCGCCAGGATGAAGGGCAACCACGAGGCCCCGGCGACGATCATTGGGTGGGGCACAGCCGAAATAGCCATAAAGCCGCAGAACTGGTACGTGATGCCCGCGATCAGGCCGCCCAGCCGGCGGCCGCCCAGCACCCGCACGAAGAAGTAGGCGAAGCAACCGGCTAATCCCAATTGCAGCCAGGCGAAGACGCCGTAGGCCCGCCACAACGGCATGACGTAGAAAAGCGTGCTCAGGGGATAAAGGGCCGAATGTTGCCCGTTGGCCAGGAAGGGATGCCCGGCGAAGATGTAGGGATCCCACAAGGGGAGTTGGCGATCTTGAATGGCATCCAGGATGAATTGCTTCCAGGCGTAATTCTGCAAGACGAGATCGGCGACCAGGTGATTCTGCGGGTGGGCAATGTGGAAGTCGTCGAACGTGTCGCCAGCAGCGGTGCGATGCGGTTCGTGAGCATAGAGGATGTCGGCCGGGACCAGCGTCTTGGGTCCCAACGCCACCGGCGCGAAAATCAGCAGCGGCAACAGGAGAAGAAGAATAGCCAGCCCTAAGTCAGGGAGGGTTTTGCGAATCATACGTTCAGCACACCCAGAGCGTCATGCGGTCAGCCGGTCGCTGGGGTGCAAGTGACGGTGCCGGCGGAGCACTTCCCACACCCGCAACGCTGCGTCGATCTTGACCTTCATCGTCATCTTCGATTCTCCCACCTGCCGATCGGGGAAGTAGATGGGAATCTCCAACACCCGGTAGCCAAGCCGCTCGGTCACGTAGGCCATCTCGACCTGGAAGACGTAGCCCTGCGAGCGAATGCGATTCAGGTCGATGCCCGCCAACGTCTCTCGCCGCCAACATTTGAAGCCGGCCGTCGTGTCCATCGTCTTGACGCCCAGGATCAAGCGGGTGTAGATACTGTTGGCCCACCAGGAAAGCAGCCACCGCCCCACGCCCCAGACCTCGTCTGTCTTGCCGCCCTGGACGTAACGTGAACCGACGACGACGTCGTAATCCTCAATGTATGCCAAGAATTGGGGGATGTATTTGGGCGAGTGAGAGAAATCGCAATCCATCTGCACGACGTAATCGGCGTCCTGCTCAAGCGCCCACCGGAAACCGGCCTTGTAAGCAAATCCCAACCCCCGGGGTCCCTCTCGGTGCATCACGTGCATCTGTCCGGGATGCTTGGTCGCCAATTCCTCGGCGATGCGTCCGGTGCCATCGGGAGATAGATCATCGACGATCAACAAATTCAAACCAGGGACGTTCAGGGCGAATATCGCCTCTGTCATTCGACCGACGTTCTCGGCCTCATCATACGTCGGTATCACGACGATTAACTTCTTCGAAGCAGTCATATACTCTCCGGTGTCTGAACTGAAAAAGCTCCGGCTTACCCAAGGATTCCGCTATCCCTGTCATCCGGAGCCTACATCCAAAGTAAATGTCTAGCACGAGCGCAAAGCTCACGTCGCTTCACGAGCCGAGCGGGAATTTCATTGCTTAGATCTCGCTTGTGCGAAGCGCTCAGGTCTGACTACGAGCGTTGGGCCTTGACGATGGCCTCTTTCAATTCCTCGATGTCGCTGGGTGCGCGATCGGAAGCCTGAAGCACGCCCATCGCTACCTGCATCCGTGGCAGCACCACGTTGGGATTTACCTGGCTGGCCTCCCAATCAGAACGTGGGTAGAAGAAAGACATCGCCTCGTCCAAGCGAACCCGGAGCGCCTGCTGGATCGGTTTCACCTTTTCGGGCGTGATGATGACGAACAAGTCGGTATCTCCCACGTGTCCAACAAACGCGTTGGGATCGTGACTCTCACTGACGACGTGGTTAAGCATCATCCCCACAGCCCGCATCACGTCATCCCGCGCGACAAACCCATATGCCTCGGCAAATTCCTTCAGACCTTGCAAACCGACCGAGAGGATCGTCCAATCATTATCCTGTAATATCTCACGGAGACGTTCGTCGGCTAGAGAAGCGGCCGGAAGTCCGGTAATAGGATGGGACAACTGCTCCATACTGGAACGACGCAGGACGTTACGCACTCGCAAGCGCAATTCCTGGACGTCGAAGGGCTTAGTGATGTAGTCGACGGCCCCCAATTCCAGGCCCGCCAATCGATCGCTTCGTTCCCGTCGCTCTGTCAAGAAAATAATCGGCACGTGTTCGGTGCGCCGGTGCGCGCGAATACGACGACACACTTCGTACCCGTCAATGTCTGGCAACCGGATGTCGAGCATAATAAGATCAGGGACAGTTTTCTCCAAAAAGGTCAGGGCATCCTTGCCCCAACCGACTGTCGTAATCTCATAACCCTGTGCTGTAAAATATGAGTTCAACATCTCAGCGGTATTCTCTTGGTCTTCCACAATCAAAATATGCGGGACTTCTGCCACGTTTTACCCCCCGTCCCCAAGCATCGGGACACAGTTTACCCAAGCTATTCTATCGGCTCTTTGTAAATGGCATACGTACAAATTTCTCCGCCCATCGCGACACAATCGATTTCCTCGACGCGGAATTTCTTCCCGCCGCTCAACCAATGCAAGCCCTCTTCGATAACGCCCTTGCCGGCAAAACAGATCGGTCGATCGGCCGTACGTCCCCAGCACACGGGACAGGGATCCATCGTATAGGTATAATACTCGCCCTCGTCCTTGACTTCGCTGTTTTGATCGCTGACCTGGCTAAAAACCTTCGCCAGGGCCGGAAGCCCGGCCCTCAACTTGGTACCCAGGGGCAACATCTTGAACGCCAGATCGCCAACGCCCGAGAGCGACCCTAATCCCTGCAACCCCTTGGCGAAAACGGCTCGCCCACTCCGCAACTGGAGTCCCCGACCACCACGTGGACCATACATCTCCTCTAAAGCGCCATTCAGAGCCGAAAAGTCGGCGAAATTAAATTCCTTTTTCAAATTGGCGGGAGGATAATTATCGATCAAATGAGAAAGACCGGCCAGGTTCAGAATGGCATTCAATCCATTCTTCCCCATAATCTCCTCCATCGCTTCGAGGTAGATGTGGGCCATCAAGTTGGGATAGTAATAACCACTTGGCTCGATTCGAGGCATTTACGTGCTCCTAACCCGGACGAAGCCGCTTCGCTTCATAAGCCAGAACTTATGACGGGCTTCATGACTGCAAGATACTCTTATGATCTGGAGTTTTCCAATGTTCACTACTCGACATTCGTGGCCAAGAGCCTGGTTTTCTATCACGAATCACACGAATGCTCGAATTTCACGAATGTTTTTTGAAATTCGAAGCCAAAATTCGTGTTATTTGGTAACTGCTGCTCAGGCCAGTCCTTTGCTGCGATGGAGAGTGGGGGTTTGGGTTGTTTGGCGGGTGCCTCGCACCCGCCAAACAACCCAAACCCCCGCCCATCTGCTGCAAACGGGCGCTAGGCTGAGCAGGACCCACGTATAACGGCGCTCGACCGGACCCTAGGCCTTCAAAATGGTAGTCAGATCGTCGGACGCGCGGCGCATATCCAGAAAAAGCAATCCTAATTTGGCCTGCTGGCGAGCAAGGACTGTCAAGACGGCCTCTTCCCCAACGGCTCGGAGAACGACGTATCCGTTCTCGCCCTTCACGTACACTTCATCCAACATGCCGCGTCCCAACTCGCTGGCAATTCGCTCACCCAGCGAAAGCATCGCCGCCGACATCGCGGAAACACGGTCTTCTTCTACACCACCGGGAAGAGAAGACGCAATGGTCAGCCCATCCACGCTCACGACCGCCGTGGCCTCGACATCCGCTGTATTCATTTGCAACTCTTGCAAGCGCTTCACCAAACGATCAGTACGGGACGCTTGTGCCATTCATACCTCTCCTTGGATATACCGGATTATACTCTAGAGTCCACCCAAGTCATCTCAGTCATCGAAGCATATAGAGGACGGACGCATACAGAAACAACTCAACGGCTCATCCTCGTATGGATTGAAAATCCACGTCACCCTTATTCCCGTCCCTCTTACCCTATTGGCTCTTTATAGATTGCAAACAGACACTTTTCCGCACCCATTGCAATACACTCGGTTTCTTCGACGCGAAACTTCCTGCCACCGCTTACCCAATGCAACCCCTCCTCCAACAGCCCCTTGGCTGCAAAACAGATAGGACGGTCAGCAGTACGCCCCCAGCAAACGGGACTGGGGGCCATGGTGTAAATATAGTGATCTCCTTCATCTTGAACGGTGCTGGTCTGATCGCTGAATTTTGTGAAGACAGTTGCCATCGCCGGAAGCCCACCCTTCAGCTTGACGGGCAACGGCAATACCTTGAAGGCCAGGTCGCCAACACCGACCATCGCCCCCATTTTTCGGCCGCCTTTGGCAAATCCAACGCGACCGGCCCGCAACTGAAGACCTCTTCCGCCTCGTGGGCCATACATCTCATCCAATGCGCCCATCAAAGTTGAAAAATCAGCGAAATCAAATTCCTTTTTCAAATCCGCAGGGGGATAATTATCGATGAGGTGTGAAAGGCCTGCCAGGTTCAAAATGGCGTTCAAGCCATTCTTGCCCATGATCTCTTCCATCGCTTCAAGCATATAGTGGACGATCATATTGGGATAATAGTAGCCGCTAGGTTCAATACGTTGCACTTTAGCTTTTCCCCCCTATCCCTATTTAGGCCCCCAGAACAGCAGCCAAATCATCAGACGCACGCCGCATATCCAAGAAAAGCAACCCCAACTTGGCCTGCTGGCGAGCAAGGACTGTCAAGACGGCCTCTTCTCCAACGGCTCGGAGAACGACGTATCCATTCTCGCCCTTCACGTATACCTCATCCAACATACCACGTCCCAACTCGCTGGCAATTCGCTCACCCAGCGAGAGCATCGCCGCCGACATCGCGGAAACACGATCTTCCTCTATGCCACCGGGTAGAGAGGACGCAATCGTCAGTCCATCCACACTCACGAGCGCCGTGGCTTCGACATCCGACGTATTCATCTGCAATTCTTGCAAGCGCTTCACCAAACGATCAGTACGGGACGCTTGTGCCATTAGAGCCTCCTTGACATTCCCTTAACCGTCTATGCACGTTTGTGAGGGTACCACACATCATGTAAATTGTCAAATGTTATGGGGTTTCCAGGGCGATATTCTTTCGACTGGGAGAGAAAAGTCGTTTATGCCAAACTCAGTCTCCAACAACAGGAGCTCTATTTGTATCATCTCAATAAACCGGGGCAAACTCGCTCGGGCCGGTCTCCTGACCGTGCCCGCTGTGGCTCGGTCGGG
>OMKS01002383.1_pt1 | contig 15743 bp, 17 predicted proteins | sample 1674721 | NCBI WGS metagenome assembly OMKS01 (sample SAMN06264996, study PRJEB25208) | sediment metagenome | isolation source: hot spring sediment | place: USA: California | collected 2014-09-02
GGCGTTTGTCAGCGACCTGAACGCCCTGCTGGCCGATTACGCCGGACGTCCGACGCCGCTGTATCACGCCCGGCGGTTCAGCGAAGAAGCCGGCTTTGCCGTGTGGCTCAAACGCGAAGATTTACTGCACGGCGGCGCCCACAAGACCAACAACGCCCTCGGTCAGGGCCTGCTGGCTCGCTATATGGGCAAGAAAAAACTCATCGCCGAGACCGGCGCCGGTCAACACGGCCTGGCAACCGCCATGGTCGGGGCGCTGTTCGGGATGGAGACCAAAATTTTTATGGGTTGTGTCGATGTGGCCCGTCAGAATGTCAATGTGCATAAGATGAAGCTGCTCGGCGCAGAAGTCATTCCGGTTGCCGGCGGTACGGGCACACTCAAAGACGCCATCAATGAAGCCCTGCGCTACTGGACGGCAAATGTGGAGGATACGTTTTATCTGTTCGGCACGGCCGGCGGACCGCATCCGTTTCCAATGATCGTCCGACAGTTTCAGACCGTCATCGGCAAAGAAGCCCGCGCCCAGTGTCTGGAGCGCATCGGCCGATTGCCGGATCTGGTCGCGGCCTGTGTCGGCGGCGGCTCCAACGCAATCGGCATTTTTTCCGGATTTCTCGATGATGCGTCGGTCCGGCTCATCGGCGTTGAAGGCGCCGGCAGAGGTCTGGATACGGGCCATCACTGCGCGACGCTGAATGTCGGCTCCGTGGGCATTCTGCACGGCGCTCAGACCTATGTGCTCCAGGACGCCGACGGACAGATTCACGAGACCGAGTGCATCTCGGCGGGGCTGGATTATCCCGGCGTCGGCCCGGAACATGCACATCTGAAAGACACCGGGCGGGCGACGTATGTCGCCGTCGAGGATGAGCAGGTGCTGGACGCTTTTGAATTACTGACGCGGCTGGAAGGGATTATGCCGGCGCTGGAAAGCTCGCACGCCCTGGCCTGGCTGCTGGCGCAAAAAGAAAAACTGCCGGCCGATACCGTCGCCGTGGTCAACCTGTCCGGACGCGGCGACAAAGACGTCGGCATCGTGGAAGAACACCGACCGATGAATTAAAAAGTAAAAAGGCAAAAGGCAAAATTAAGGACTTTCTTCATTTTCACTTTTGCCCTTTACTTTTTCACTTTATTTGAGGTTTGTATGGGACGCTATCAAGACGTGTTTAATGCATTGAATCGGGCGGCGATGATTCCGTTTTTTGTCATCGGCGATCCGGACCGGCAAACCAGTCTGGACATGGTCAAGACCGCCCTTGACGCCGGCGCCGATATACTGGAGCTGGGAATTCCGTTTACCGATCCGGTGGCCGACGGCCCGACCATCCAGAAGGCCGATATTCGCGCCCTGAAGGCGGGGATGACGCCCCGCAAGGCGCTGGCGTTTGTCGCCGAAGTCGCCGCTTACAAACCCGTGCCCATCGGGCTGCTGGTTTATTATAATCCGGTCTATCGGTACGGCACGGAAGCCTTCTTTCGGGATTTTAAGCAGGCCGGGGGAACCAGCATCCTGATTGCGGACTTGAGCATCGACGATGCGGACGAAGTCGCTCCGCTGGCCAGGGCGGCGGGACTGGAAACCGTATTTATGGCCACACCCAACTGTCCCGATGCGCGGCTCAGGCAAATCATTGAGCACACCACCGGCTTTATCTATACGGTCTCTTTGCTCGGAACCACCGGCCAGCGCAATACATTGTCGCAGCGGGCCAAGCCCCTGATCAATCGGCTCAAGGCCTTAACCGCCCTGCCCGTATGCGTGGGCTTTGGCATCAGCTCGCCTGACCATGCCCGACAGGTGGCCGACGACGGGGCCGACGGCGTGATTATCGGCAGCCGCATCGTAAAAATGATCGAGGACAATCTCGACGACAAAGAAAAAATGCGCCGCGAAATCGACGCATTTATCCGACAAACCCTCACGACGCTGGAAAACAAGGCTTAACGGCCCCTTTTCGTCTGCGCGGTCGAGGTTATCCCACTTCGACAGGTTGGCTTTTGTCCGCCTTGCGAAATGATTCAAGCGGCTGCGGCTCGGCGACTTTGCGATAGCCGATGGCCTTGACCACTTCAAGCACTTCCGTCCAGGTGGGAAACGGACGCTGATTGGCGCGTTTGTATTGGTCAATCGCCATCAGAAAATCAAACTGCTCATCGGTCATTTCGCCTTCTTCGGCGGCTCGGCGCTCCTCGGTGCGCCGGTGTCCCGGACCGCGGCGCCGATCAAAACCGCTGCGACGATCGACCAGATGCCGCCGCCGTTCGGTGAATTTGCGGCGCTCCACAAAACCGTCCGATTCCTCCGAAGTCGTTCGCTGTTCCTGGCGCGGGGCTTCACTACTTACGTCTGATTGTTGTTGATTCAGTTTTTCCGTCATATCCTGCTGCCTGTCAGTCATAGGGTTCATTTGTTTGATTTGCGCGATTAGAAACCGCGGCTTAAAAGATATCGTCCTCGTCGTCATAAAAGGACGGGTCGCGCTGTTCATACCCTTCGTAGCCGTTGTCTTCGAACGCCGCATCGAAAAAATTGTCATACGACGCCTCTTCACTGATCAGCACATACGCCTCATCCAGAAACTCTTCCGGTACCATCACCGCAATCCCGCTCTGGCCGTCTTGCTGCGCTCTGCCCAGATTCTTGATAACGGACGGAATGTCCTGCTCGGCCAGAAGTCTGCCATACTGGCGAGCCAGATCCAGGTCCTCAGCAAAGGCTACGGTCACATAGTCCTTTAGGACGGTCGTTCGTTTTCGGGTCTTTCGATTCATCGCATTGCTCTCCGCGAAAAATACAGCACTCGCAGGGTTAAAGCCTTTTCGAAGGCCACGGTTTACGGGTTTCAAATCGACCATAGACGCGAAGCGATTAACCAAAAACCGCGGAAAAGACGGAAAAAGTCAATCCCGCAGGGGCGGCGCAGCCGCAAAACCTGCAAATTTAGCGTTTATAGGCTCTATAAGTGCAAAATATGTGAATTTTTGTGGATTTTTTTATTGAAATAACGTCAAAACCTTTTCAAAATACCCTTAATCGTGGTTTTCGGCTCGCGAGGGTCGATTTTATTGGAACGTTATTTTCAACATGGAGGTGCCGAAATGGCAAAGAAAAAAGCTGCTGCAAAGAAGAAAGCAAAGGCCCCCAAAAAGGCTGCCGCAAAGGAAATGCTGGTTGTCACCAGCAAGGTCAAGGCTTACATCAAAGGCAAAGGAATGATGAGTTCGTCCGAAACTGCCACGGCGCTGAACGAGTGCGTTTACGAGATTCTGGACGCGGCCTGCAAACGGACCGAGGCCAATCGCCGCACCACCGTAAAACCTCAGGATCTGTAAGCCTTTGGGCTGACTCGGCGTCTTGCCGAAAATGAGCCAAAAGCCCTTCCTTCTCTTGAGAAAGAAGGGCTTTTTTGCGAGCGGTCGGCGCCGCCGAACGAATTACGGATTGCAGGTCTTACAGGGGCGTCGCCCGTTTTGCTCGGCTTCCTGCCGTGTTTGGAATACGACGACCCTGGCCGGATCAATGCGTTTGGCGTGGGAACAGTCGGGGCGATGATAGACTTTGCTGGTTCGTGAGGCAACAAACCCGGTTTGCTTCGCTGATCCGGCTGGCTGCGAGGATTCGGCCTGCGCGACGGCAGCGGAGCCTTCGGCCTTCGGTTCGGCGTCCAGCCGAATGATCCGACGCGCCAACCCTTTGTCCACAAGCATCTGAGCCAGGTCTTTGCCATCGACCTCGACATCGGCCACCAGAGAAAACGTTGCTCCGCGGCGGATGTTTTTCAGCACAATCGAAGGAGGCTCTTGCGTCTCCGGCGTGAGAACCTGCTGAAGAAAGACCGTCACCTCGCGATTGACCGCTCCGCCGGCGGGAATCTCCACCCCTTCAAGATGCACGGGGATCGCTTGGCCGACGACGGGCGGAAAGGCCTCAATATCGCACAGCATCGTGCAGGTCGAATCCATTTCAATGAGGCGCGAAACCTCAGCCGAACCATAGGTTCGGGGCGTCTGGCAAGGCGCCTCAACAGACGCCGATTGCAGCGATACTCCCCACAAAAGAATTCCCGCTGCGACAATGGAACAAAAACGAGATACCTTCATTTTTCGTTCTCCCTCAATAGGTTCTTTTTGATCACTATAAAAAGGCATAAAAACATTCGCAAGAAAAAATAGGACGCCGCAACGCAAAATTTAGTGCTTGACCCGTCGCACGGGGCCGGCATAATTGAAACCGATGAACAGAACGAAACAATCTATCGGAACGGACGTGCGATGATCGCAGTGATGCTGAGTTCACACGAGGTACTCGTCATTGTTCTGATTGTGGCGGTGATGGTTTTTATTATGTCCCGGCGAAAATGAACCGATTTTTCATAATTTTTCGAAAAACACGGAAATGAGGATTGAATCCGCTCCAGGGGTCGGTATAATGGAGACCTAAATAACAAGTATTTTGAGGAGGTCGGCGTGAAAAAACAACGAGGCATTTCAGCAAAGATCATCAGATGATACGGACAGGTACTTTGTGCGCGCCCGGCGCGCCGAGGAGTATCTTTGGGGTATCACAGGGTCGTGGGCATGGACGCCCGCGGCTCACTTGAGCGCCAAAAACCATTTCAAATTGAGGACTTTCTGGAAAATTGACCTACAAAAAGAGTCCAGAATTCCTGAAAATTTTACATTTTTTTGAAAACCCCACTTTTAGCACTAAAAACCGGTATTTTATCGGCCTCTCAATCGCACTTTTGCAGCGATGTCGCTTGACATCTTGATGTTGACTTGGTATGCTCCCGATAATGAAGCCCTCGGATACCGGGGCTTTTGTGTTTTACTGCGCCATGGAAGGCCTTTCAATGATGACCGGACAGGTCAGGAGCCGACAACAGATCGGCTCACGTGAAAGGGGACAGGACTTGCGTAAGTCCGCCTGAATGCGTTTTTTTGGAAAGGTTCGACAATTGGCACAGCAGGAGAAAACCTTGCGCCCGCACGGGGGCCAGCCGTATCTGTTCGGCGTCGCGGCGTGGGCGGCGGCCGGCGTGTTTTTGCTCGTCCTTGGTTGCTGCATGACATTGGCCATCGCCGACGGAACTCTTTATTTGCGTGCGATGATGCCGTACGAAGAGGATGTGCCCGCAGCCGAAGAGCCGACCGAGACCGAGGCGGAAACGGCAAGCAACGCCGCTGAGCAGCGCCTCCTGGAATGGCTCTATCAAAATGACCAGGACGCGGTCTATGAGGTGGTCAAAAACGACCAACGCTGGCGTGTCGTGCAAATGCGCGTTACGGCCTATTGCCCGTGTTCCATCTGCTGCGGCAAGTTTGCCGACGGCCTGACCGCCTGCAACCACCGCATCCGTCCGGGTGATGTATTCGTCGCCGCCGATAAAATGTATCAGTTCGGTACTGAAATGATCATTCCGGGGTACAATGACAACCGGCCCGTGAAGGTGCTGGACCGCGGGCGCGTCATCAAAGGCAACCGCCTTGACGTCTTCTTCCATTCCCACGCCGTGGCCAAAAAATGGGGCACACGCACCCTTGACGTGCTCGTCCGGGAAAACTGATCCTCCGCCGGGCCGCGATGATACCAATCGCGGCTTTTTTCACAAAAAACAGGGCAAAAAGCCGATTTCCAGGCGAACCTTCTTTATCTGCGCTCATTACCCTATATAATAGGACTCTGAAAGAGTGGGTCGGGCGGTCGCCCCGCACCTAAAAAAGTAGGGATGTATCGACTTTGTCGTGCTGTTCTGTGCTGTCAGAACGGTAGAACACAATCGTAACATTCGTACTTTTTTAGGTGCGGGGAGGAAAGTCCGAGCAGGACAGGGCACGGTGGCGGCTAACGGCCGCCCGGGGCAACCCGCGGGAAAGTGCCACAGAAAAGACACCGCCGATGGCCCTTCGGGGCACAGGTAAGGGTGAAATGGTGCGGTAAGAGCGCACCGCGTCGCTGGTAACAGCGGCGGCACGGCAAACCCCACCGCCTGCAAGACCAAGTATGCTGTGTGCCCGGCCCGGGCGTTTCACAGCGGGTAGGTCGCTTGACGACGGGCAGACCTGTCGTCAGAGCCGGTCGGCAACGGCCGGTCCAGTTTAATGACCGCCGCCCCGCGCCTAAAAATTGAAGATTGACAACGTTGATATGGCGTTTACTCAACAATCAAAGGACAATAATCAATAGTCAATATTCAATAATCAATTTTCAGGTGCGGGGCACAGAACTCGGCTTACAGATCCACTCTTTCAATTGTCTATTGATTAGTGACTGTTGATTATTGGGAGGCAGAGTATGGACATTCGGATGGCGTTGGTGTGGGTCGCGGTGGTGGGCGGTGCAATCCGGGCAGAGGGAATTGACCGCAAGGCGCTGGTGACCCGTCATGATGTCAAGCTGACCGCCGCCGATCCGCTGGCGCCGCTGTCGGTGGGCAATGGGCGTTTTGCGTTTAACGCCGACGTGACCGGGCTGCAAAGTTTTCCGGCCCACTATGCCGACACGATTCCCTTGACCACAATGGCCGAGTGGGGCTGGAACCGATTCGAAAACACCGAGGGCTATACGCTGGCCGATACCTTTGTCAAGGCCGATACGTACGGCCGAGCGGTCGAATATAACATCATCAGTGAATCCCCCGCCGGGCGTTATCTGCGAGCCAATCCGCATCAGAGCCATCTGGGGCAAATCGGCTTTATCCTGACGGATGAAAACGGCAGACGGCTGACCGTGGCCGACCTGTCGCAAATCGACCAGACGCTGCGGCTGTGGGAAGGACGGCTCGTCAGCCGATTTGCCATCGACGGCCAGCCGGTCGAAGTACACACCGTCGCGCATCCCGAATACGACGGCATCGCTGTGTCGGTTGAAAGCGCCCTGCTGCGGGACGGACGTGTCAAAATCGCACTTCGTTTTCCGTATCCGTCGGCGACATGGGGCAATGACCCGGCCGACTGGTCGCAGCCGAGCAAACATCGGACCCAAACACTCCGCGAAGACGAAACCACCGCCCTGATCGAGCGCGAACTGGATACGCTGACGTATTTTTGCCGCATTCACCACAACGGCAAGCTGCTCAAGACCGACCGGCACGAATACCTGCTGTTCGGGCCAAACGGCGATGAGGCGTTGACGTTTTCGGTTCTCTTTTCACCCACCTCCACCGATTGGCCCGGCGAATCATTCGAGGACATCCGTCGCAAGGCCGCAACTCATTGGCACAATTTCTGGACCTCCGGCGGCGCCATCGACTTGTCCGAAAGCAGCGATGAGCGATGGTATGAGCTGGAGCGGCGGATTGTTCTGTCGCAGTATCTGATGGGTGTTCAATCCGCCCAGAAGTACCCGCCGGCCGAGACGGGGCTGACCTGCACGAGCTGGTTTGGCAAGTTTCATCTGGAAATGCATTGGTGGCACGGCGTGCAGTGGATGCTCTGGGGACGCAGCGATTTATTCGAGCGGTCGCTGGCGTGGTACAAACAGATTATGCCGGTCGCCCGACAAATTGCCGAGCGGCAGGGCTATGCCGGCGTGCGCTGGCCCAAGATGGTCGGCCCTGACGGTCAGGACGCTCCTTCGGGCATCGGGCCGCTGCTGATTTGGCAGCAGCCGCATCCGATTTATTATGCCGAGTTGCTTTATCGAGAAAATCCAACCACTGAAACGCTGGAAAAATACCAGGACATCGTTTTTGAAACGGCGACGTTTATGGCTGATTTTGCCCACTGGGACGACCTCAGCGAAAGTTTTGTACTGGGGCCGCCGCTGATTTCGGCGCGGGAATTTGAGCCGAAACGCTATGCCGAGACCAAAAACGCCGCCTTTGAGCTGGCCTATTGGCATTGGGCGCTGCGCACCGCCTCGCAGTGGCGTCAGCGACTTGGACTGGAACCGGCCGCGATGTGGGAGCGTATCGCGGGCAACCTGGCGATACTGCCGATACACAATGGTGTGTATGTGGAGCAGGAACATCCGCTGGTCGCCGACGGCGGACATCCCTGTATGCTGGCCGTCTGGGGCGTGCTGCCCAAATCGCGAATGGTCAACGAGGCGGTAATGACGCGGACCGTCGAACATGTGCTGCGCCACTGGGACTGGAGCGACACGTGGGGCTGGGATTATCCGATGATCGCGATGACCGCCGCACGGGTCGGCAGGCCGGATTGGGCGATTGACGCCCTGCTGCTGGAAGTGCAGAAAAACCGCTACCTGCCCAACGGACATAACTGGCAGCGCGAGGGCCTGCCGGTGTATATGCCCGGCAACGGCGGACTGCTGACGGCGGCGGCGATGATGGCCGCCGGCTGGGACGACGCCCCGACGCGCAATGCCCCCGGATTCCCGGACGATGGAAAATGGGTCGTAAAGTGGGAAGGTCTCAAAAAGATGCCATAAGAGATGATGATTCGCCTAAAAAACCCGTTTTTCGGTTTTTGGGTTCATTTTTTCACAAAAAATGTCGAAAAAAAGGATTGTTCGGCGAAAAAAAGTAGGCACATCGCCATAGGGAACGTACAATTTAATTATGTTTGAAGACATTAATGACATTCAGTCCGAAATCAACAAGCTGAACCGGTTGTGCGATGAGTCGCTCGGTTCGGCCGCTGAATCGGAGACGACTGACCCCAAGGCACGGCGCTGGGAGCGGCTGGGCGTGTTCATTCTCAAGCTGCTGGACGGGGTGCTGGAGCGGCGGTATCTCTTGCGGCTGGAAAAATGGCTGATAGCCGATGCGGAAGCCCGGCGCTACTATGTGGATTTTATGCAATTGACCGCCCTGCTGCATTTATACTATCACCCCGACCGATACAAACAGATTCACCCGGCCGATTCACTCCAGCCGTAAACTCACCGAATCAGCTTGCTGAGCGTCTTGAAGTGCGGATGCTCGGCGCTTCGCAGCAATTCAAACAGAAGCATTTCCGTAGAACTGATGACCGCACCGGACGCGGCCATACGATTCAGGCCGAGGCGTTTATTCGCCAACGTCCGCGAGGCGACGGCATCGGCGATGACGTGGACATACAGACCTCTTTGTATCAGTTCCATCGCGGTTTGAAAGACACAGACGTGGGTTTCAATGCCGCACAAGATCGCCGTTTCGACATTGAGCTGTTCGAGCCTGGCCGAAAATTCCGGATGCCCGCAACAGCTAAAGCACCGCTTGTTGATCGGTTCGATGCCGCTCAAATGCCCCCGCAGCGGCTCAACCGTCGGGCCGATGCCTTCGGGATACTGCTGGCACCACAACACCGGCATATCCAGCGCGCGGGCAATTTGCACCAGAACTGCGCAGTTGGAAACCATCCTGGCCGATTCGTGCATCACCGCGGCCAGTTTCTCCTGTACGTCAATCACGACCAGACACGATTTATCCGAGCTGAGCATTCTCTCACAATTCTAAATTCTCAATTCTCAATTCACTCCGGCTTGCGCACCTCAATCAGCAATTGCACATGAGGCAGCGCCATCGGCGATTGGGGCGGCGGCTGTTCGGGCCAGGCCAATACCGGACGAGGAATCGGCAGATCATCGGGCGTGATGACGTGCTCTGCGTCCGCAGTACCGACCTGCTCCGTGGCGGGACGCGACGAAATGTTCGCGGCGGCGAATTGTCGGGCCGCAGACCGCAGCGGCATTGTGTCCGTTTGGCGAACCAGTGTTTGAATCTGTTCGGGGCGAATGTGGGGTATCGTAATGGCCCGCTGCGCCGCGTCATCGCCCTGAAGCGTCAGCCGACTGTCGTTAATCTGCGCCCATAGCGGCTTGAGCGACTCAATGAACTCGGCCAACTGCTCGGCCGGACAGTCAAGCTGGAACGTCACCTTCTCGGCAGTGCGGTTGGGAATCGTCTGATGTTCCAGCGACAACAGGAATATCTGTTTTTCAATCGACTGCGCCGTCAGTATCGGCCGTTCCGCTGTCAGCACGAGAACGCCGTCAAACGGCAGCGATGCGAGGGCCTCAGTTGCCGCGGCCGCGCCATCTTCAACCGCGGCAATCGATGCGTCATCCTCCAACAGCGAGCGCGCGGTGGTGCGCTGCGTCGTCTGGTCTGCAACGGGCGTAACAATCCGCCAGAGGACATAGCCCAACAACGCCATCGGCAGCAGCAGCATCGCCGCCGCGGCCGTGATGCGCCGGCGCAGCAGTGAAGCACGATTCAGCAAGCCGCGGGTCTGTCTTTGTTCGAGAATCAGTCGGCGTTCCAGTTGAGCCTTCACATCATCGACCAGCGTCGGCGGCGCCGTCTCAATCGGCAGCGAGCAAAGCAGTTCCCGCTGACGGCGCAGACGGCTGAGCTGATCGGCAATCTCCGGCTGATGCTGAAGCAGACGTTTCAGCTCGGTTTGCTGACGCTGGGTCAGTGCGTCATCAATATACGCACTAAGCAATTCGTCCATTTCTGTTTTCGGATCGTGTGTCATGTCAACACCGTCTCAAGAATCTCACGCAACATCGAACGCGCCCGGCTCAGTCGGCTTTTGACCGTCCCCAACTCAAGCCCCAGCACATCCGAAATCTGATTGTATGACATCTGTTCAATGTCGCGAAGAACCAGCACAACGCGATGATCCTCGTCCAGCCGACTGATGGCCTCGGTCAGCAGCGCAATGACTTCTTTCTGCTGGGCCAAACGAGCCGGGTCGTTGTCGGACATCTCCGCCGGCGGCGCCATCCCGCTGTCCAGCGACTGGGAGACCACCTTAAACCGCCGACGGCAGAAATTAATCGCCTCGTTGCACGCGACGCGAAACAGCCACGTATAAAATGAGCTTTTTCCGCGAAAATCCGTTATGTTCTCCAATACTTTGACAAATGTATCCTGCGTAAGTTCCGCGGCGTCATCGGAATTATTGCAGATTTTCAAAATTATATTATATACCCTATCTTGATACTTGCAAATCAGGCGGCTCATCGCCTCCGAATCTCCCCGCTGGCATTGTTTAACGAGGGCATCATCATCGAGCCGCAGATGTTTGGATTTCCAATTCACGGATTAAGGACCTGTCAGATTGGAGTTTGATTCGATCTCAACGGTATCCGAACAGTGCCGGCCGTCGGCGGTCAACGCCGTTACTTCCAGCAAAAGCCGCTTTCCTCTCGGGATCGGCTCGGTCACGGGCAATACGATTTCATACGCCCCCAGTCGCTGATGCCATTGTGCGTTATCCGGCCGCGGCAGGCCCGGCTCAATCTCCGGCCAAAGGAGCAGCCGTTTTCCCCGCGGGTTGATGTCATAAGGCATCCGCTCATACAGTTCAAAGCGATACCATTGCACCGGGGCGCTATCCGCCGGCTGAACAAACGCCCGCACGACCTTGCCCTGATCGTCCGAATCAGGTTCGAAGGTCGTCAGTGCCAGCAGGCGGAGGCATACAGACCGCCGCTGTGTATCCAAGGGGTCCGAGACGCAACCGGTTGACAAAAAGACCCCTGCCGCCATCAGTACTACGCCCCATACATGATTCACGGTTTATAAATCCTCCTCAAGCAAATGGCCGAATCGATCGCGTTTGGTTTTGAGATAGCGCCGATTGTACTCGACCGGTTCGGCCCACAACGGAAGTTGCTCGACAATCTCGATGCCATAGACCTGTAAACGCGAGATTTTTTTGGGGTTGTTGGTCAAAATGCGGACGCGGCTTAGCCCCAGGTCATGGCAAATCTGCGCCCCGATGCCGTAATCGCGTTTGTCGGCCATGAATCCCAGCTCCAGATTGGCATCGACCGTATCGCGTCCCTGTTCCTGAAGTTTGTACGCCCGCAGCTTATTGGCCAGGCCGATGCCGCGGCCTTCCTGACGCAAATAGATCAAGGCGCCTTTGCCCTCCTTTTCAATCATCTGCATAGCGGTGATCAGTTGATAGCCGCACTCGCAGCGCTGCGAATGGAATAAATCGCCGGTCATACATTCCGAATGCACGCGAATCAGCACCGGTTCGGGATGAGCCACAGGATGGCCGTCATCAGCCAGATCGCCGACGCCGCCTTTGCACAGGGCCAGATGCGGCTCGGTCGAACCGGGGCTTTCATAACCGATGAGTTTGAACTGGCCGTAATCGGTCGGCAGATGAACTTCCTGAATCCGAATAATTTGTTTTTCGTGCTGCAGGCGATACTCGATGAGCTTGGCGATGGAGGTCATTTTCAGCCCGAATCGGCGACAATAGTCCATCAGTTCCGGCACGCGGGCCATCGTCCCGTCGTCGCTCATGATCTCGCAAATCACCCCGGCCGGTTTCAATCCCGCCAGACGCATCAAATCGACCGCTCCTTCGGTCTGGCCGGCGCGCACCAGCACGCCGCCTTTGCGCGCCCGCAGCGGAAAGATATGCCCCGGCCGAGCCAGATCCGCCGGTGTGCACTGGTCATCAATCGCCGTGCGAATGGTCTGCGCCCGGTCGGCGGCGCTGATGCCGGTGGTGACGCCCTCGCGGGCGTCAATCGTTACCGTAAAGGCCGTGCCCAGACGAGCGGTGTTATGCAGCGTCTGAGGATACAGCCCCAGACGGTCGCATCGGTCTTCATCCATCGGAAGGCAAATCATCCCCCGGCCGTGTGTGGCCATAAAATTGATCGTCTCCGGCGTGATCAGCTCGGCCGCAGCCACCAGATCGCCCTCGTTTTCGCGATCCTCGTCGTCCACAAGCACGATCATCTTGCCCTGACGCAAATCGTCAAGGACATCGGGTATCTCACTGAATTGTGTCATCGTGTTGAACTATTCCTTGTAACCTGAAACAACCTGTTATTATTCCTGAATAAGTTCCTCTATACTTTGAATAAACCGCTTTGCCATGTCTAAATCCGTTTCTTCTATTTCAGCTTCGGATAATAAGTCTGCGTAATCTCCTTCCGACCGAGCATCAAAAACACGTGAATAAAACTTACCCATTTCGAGCGGGATTCGCCCTGGTTTCACAAACTCTCTGTTAAACAAACCCATCACTCCGCTATGTTTGCTGCTCGATAAATCATGCCTGGCAAGCAGCGCAAGGACAGCATAAAAACAGGCATAGTATAGTCTGTTAGCTGCACCATGCAAATACCCGTTTTTATACATCAAGTTCGCCTCTTCAAGAGTTTCTCGAGCACGATCCATACGATAGTGGATGAGATCTTCTTTGGGATACATCAAACTACCCGAATCCCTTCTTGTGTGATGTTTTTATATAACGGCAGTGATTGTGTTACAGGCGATTCCCATTGACGATGTGTTGTTATAATCACACTGACAACCACATCGTTGTCGAGACCGATTTCGTAAATAGCATCATGAATTGCCCGCTTTTGCGTCAGGTTCACTGAGTCCGGCACAAGAACCAGCAAATCCAAATCAGAATCCTGCTCAGCATCTGCTCTGGCTTGCGAGCCATACAAAACAATTTGCATTTCGGTCTTGCCGACCATGTGCCGAATTTGATCCTTGCACGCCCGAATCGTATTTACGATACGTTTGTCAAGTATATCAATTTTTTCGCTTAAATAATACATTTGTCCGGAATCCGGTATTATGAGTAGGAAAACAGGGAATCCCATTTTTTTATCTTACTATACCCCATAGTACGCGGAAAGTAAACAAAAGTTGGCCGTTGTCCGGCGGTCATTGCAAACGCTGGCTTTCTAAGGAGGGCTATCGATCAAATCGACCGTCCGCCGTCCACAGCAAGGGTTTGTCCTGTAATGTAGTCATTGTCCAGCAGGAACGCGATACTTTGGGTGATTTCTTCGGCTCGTCCGAACCGTCCGACGGGGATCCGGGCAAGCTGTGATTGCTCCTGCTGCGCTGTTCTGGGTTCGGGCCAGGTGATAATGCCCGGCGCGACGGCGTTGACGGTCAGGCCGGGCGCCAGCTCTTTGGCCAGGGCCTTGGTCAGACCGATCAGTCCGGCCTTGGCGGCACAATAGGCCCCGTATTCGGCCCACGGCTTGATCGCCGCTACGTCCGTTAAATTCACGATTTTGGCAAAAGGCGACTTAGAAGAGCGACAACTCAGCCCCTCAGACGCCAGAGCGCCAACAAAAAAGCGACTCGTCAGCATTGGCGCGGCCAGATTGACCGCAAGGGCTCGGTGGATATTCTCCGCGGTCAGGGTCGCCAGCGGCCTACGCTCAAAAATCGCCGCCGAATTGATCAAAACACGCACCTTGCCCACTGCCGCGGCGGCCTCAAACAGCCGGGCAATATCGTCTTCAACGGCCAAATCACCCTGCACCGCGACCGCCCGTCGTCCCATGGCGGCGATCTGCTCAACGACCGCTTCGGCGGCCGCGGCGTGTTGATGGTAATGGCATACACAATCCATCCCCCGCGCCGCCAGGTCTCTTGCGACGGCTCGGCCCAGGTGTCCGGAAGCTCCGGTAACCACGGCTGTACATCCGGCAATGTTCATCTGCGAATCATACCACGAACAGCACGACAATACAACCGCCCGGCAAAACCGCTTTCGATCAAAAACGCGGCCTTTTGGGTACTGTCGCTTTTCAAGACCCGCCGCGTTCTTTACAATGTCGCTCAAACAGACAATTGAACGCTGACCCGACTCGGAGCCTGCAATGAGCATTACCGTTGAGGAAATTTTTGAGACCGTCAATATGACCCTGCGGCAGAACTTCGACATCCGCACGGTGACACTCGGCATCAACCTGAAAGATTGTATGGATCGCGATACAGACCACTTTTGCGGTCGGATTGAACAGCGGATCGTGGCGATGGGCAAAAAACTCAACGCCGCGGCCGATGCGATGGAGCAGAAATACGGCGTTCCGGTCATCAACCGCCGCATTGCCGTTACGCCCGTATCGCTGCTGGCCGAGCCGCTGCCGCGAACCATTGCCGCGGCGGTGCGCGTAGCCAAGACGCTCGACCGCGCCGCCGCCCAGGCGGACATCGACTTTATCGGCGGCTTTGGCGGCCATGTGCAAAAAGGCCTGACCGGTTCGGATGAGAATTTGATGAACGCCCTGCCGCAGGCCCTGTCGCAGACCAAACGGGTGTGCAGCTTTTTTAATATGGGCACGACCGAGGCGGGATTGAATATGACCGCGATCGAGCGGTTCGGACACATCCTCAAGGATCTGGCCAAACGCAGCAAAACCGGCATCGGCTGCGCCAAAGTGGCGGTATTTGCCAATGTCCCCGAAGACAATCCGTTTATGGCCGGGGCGCATCACGGTATCGGCGAGCCGGATTATTCGCTGAATGTCGGCATCTCCGGCCCCGGCGTGGTCAAAACCGTCGTCGAACAAAATCCCGATTGCGATTTGACCGAGTTGAGCGAGGTCATCAAGCGGACGGTCTTCAAAATCACCCGCGCCGGTGAACTGATCGGACGGGAGGTGGCCGACCGGCTCGGCGTGGAATTCGGCATCGTGGATATCTCGCTGGCCGCGACCCCGGCCGCAGGCGACTCGGTCGCCGAGATCATCGAGGCAATGGGCGTCAGCCGGATGGGGCGGCCCGGCAGCACCGCCGCGCTGGCCCTGCTGATCGACGCGGTCAAAAAAGGCGGCCTGCTCGGCAGCGCCCCCATTATGCCCGTCCCCAAAAAATGCGCCCCCGCCTTCATTGCCCGAAAAGGCCGTATGCCCGCCCCCATCAAAGCCCTGCGGAACTGATTGACAGCCGCGGATTTCCCTCGCTTCACGGAATGCGGAAAAGCGCCTTTGTATTTCTTCTCTGACTCCTGACCCCTCACTTCCACTGATGGTCGCGGACGCAGGCCAGGATTTG
>OMKS01002386.1_pt1 | contig 15709 bp, 20 predicted proteins | sample 1674721 | NCBI WGS metagenome assembly OMKS01 (sample SAMN06264996, study PRJEB25208) | sediment metagenome | isolation source: hot spring sediment | place: USA: California | collected 2014-09-02
GCCATGGCCAGGGTATCGGCACGGCCCTGATGGAACACGCCCTTTGCAGGCTGCGGGCGACAAGTCGGGGCGCGGCGATGGTGGGCGACCCCGCCGGGATGGGCGCGGGTTCAGGCGATCTGCAACCATGTCCACACCCACCTGACCTTCGGCTACGGCTTCGGCCGGTCCACCAAGACCGCCAGAGACGCGCAGCGCGAAAGGACCGGCGTCTGCCGCGACTTCGCCCATCTCGCGATCGCGTTCTGCCGGGCCATGAACATTCCCGCCCGCCATGCCAGCGGATATCTGGGCGATATCGACATGCCCCGTTCCGGCCCCGGCGATGCCGTCCTGCACGACATGCTGGCGACCCGCCCGGCGGCCGAGGCGCTGACGCTCGCCCCACCGGGCTGAGGGCCGCGCCGCGACCCGACCGACGCCCATTGCCCAAGGTTTCCGGGCGGATGCGTGCGGGCACGGCGCCCGCCGATCCGGCGCAACCGAATGCGGCAAGGGCTGCAAACCCGGGCGCCGGGCGCGCGACATGTGAAATTTCACATTAGCGTCACATTTGCTTGGTCGGACCGTCACGAACCGCTGTGAAACGGGCGCTGCGAATTGGGAATGGCAGATGCTCGACGTTCAGAACGTAACCCGGGTCTTCGGCGACAAGCGCGCGGTCGATCGTGTCAGCTTTACCCTGCATCAGCCCGGGTTCATCGGCATCATCGGCAGTTCCGGCGCGGGCAAGTCGACCTTCCTGCGCATGATGAACCGTCTGACCGACGCCACCGAGGACCGCATCCTCTACGAGGGGCAGGACATCCTGCCGCTCCGCGGGGCGGCGGCGCGCAGCTGGCAAAGCCGCTGCGCGATGATCTTCCAGCAGTTCAACCTGGTGCCGCGGCTGGACGTCGTGGCCAATGTGCTGCACGGCAAGCTCAACCGGCAATCGACGCTCTCGACGATGTTCAACATGTGGTCGCGCGCCGACATCCTGCGCGCCATCGACATCCTGGACCGTCTGGGCATCGCCGAACAGGCCACCAAGCGCGCCGAGGCGCTGTCGGGCGGCCAGCAGCAGCGCGTCGCCATCGCGCGCGCGCTGATGCAGGACCCGGCGATCATCCTGGCCGACGAACCCATCGCCAGCCTCGACCCGATGAACGCGCAGATCGTGATGGACACGCTCAAGCGCATCAATGTCGAGGACGGGCGCATGGTCATCGCCAACCTGCACACGCTGGATGCCGCCCGGCGCTATTGCGACCGGGTGATCGGCATGCGCGACGGGCGCGTGGTCTTCGACGGCACGCCCGAGCAACTGACCACCGGCGTCGCGCGCGACATCTACGGCGCCGACGAAACCTTCAACGAACATGCCACCTCGACCGCGATCCGGCCCGACCAGGCCGTCCCGGTCCCGAGCATGGCCGCCCAATGATCCCCAGACCGCCCTGCACCCGCAGGGTCTTTCATCGCAACGGAGAAAGCGAATGAAGAAGCTTGCCGCCACCCTTCTGCTGTCCACCGCGCTGGCTGCCCCGGTCGCGGCCGAGGGCATCACCCAGTTCAACATCGGCCTTCTGGGCGGCGAGAACGCCCAGGACCGCCTTGCCTCGAACGAATGCTTCCGCGCCTATGCCGAAGAGGCGCTGGGCGTGCCGGTGCGTCTGTTCACGCCCGCCGACTACAACGGCGTCATCCAGGGCCTGATTGGCGGATCGCTGGACATGGCCTGGCTCGGCGCCTCGTCCTATGCTGCGGTCTGGCTGAACGATCCCGAGGCGGTGCGGCCGGTGCTGGTCAAGACCAATCTCGATGGCAGCTACATGTATTACTCCATCGGGATCGCGCGCAGCGACAGCGGCATCACCTCGCTCGACGACATGAAGGGCAAGAGCTTTGCCTTTGCCGACCCGAACTCGACCTCGGGCTACCTCGTGCCGCTGATCGAGATTCCCGAGGCGGGCTATCCGATGACCGAGGGCGAGTATTTCAGCCGCGTCGGGTTTTCCGGCGGGCATGAGCAGACCATCATCGCGGTGGTCAACGGCGATTACGACGCCGGTGTGGTCTGGGCCGACGGCCAAGGCGAGTGGGAAGACGGCTTCAACTCGGGCGCGCTGCGCAAGGCGGCCGATTCCGGCCTTGTCGACATGAACGACATCGTGGAAATCTGGCGCTCCAGGCCCATCCCCGAAGGCCCCATCGTGCTGCGCAGCGCGCTGCCGCAGGATGTGCAGGACAAGATCTACGAGCTGACGGCCAACCTGCATGTGACCGACCCGGACTGCGCCTATGGCGTCGCCGCGGGCGAGACGGCGGGCTTCACCCCGATCGGGCATGACGCCTACGAGACGATCATCGCGGTGCGCCGCTCGCAGATGAACTGACGCACCCGCAAGGGGTCCGGTTGGATGCCGCGTCCGCGCGGCGTCCGGCTCTTTTTTGATGGATCGCCCATGCCCACCGTCCTGCCCGCCTCGGCCCGAACGGTCGAGATCCGCGAGGAATACCTGTCGCTGACCCGCCGCAAGCGGATGTATGGCGGCATCCTTCTGATCGTCTTCCTGGCGATGTTCGTCTCGGGCTTCCGCATTGCCGAGCACCGCAATGCCGCCAGCCTGTCCGAGGGCTTCTCGCGCATCCTCGACTTCCCGCGCGACCTGGTCACCGAGGCATGGCGGAACGCCGCCAACCTGCCCGCCCATGCCGCCCGCGCCTTTCCCGCGCTGGTCGAGACGGTCAACATCGCGCTGGTCTCGACCATCCTGGGCTGCATCCTGGGCACGCTTCTGGCGCTGGCCGGAACGCGGGGGCTGGCGCGCTGGCCGCGGCTGATCCCGCTGGCCCGGCGCAGCGCGGATATGTGCCGCGCGGTGCCCGAGATCGTGATCGCGCTGGTGCTGATCTTCATCCTGGGCGGCGGCCCGGTCCCGGCGATGATCGCCATCGCCATCCATACCGCCGGGGCGCAGGGCAAACTGTTCTCCGAGGTCAACGAGAACGTGGACATGAAACCGGTCGAGGGGCTGGCCTCGGTCGGCGCGAACTGGTGGCAGCGTATCTGGCTGGGCGTCTTCCCGCAGGTGATGCCCAACTATCTCAGCTATTCTCTGCTGCGCCTCGAGATCAACATCCGCGCCTCGGCCATCCTCGGCTTCGTCGGCGCGGGCGGCATCGGCTACGAGCTGCGCAACGTCGTGACTTTCGGCCAGGGCAAGTTCGACCAGGCGGCCGCGATCTTCCTGATGCTGTTCGCCACCATCGTCCTTGTCGACCAGCTGTCCGGCTGGATGCGCAACAGCCTGACCCGGGGGAGGGGCGCGCAATGACCGCAATCGCCGAAGATGCGCGCAAGCAGGCACTCGGCGCAATGCGCCGCAAGCGCGCCATGGCGCTGGCCGCACCGTTGCTGCTCATGGCCTATTTCGCCCGTGTCTTCGTCGCCTTCGACGTCTCGGGGCTGGTGCAGCGCGCCAGGATGGACAATGCCGTGATCCTGTTGTCGGACGCGGTCAGCTACAAGATCCACGCCACCCGCGACAACCGCAGCGACGCGCTGGCGGTCTCGGTCGAGGGCAGCCGCCGCGCCACCTATCCCGAGGATCGCATCCCCGACTGGATCCGGCAGGACGGGGACCGGACCCTGATCGAGCTGACCGACGGGCACAGCGTCACCTATGACGGCCCGCGGATCAGCTATGACCACCCCGATTACGGCCCGATCCGCATCACCATCGGCAATCCGATCCTGCTGGATCTGCCCCAACCCGGCCCGGTGCCGGAATTCATCAACGCCTCGGACGCGCGCGTGGTGGTCACCACCGACGCCGGGCGGCTGACCGTCACCCGCACCCGCACCGACACCTTCCGCTATTTCTGGGGGTGGGAGCTGTTCTTCTTCGACCTGCAAAGCCCCTTCCACGGCATGTCCGCGGGCACGCTGGCCGCGACCGTGGCGGGGGGCGAACGTCTCCATGCCGACCGGCCGAACTGGCGGGCGGTGCTGCACGATTTCCTGAACAATTCGATCTGGCGCCATGGCGATGTCTTCTTCGCGATCGGCGAGACGGCGCTGATGGCCTTCCTCGGCACCTTCGGCGCGGCGGCCATCGCGCTGCCGCTGGCCTTCCTTGCCGCGCAGAACTTCACGCCCTCGCGCTGGCTGCGCTTCGCGGTGCGCCGGGTCTTCGACTTCGTGCGCGGGGTGGATGCGCTGATCTTCACCATCATCCTCAGCCGCGCCTTCGGGCCGGGGCCGATGACCGGGGCGCTGGCGATCCTGATCACCGACTCGGGCGGCTTCGGCAAGCTGATCTCCGAGGCGCTGGAAAACACCGACCAGAAGCAGATCGAGGGCGTGCAATCGACCGGCGCCAATGCGCTGCAACGCTACCGCTTCGGGGTGATCCCGCAGGTGATGCCGGTGCTGCTGAGCCAGCTTCTGTATTTCCTTGAATCCAACACCCGCTCGGCCACCATCATCGGCGCCATTGTCGGCGGCGGCATCGGGCTGATGCTGACCCAGGCGATCCAGACCACCGCCGACTGGGAAAAGGTCACCTATTACATGGTCCTGATCGTGCTGCTGGTGATCGCGATGGACGCGCTGTCGGGCTGGCTGCGGCGCAGGCTTATCAAGGGCGAGTAGACCGACAGATGCCCCGCCTTTCCCCCGAAACACCCCTGATCCATCCCGATTGCGAGATCGGGCGGGGCAGTCGCGTGCTGAACTCGGATTTCGGCGATTACGCCTGTTGCGACCGCTATGCCGACATCGCCAATTGCAGCGTCGGCAAGTTCGCCAATATCGCCGCCTTCACCCGCATCGGGCCGACCGACCACCCCTTCGCAATGCCGCGCAGCATCATTTCCACTATCGCTCGGCCAGCGACCGGGACGACGCGGCGGACGATGCCGAGTTCTTCGCCCATCGCGCCAGCCGCCGCTGGTGAACGCCGACGCGGCGATGTTCGCCATCGGCACATGGGACGCGCTGCACCCGCTGGACCGCTTTGCCATCGGCACCCCCGACTATCCCGACCGCGCCGCCACCCTGATCGTCGAGACCGACCGGCTGACGCCATCCGGCGCCCGGCTGACCGGCCCCGGCATCAAAGGGGCCGCGCATCTGTCGCTGCCCGAAACGGCGCCGTTGCAGGCCAACCATGCCCGCTTTCCGCTGGGCTTCGATACGTTTCCGACCTGCGGCGACCGGCTGGCCGGGCTGCCGCGCAGCACCTGTGTGGAGGCAGCCTGATGTATGTCGCGGTCAAGGGCGGCGAACAGGCCATCGACAACGCTCATGCGTGGCTCGCCGAATCGCGGCGCGGCGATGTCGCGATCCCCGAACTGGGCCTGTCCGTCGCCATCGGCGCGATCACCCTGACCGAATGCGAAACCGTGAACCAGTTCACCGGATCGAAGACCCAGCCCGCGCAATTCACCCGCGGCTACGGCCTTGTCATGGGCCAGTCCGAGCGCAAGGCCATCGCCATGAGCCTTGTGGACCGCGCGCTGCGCTGGCAGGAACCGGGCGAGGAAGACACCGGCGCCCCGGTTCAGGATCAGGAATTCGTCCTGATGCATGCCGACAACATTCAGGCCACCGGCTTTCTGGAACATATCAAGCTGCCCCATTATGTCGATTTCCAGTCCGAACTGGAACTGGTGCGGCGGCTGCGCGCAGGTGCGGCGCAGGAGGCGGCGGAATGACCGCGCGCATCAAGGCCGTCGTCTTCGATATCGGCAATGTGCTGTTGCGCTGGGATCCGCGGCTGGCCTTTTGCCCGCCGCTGACGCCGGACGCGGCCGAGGCATTCCTTGCCCGCACCGATTTCATGGCCCGCAACCTGCGCGCCGATGCCGGGGCGCGCTTTGCCGACCTGGCCGCCGAGATCGCCGACCCGCGGGACCGCGACCTGTTTTCCAGCTATGTCGCGCGCTACGCCCTGACCGTGCCCGCCGCGATCGAGGGGACATGGCAGGTGCTGGACCGGCTGCGCGCCCGCGGTCTGGCGATCCACGCCATCACCAACTGGTCGGCCGAGACATGGCCCACCGGCCTTGCGACGCATCCGCGGCTGGGCACGGCCTTCGGCGTCACCGTGGTCTCGGGGCAAGAAGGCGTCATCAAGCCCGATCCGCGCATCTTCGCGCTGTTTTGCGAGCGGGCGGGCCTGGCGCCCGGCGACTGCCTGTTCATCGACGACAGCCCCGCGAATGTCGCCGGGGCCAAGGCGTTCGGCATCGCGGCGGAACTTTTCACCACGCCCGAGGCATTGGAAACGGCACTGGCCGCACGGGGGCTTCTGTGAACGACTACAATTTCGCCTATCTCGACGAGGCCACCAAGCGCATGATCCGCCGCGCGATCCTCAAGGCGGTCGCGGTGCCGGGCTGCCAGATGCCCTTTACCAGCCGCGAAATGCCCATGCCCTATGGCTGGGGCACCGGCGGGGTGCAGGTGACGGCCGCCTGCCTGACGCCCGAGGACCGGCTGAAGGTGATCGACCAGGGCGCCGATGACACCACCAACGCCATCAGCATCCGCAAGTTCTTTCAACGCACCGCGGGCATTGACGTGACCGAACGCACCCATGAGGCCACGATCATCCAGACCCGCCACCGCATCCCCGAAGCGCCGCTGACCGAGGGGCAGATCCTCGTCTATCAGGTGCCGATCCCCGAATCCCTGCGCTTTCTCGAACCCCGCGAGACCGAAACCCGGCGGATGCACGCGCTGGAGGAATACGGGCTGATGCATGTCAAGCTTTACGAGGACATCGCCCGGAACGGCGAGATCGCGACCGCCCATGCCTATCCGGTCAAGCTGCAGGGGCGCTATGTGATGGACCCCTCGCCGATCCCGAAATTCGACAATCCCAAGCTTTCGGACTGCGCCGCGCTGCAACTTTTCGGGGCCGGCCGCAAACAGCGGACCTATGGAACGTCTGATAAACGGCTTCGGCAGCGCCGAGATGGCTGCCTGAGCGCTTCGGCCGCTGCGAGACCGGGTTTCGGGGGGGGCGCCCTGTCAGGCCCGCCAGATGGGCGGTCTGGCAGATTTCGGGCAGACTCGTCCTCATGCCATCAGCCTCCGTCGCACCAGGAACAGGTTGCCGAGCGCGAACAGCGTGAAGAGTTGGGCGCGGTTCCTGGCGAGGCCGCGATAGCGGGTCTTCACGTGGCCGAACTGACGCTTGATGATGCGGAAGGGATGCTCGACCTTCGCGCGCAGCATGGCGATGATGCGGTTGGCCTGTTCGTCGAGAGGATGCAGCGAGCCTCCCTTCGGGGCCTTGCGCATGACATCTCGGGGTCGCGCGCCCTGGCCTTGTTCTTGGCGGGGGATGCGGTCGTCGCCGAGTTCGATCCCGGCAAAGCGGCGCATCGCCTCGCTGTCGTAAAGGGTCTCCTCGGCCATCGGGTCGCTCAAGGCATACCAGTTCTGCGGGAAATAGACCCGCAGCATCACCTCCAGCGGCATCGGTGGCCGGCCACCCTTCGGCCCGACCTTGGGATAATGCGGCGCGATCAACGCCAGCAGCCGACACCAGGGCACCACCGCGGCCAGCTCCGCCAGGAACTGCTCGCGCCGCGTGACCTTCTTCTTCATCGCGTCGCGCAGGCCGGGAAAGGCGGGCTGTTTCGGCATCGGCAGGGCTCCTTGCAGGGATGCCCAAGTCTACCAGATCAGGCAGAAGTCGGGAGGTTTTTCAGACGTTCCTTAACTTTCGCATCCATGCGCGCCCTCGCTCGACAACTCAATTTATTTCGTGAACTTAAAGGGCTTTCCGGGCGTTTTCACTCAGCGCTCGTCCCCTCACTCCACGACCCCCGCCGTTTCCAGCCCCGCGTGAAAGAGCACGTTCGCCCCGGCGGCGGCCCAGTCAGGGGTGATCTCCTCGGCCTCGTTATGGCTCAACCCGTCCACGCAGGGGCACATCACCATGGTGGTGGGGGCCACGCGGTTGATCCAGCAGGCGTCGTGTCCTGCGCCCGAGACGATGTCCATGTGGGAATAGCCCAACCGCTCGGCGGCGTCGCGCACGCGGCCCACCAGCACCGGGTCAAAGGCGGGCGGGTCGAAGAAGCCCACCAGTTCGGACGAGAACTTGACCCCGATATCGGCGCAGAGCCCCGACGCGCGGGCGAGGAACTCAGCCACCATCCCCTCCAGCGTGTCGAGGATGTGGCTGCGGAAATCGACCGTGAAGACGACCTTTTCGGGGATGATGTTGCGGCTGTTAGGATGGACGTCGATGTGCCCCACCGCCCCCACCGCGTTCGGCTGGCGGGCGATGGCGATCTCGTGGACCAACTCGATCAGTCGCGCCATGCCGCGGCCCGCGTTGCGGCGCAGATACATCGGCGTCGACCCCGTATGCTGGCCCTTGCCGGTCACCGTGCATTCGATCCAGCGCAGGCCCTGGCCGTGGGTGACGACGCCGATCTCCTTGCCCTCGGCCTCGAGGATCGGGCCCTGCTCGATATGCAGATCGAAGAAGGCGTGCATCTTGCGCGCGCCCACGGGTTCGTCGCGCTTCCAGCCGATCCGCTCCAGTTCGTCGCCGAAGCGCAGGCCCCTGGCATCGCGCCGATCATAGGCCCAGTCCCGCTCCAGCACGCCGGCGAAGACGCCCGAACCAGCATGGCGGGGGCAAAGTGTGTGCCCTCCTCGTTGGTCCTTTGGAAACGACGATGGGGCGTTTCGTCTTGATGCCGAGATCGTTCAGCGTGCGGATGATCTCGAGCCCCCCAGCACCCCCAGCACGCCGTCATACCTGCCGCCCGTCGGCTGGGTGTCGAGGTGGCTGCCCACATAGACCGGCAGCGCGTCGGGGTCGGTGCCCTCGCGTATCGCGAACATGGTGCTCATCTCGTCCACGCCCATGCTCAGCCCGGCCTCGTCGCACCAGCGCCGGAAAAGCGCGCGGCCCTCGGCATCTGCGTCGGTCAGGGTCTGGCGGTTGTTGCCGCCCGCGATGCCGGGGCCGATCTGTGCCATCTCCATCAGGCTGTCCCAGAGCCTTTGGCCGTTGATCCTCAGGTTCTCTCCGGGGGCTGTCATGGTCACGTCGTCCTCACCTGTTTGCCTGCGGTCATGCCGCCCACGCCCTCTGCGGGGCGTTGTCGCCGGTCACTCTTGCCTCCCCCCGACCCGAGTTCAAGCGGCGCGGGGCGGCGGGTGAAAAATTTTCGCGATTCGGCGCTGCAAGCGGTCAAAGTGCCGTCGTTCCGGGCAAAACGGGACCGATGACAACCGGGGCGGGCAGTCGTGGGAAACGGATCAGGGAGAAAAACAAAGATGAACAACAACACGTTGCTGATGGGAGGGGTGGTTGTGGCCGCGGCCTTTGCTTTCGTGGTGACCGAGAAACGCTCCGGCACGGAGGACGCCGAGATCGAGTCCCGGGTCGCCGCCCTCAACGACCGGATCGGCGAGTTGGAAAGCTCGCTCGCCGAGGTGACGGAGCGCGCCGACGCCCAGGCCGCGGTGATCGCCGAGACCGCCACGCTGGGCAGCCGGCTGGCCGAAACCGTTCAGGGGCTGGGCGAGGTCTCGGGATCGGTCGCGCAGACCGCCGCGGCACCCGCCCCCGCCGAGGCGCCCGAAGCCGCCCCGAAAACGGCCGCCGCAGCGGCGCCGGGCACCGGCGTGGGCGAGACCGCGATCCTTGCCGATGGCGCGGTGCGGGTGTTCCTGTCGCGGGTCGATGCGGCATCGGGCACGGCGCGCATGGCGGTCAACGGGCTTGCCACCACCACGCTGGCCATGGGCGAAAGCGTCGCGGCCGACGGGGCCTGCTCGGTCGCACTGGGCGGGGTCGAGGGCAACCGGGCAAGCCTCGGCTACGCCTGCGGAAGCTGACAGTCAGCCGCCCGCCCGGCCTGTCCGGGCGGGGGCTTGCGGTCGGATCAGTCCAGCGCCTTCAGCCCGGCGGAGAGCTTGCCGAACAGCTCGTCGATCTGCGCGCCGTCGATCATCAGCGGCGGGCTCAGCGCGATGATGTCGCCGGTGGTGCGGATCAAGAGCCCCGCCTCATAGGCGTTCAGGAAGGCGGTGAAGGCGCGTTTCGTTGGCTCGCCCGCGATCGGTTCCAGTTCAACCGCGCCGATCAGGCCCATGTTGCGGATGTCGATAACATGCGGCAGGCCCTTCAGGCTGTGCAGTGCGTCCTCCCAACAGGGGGCGAGGCGCGCGGCGTTCTCGAACAGTCCCTCCTCGCGATAGGTTTCCAGCGTGGCCAGCCCCGCAGCGGACGCGATCGGGTTGCCGGAATAGGTGTAGCCGTGGAAGAGCTCGATCAGGTGCTCGGGCCCCTGCATAAAGGCGTCGTGAATGGCCGCCGTCGTCAGCACCGCGCCCATGGGGATCACCCCGTTGGTCAGGCCCTTGGCCACGGTCATCATGTCGGGCAGCACGCCGAAATGATCCGCGGCAAAGGCCGACCCCAGCCGCCCGAAGCCGGTGATCACCTCGTCGAAGATCAGCAGGATGCCGTGTTTCGTGCAGATCTCGCGCAGCTTTTCCAGATAGCCCCTGGGCGGCATCAGCACGCCAGTGGACCCCGCCATTGGTTCCACGATCACGGCGGCGATGGTTTCCGCCCCGTGCAGCGCCACGATTCGTTCCAGATCGTCGGCGAGATACGCGCCATGCTCGGGCTGACCGCGGGTAAAGGCGTTCTGCGCGGGCAGATGGGTATGCGGCAGGTGGTCGACACCGGCCAGCAGGGTGCCGAACATCTTGCGGTTGTTGACCATGCCGCCGACCGAGATGCCGCCGAAGTTCACCCCGTGATAGCCCCGCTCGCGCCCGATCAGGCGGGTCCGCGCGCCCTCGCCCCGCGCCCGGTGGAAGGCGATGGCGATCTTCAGCGCGGTCTCGACCGACTCGGAGCCCGAGTTGGTGAAGAACACATGCTCCATCCCCTCGGGCGCCATGTCGCGCACGGCGCTGGCCAATTCGAACGCCTTGGGGTGGCCCATCTGGAAGGCCGGCGCATAGTCGAGCTCGGCCGCCTGCTTCCGGATCGCCTCGGTGATCTTCGGCCGGCAATGGCCCGCGTTGCAGCACCACAGCCCGGCTGTGCCGTCCAGCACCTCTCGTCCGTCGGACGTCTTGTAATACATCCCCTCGGCACCCACGAACATCCGCGGGGACTTCTTGAACTGGCGGTTCGCGGTGAACGGCATCCAGAAGGCGGACAGGTCGTTGGGGCCGGGCTTGCGGTCGAGGGCCATGACGATCTCCAAGAGGCGGGCCGTCCGGATCGGGCGGGCAAAACGTTTGACCGGGCGGTCAGGACCACGCTGGCAGAGGCTTGGGGGCAGTCAAGCGCACCGCCCCATGGCGGTCGGGAACTGTCCGCCGGAGGACATGGTAAACGAAACCCGGGAGTTTTCCAGAGTTCCCTTTTCGATGACTTCCCATCCCCCCCGCACCCGCATCCAGCGCCGCAATCGCCGTGCGATCCTCGATGCCGCCCTGGCGGTATTCTCGCAGCATGGTTTTCGTGGCGCCACGCTCGACCGGATCGCGGCCGAGGCGGGGCTGTCGAAGCCCAACCTGCTCTGCTATTTCCCTTCAAGGAGGCGATCCACGAGACGCTTCTGGCCGGACTTCTGGAAACCTGGCTCGACCCGCTTCGCGCGCTCGACCCCGCGGGCGAACCCATAGAGGAGATCCTCGGCTATGTCCGCTGCAAGCTGGCGATGAGCCGGGATTTTCCGTGCGAAAGCGGTCTATTTGCCAACGAGATCCTGCAAGGCGCGCCGCGGATCGGACCGACGCTGGACGGCGAACTGAAAACGCTGGTGGACGAAAAGGCGGCGGTAATCGCGGGCTGGTCCGCCGCAGGGCGGATCGCCGATGTCGACCCTTGGCACCTGATCTTCTCGATCTGGGCGCTGACCCAGCATTATGCCGATTTCGACGTGCAGGTCCGCGCCGTGCTGGGACCGGATCGCGGCGATCCGTTCGATGGGGCCGAACGCCATCTGGTCACGCTCTTCACCCGGCTGCTGACCCCCTGAGCAGACCCGCGCACGCCACAGGGACGGTGTTAACCATGAGCCACAAATCTTCTCGCCAAACCCTTCTCGCGCGCGCATGGTGAATACATGTTTTCATGGGGTGGGGGCCTGAGCAGGAGCTTGGGACCAATGCAGATCATCGGCCCGATTCCGGCGGTCGGTATCCAGGACAGCGGCGTGACCGCCGTCAGTGCCATCGCGGCGACGACAACCGTCGCGGCAACGGGCGGCGGGAACGCGTCCGGACAGACCCGCAGCGAAACAGGCGAGCGCGGCCAGCAGCCGCCGCGCGCGATCTTCCCCGCACCCGACCCGGACCGCCCGGCGGGTCCGCCGCCAACCTTCGACACCACACCGCTCCAACTCGAAGCGGAGCGGCGCCTCAGCGAGGCATCGGCCCTCTGGCGCAGCGGCGCCCCTTCCGCCGAACCGGCGCAACGCCAGCTCGACATCGAGGTCTGAGCCGGACCGCCGCCGCAGGCACGCGCGCCTATTCCGCGGCGCGCGCAGCCGGATTGTTGGGATGCGCCATCCAGTTCCCGTATTCCGCGGGAACCGTCCTGCCCGTGCGCGGGTCGATCTCGCCCGGGGCGAGACGGCGCATGGTGATGCAGCCCTCGACCGGGCAGACATCGACGCACAGGTTGCAGGCCATGCATTCCTCGTCCTTCACCACGACACGCCGCTCGGGTGTCATCCCGATCGCCTGGTGGCTGGTATCCTCGCAGGCCGCATAGCACCGTCCGCACTGGATGCACGCCGCCTGGTCGATCACCGCCTTTGTGACGTAATTAAGGTTCAGATATTGCCAGTCTGTTACGTTCTGTACCGCCATCCCGGTAAAGTCCGACAGGGTTGAGAAACCCTTGCGATCGATCCAGTCCGCCAGCCCCGAGGCCATCTCCTTGACGATACGGAACCCGTAGGTCATCGCCGCGGTGCAGACCTGAACGTTGCCCGCGCCCAGCGCCATGAACTCGACCGCATCCTTCCAGGTGGTGACGCCACCGATGCCGGAAATCGGCAGGCCGCGGGTTTCGCGGTCGCGGGCGATCTCGGCCACCATGTTCAGCGCGATGGGCTTGACCGCCGGGCCGCAATAGCCGCCATGGGTGCCCTTGCCGTCGATGGTGGGCTCTGGGCACATCAGGTCCAGATCGACCGAAGTGATGGAATTCACCGTGTTGATCTGGCTGACCGCATCCGCGCCGCCCTTGCGCGCGCCCCGCGACGCCAGCCGGATGTCGGTGATGTCGGGCGTCAGCGTCACGATCACCGGCATCCTTGTGTTGGCCTTGCACCAGCGGGTGACCATCTCGATATATCCGGGCACCTGCCCCACGGCTGAGCCCACGCCGCGCTCGCTCATCCCGTGGGGGCAGCCGAAGTTCAGTTCCACCCCGTCGGCGCCCGTTTCCCCGACCCGCGCAAGGATGCGCTTCCACGCCTCTTCCTCGCAGGGGACCATCAGGCTGACGACCATCGCGCGGTCGGGCCAGTCGCGCTTCACCTGCTTGATCTCGCGCAGGTTCACCTCGAGCGGGCGGTCGGTGATCAACTCGATATTGTGCAGCCCCAGAAGCCGACGGTCGGCACCGTAAACCACGCCATAGCGCGGGCCGTTGACGTTGACCACCGGCGGGCCGTCCTCGCCCAGCGTCTTCCACACCACACCGCCCCACCCGGCCCTGAAGGCGCGGACAACGTTGTATTCCTTGTCCGTGGGCGGCGCCACGGCCAGCCAGAACGGGTTCGGCGACTTGATCCGCACGAAATCGTTTCTCAGGTCGGCCATGGCTCAGCCCTCTGCCATCAGGGTTGCATGGATGTCCTCGGCGGCGTCGCGGCCCTCGGCCAGCGCCGTCACGGTCAGGTCGTCGCCGCCCGCGGCGCAGTCACCGCCTGCCCATACGCCTTGCAGGCTGGTCCGCCCCGGCCCGGTCACGGCGATCTTGCGGCCCGACAGCGCCAGCCCCTCGGGCGCGCCCTCGAGGCTCTGGCCAATCGCCTTGAACACCTGGTCTGCCCGGATGCGGAAGGTCTCGTCGGTCATCTCCAGCCCTACCCCGGTCTCGCGGGTCTCGCGGGTATAGGCGAATTCCACCGCCTCGACCGCGCCCTCACCCAGGATGCGCAGGGGCGCGGCCCCGGTGACGATGCGCACGCCCTTGGAGGCGGCCAGGTTCTGTTCCTCGGCCGAGGCGCTCATCGCGTCGCGGCCACGGCGGTAGACGATGGTCACCGTCTCCGCGCCCAGCAGTTTCGAACGGACCGCGGCATCGACCGCCGTCATGCCGCCCCCGATCACCGATCACCACCACGTTGCGGCCCACGGCGATGGTCGACAGATCGTCGGCCAGCCGCAGATCCGCGATGAAGTCGACGGCGTCGCGAACATGGAATTTCTCCTCGTCCTCGGCGCGGAGCGCGTTGACGCTGCCCAACCCGATCGCCAGGAACACCGCGTCATACTCCCCCCGCAGCCCGTCGAGCGAGAGGTCGCGCCCCAGCGCCCTGCCGGTGTGGACCGTGATGCCGCCGATCCCCAGCAGCCAGTCCACCTCGGCCTGGGCGAAGCCGTCCACCGTCTTGCAGGCGGCGATGCCGTATCCGTTCAGCCCGCCTGCCTTGGGTTTCGCGTCGAACAGGTCGACCGCGTGCCCCTTCATCGCCAGACGATGGGCGCAGGCCAGCCCCGCGGGCCCCGCCCCCACCACGGCGATGCGCCGGCCAGTCGGTTCGGCGCGTGTGAAGGGGTGTGCGCCCTCCGCCATGAGAATATCCGTGGCAAAACGTTGCAGCCGGCCGATCTCGACCGGCTTGCCCTCGGCCGCCTCGCGCATGCAGGCCTCTTCGCACAGCTGCTCGGTCGGGCAGACGCGAGCGCACATGCCGCCCAGAATGTTCTGCTCGAAGATCGTCCGCGCCGCCCCCCGGGCCGCCCCGGCCTGGATCTCGCGGATGAACAGCGGGATGTCGATGGCGGTGGGACAGGCTGTCACACAGGGCGCGTCATGGCAGAAATAGAATAGCACCGCTCCGCCGCGACTGCGGCCTCGTGCGCGGTGAAGGGCGGCGCCTTGTCGGCGAAATTGTCGCGACAGGCCGCGGGCGCGAGGCGCCCCGCAACGACCCCCGGGGTAAGTGGCGTATTGGCCATTCCGGCTCTCCCTGCTACCTTCCCTTTTCGGCGCAGCCTGCCACAGCAACGGATTTTATCAAACGGTAAATTCCGAGGACGTGGCGGAGACGGCCGGTTTGCTGGAGCGGCCGAAGCTGCTGCCCAAGGAATGAGCAGAGACAGCGGCAGGCCCCCATCGCAAAAACCGCCGCACCCGCTTTCCATGGGGGTGCCCCTCGCGTATAAGCGGCCCAATTCACGAAGCGGGCGGCCCGGCGACGGGCCGGATCGCGACCGATCGAGGACAGGCATGACCAAGACTTCCCACGAGGCGGACGTCGCCTTCATCCAGGCGCTGGCGGAACTGCTGCGCGAACACGACCTGACCGAGCTTCAGGTGAAGCGCGAATATGGCGAGGACGACTCGCTGGACGTGCGGGTGTCGCGGTCCTTGCCCGCGCCGATGGCCGCCCCCGTGATGCACGCGCCCGCGCCTGTCTCTTATACACATCTCCGAGCCCACGAGACCGTACTAGATCTCGTATGCCGTCTTCTGCT
>OMKS01002389.1_pt1 | contig 15699 bp, 12 predicted proteins | sample 1674721 | NCBI WGS metagenome assembly OMKS01 (sample SAMN06264996, study PRJEB25208) | sediment metagenome | isolation source: hot spring sediment | place: USA: California | collected 2014-09-02
TCGCTTCTGATCCGAAGCCTGGTGAAAAACGGCGATCAGCCGATCCTGGCCGTGGACGCGGACCCGGACGCCAACCTGGCCGGGGCACTGGGTCTCCCCGACCCTGAAAAAATCACCCCCATCGCCGAGATGAAGGACATCATCTTCGAGCGGACCGGGGCCAAGCCGGGGACCATCGGCGGCTTCTTCAAGCTGAACCCCCGCGTGGACGACATCCCGGAGCGTTTCAGCGTATCCCACCGGGGAATCCGTTTCCTGCGCCTGGGCACCATCGACATCGGCGGGAGCGGTTGTATCTGCCCGGAGAGCGCGCTGTTGAAGGCCCTGGTGACCCACTTACTGCTTTACCGGGACGAGATGATGATCCTGGACATGGAGGCCGGCGTGGAGCATCTGGGCCGCGCGACGGCCCAAGCGGTGGATGTGTTACTCGTGATCATCGAGCCTGGCCGGCGCAGCCTGACGACGGCGGCCCGCGTCAAGAAGTTGGCCAACGATCTCGGGATCCAGCACGTGTATGCGGTGGGCAACAAGGTGCGGGGCGAAAGCGACTGGGTGTTTATGAAGGAGGAGAGCTCCGTCCCCACGCTGGGGTATCTTTCGGCCAATCAGGAGTTGATGGATGCTGACATCCGGGGGACGGGCGTTTTCGACACGGCCCCTACGGCGGTCGAGGAGGCTCGGTCGATCGCTCGGGCGTTGGGTGATTGGGTAGTTGGGTGATTGGGTGCGTAAGGTTGCTGTTGTTTTGGGTCTCTTGTTCATATTCATACACGTCTTCGTGGGGGGGGCGTTGGCCAACGATGAACTACCGCCATCGGTGATGGTGGAGGGCGTCGTGGCGTACCCCCAGGAGCGTAACCTCAGTTGCGAATCTCGTTCGGCGACCGACATGGCTGCATTTTGGGGGGCGACCTTCTCAGAGGGCGACTTCTTTCATCGGCTGCCAAGGTCGGATAACCCACACCGTGGATTCCTGGGCGACGTCGATATGCCAGCGGGCAGCATGCCGCCGGTGGGATATGGGGTCTATGCCAGGCCTCTGGCCGCGACTTTGCGCAGCCTGGGATTTGATGCCCAGGCCCATCACGCCTGGCGTTTGGATGTGTTGAAGGCCGAGTTGGCCTCGGGGCGGCCTGTCGTGATCTGGGCGACCTATGGCATGCAGTTGCCGGGTCGTGAGACGTGGGTTTCCTCCGATGGCGAGACGTCGGTGATCGTGCGGTGGCAGCATACCTTCATCGCCGCGGGTTATGACGAGGGCGGTATCTACCTGATAGACGCCTACGACGCCGAGACGAAGTACTTCACCTACGACGCCTTTATGCCGGCCTGGGATCAACTGGGCCGGATGGCGGTGACGGTGCGCGGCTCACTGGTTCCCGGGCGCTTTACACCCACCTCGAGCGGGGATGGAGCAGCCGTTCAACTGCTCGTCGACGGGCGATGGGTGGTGGGACCAAACTAAGGAGGATGTGCGATGAATGAAGCTGATAAGCAGATTATCAAAGAGGCGGTTTACGAGGTATTGGAGCCCTTCGTCGCCCGCATGGCGCAGGATTACGAAGAGACCCGGCGCTGGATGGAGCGGATCGAGGGGCGTCTGGCTGCGCTGGAACAGCGATTGGAAGCGCTGGAACAACGAGCAGCTGCATTGGAACAGCGAATGGAAGCGTTGGAACAGCGAGTAGCTGCATTGGAACAGCGAATGGAAGCGTTGGAACGGCAGGTCGCTAGCTTGGAACGTCGTGTAGGGCGTTTAGAGGTTGCTGTGCATGAGTTGAAGCATAGCTCAACTTTGTTAGAGCAGCGCTTGGCCGAGAAAGGATTCGTTGAATCCGAGGCCGTTGCCCGCGAGCGTTGGGCCACCTTCGCCGAATTACGCCAGGTCGAGTCGCGGGTTACGCAGCTGGAGGTGACAGTATTCCATGACGAGGGCCCGGAATGGGATATTGGAGAATCGAAGGAGTAAGGTGTTGTTAAAGGATGATAGTCATAGGGGGCATAGATGAAAAACGTTGATCAAGCTGATCAAGCACATCCGTTGCTTGAATCGTTCGTCGAACTGGTCCGCCGGGCCTCGACCGATCTACCGGCCGACGTGGAGATGGCGCTGAAAGTAGCCAGGGACCAGGAAGCAGCGGGGTCTGCAGCCGAGGGGGCCCTGGACACGATTTTGCAGAACGTCGCCCTGGCCCGGGCCAATTCGACGCCGGTGTGCCAGGATACCGGCGTGCCGATTTTTTACATTTACCATCCGCCCGGCGTGAGCACGCAGTCGCTACGGAGCCAGATCGAGGAAGCGGTAGCCGAGGCCACCCGGCGCGCTTACCTGCGGCCCAACGCCGTCGATTCCCTGACCGGGAAAAATAGCGGCAATAACCTGGGGGTTGGGTTCCCCACGTTCCACTTTGAGGCGTGGAACGAGGATTTCGTGCACGTGGATTTGCTCCTCAAGGGGGGCGGCAGCGAGAACGTCGGCGTGCAGTATAAGCTCCCGTATTCGCCCCTGGAGGCCGGGCGGGATTTGGAAGGCGTGCGGCGGGTCGTCCTGGACGCGGTCTACCAGGCCCAGGGCAAGGGATGCGCGCCGGCGGTGTTGGGCATCGCCATCGGCGCCGACCGGGGCACCGGTTTCGTCCACGCCAAGGAGCAATTGTTCCGACCATTGAGTGACGTCAACCCAAATCCCCAGTTGGCGAAATTGGAGGACACGTTGTTGCGGGAGTGCAACGAATTGGGCATTGGACCGATGGGCTTTGGGGGGGAGACGAGCGTTCTGGGCGTGAAGGTCGGCGCCTACCATCGTCTGCCCGCCTGTTACTTCGTCAGCGTGGCCTACATGTGCTGGGCCTGCCGGCGGGCGCGCATGATCTTGCAGACGGATGCGAATCGTCAAGCATGCCTGGTTGGAGAAGTGGAGTACAAGTGATGGCTAACTACAATTTGACTGTACCGATTTCTGATGAGGATATTCGCGCGCTGCGTGTAGGGGACACGGTCAATCTCTCCGGCGTGATCGTGACGGGACGCGACGCCGCGCATAAGTACATGATCGAACATTTCGTCCGCACCGACGACGTGCCTGCCAGTGAGCAAGCGTTATACGAAACGCTGCGGGAGATCTTGCAGGGCAGCGTGATCTACCACTGCGGGCCGGTGGTTCGACAGCGTGAAGACGACGGCCGGTGGGAATTTGTCGCCGCCGGACCAACGACGTCGATCCGCGAGGAGCCTTACGAGGCCGAGGTCATTGAGCACTTCGGTTTGCGGGGCGTGATTGGGAAAGGCGGCATGGGGGCTGATACCCTGCAGGCCTGTGGCGAGTATGGCGCGGTCTATTTCCACGCCGTGGGTGGGGCGGCCTCACTCATCGCCGACGCTGTCAAGGAGGTCGTCGCGGTCCACAAAAAAGACGAATTCGGCGTGCCGGAGGCATTCTGGGTCATCCGCGTCGAGGATTTCCCGGTGGTGGTGACGATGGACGCTCATGGCCGAAGTATCCACAGCGAGGTCGAGCGGAAGTCCAAGGACGCCTTGGCGCGCTTGACTTATTCCGTTGATTGATGATGAGCAATCATACATCGTCTAGAAAGACCCGCTTTGAAGATAGGCTAATTCCCGCATCATATGAAAGGTCGGCTATGAAACTTTGGCGTATACCCCTTGACGTCGACAAATTTTCTATTCCGCATGGGGAGATGCACATCATTCCATCCCGGTGCAAGGGGTGTGGCCTCTGTGTGCGTTACTGCCCAAAGGACGTGTTGGTGATGTCTGAGGAAACGAATGAAAAAGGCTATCACCTTCCCGACGTTATTCGACCGGAACAGTGCGTGACCTGCCGATTGTGTGAATTGTTGTGTCCAGAGTTTTGTATGTACGTCAAGGAGCTAGAAGAAGAGGGAGGTGGAGCAGCGTGAGTGGATCTGCGATGTTGGAGGGTAAGTTTTTCTTGGATGGGGATACAGCCATTGCCGAAGGCGCGATCTGCGCCGGGTGTCGTTTTTTTGGCGCATATCCCATTACACCGGCGAGCGAGATTGCCGAGCGGATGGCTGCGCGCTTGCCGTTGGTGGGAGGGGTTTTTATCCAGATGGAGGATGAACTGGCGTCGATGAACTCGATCGTGGGTGCGGCCTGGGGAGGTGCGCGATCGATGACCGCTACCTCGGGGCCCGGCGTCAGCCTGATGTTGGAGAACATTGGTCTGGCGGTGATGACGGAGACCCCCTGCGTCGTGGTGAATGTCCAGCGGGGCGGGCCCTCCACCGGTCTACCGACCGCGACCAGCCAGTCCGATATGATGCAGGCGCGGTGGGGCTCACACGGCGATTACGAGATCATCGCGCTGGCGCCGGCTTCACCCCAGGAGGCTTTCGATTTGACGATCCGTGCCTTCAATTTGGCCGAAAAATACCGCACACCCGTTTTTATCATGGCTGACGAAGAGGTTGGGCACATGTTCGAACGGGTCGTGATCCCGCCGCAGGAGGAGATCCCCATCTATCCCTGGCGTAAACCGAAAGAGCCACCTCGCAGAGGGCACGAGTTCCTGCATTATGCCCCTGAAGCGGATGGCGTGCCCCCGTTTCCCGTAGCTGGCTCTGGTTACCGGATCCATATGACCGGCTTGACGCACGATGAGCGCGGCTACCCAGTGGTGACGGCGGCTCAGCAAGAGAAGTTGATCCCCCGATTGATCGGCAAAATTCTCGATAACGCGGATGACATCATCGATATCGAGGAAGATGGCGTTGAGGATGCAGATGTGCTGCTTGTCGCCTATGGTATTTCGGCCCGTCCCACTCGCTTGGCCGTCGAGACGGCCCGGAAAGAGGGCTTGCGCGTCGGAATGCTCAAACTCGTGACCGTCTGGCCTTTCGCCGAGAAGCGCATACGCCAATTATCCAGAGAGGTCAAGGCGTTTGTGGTGCCGGAGATCAATATGGGGCAGATCGTGCTGGAGGTGGAGCGATGTGTGGCGGGGCGAGCGCGGGTGTTATCGGTGCCCCATCCCGGCGGAGACATCCACAAGCCGGACGTGATCTTAGATGCGATTCGCGAGGTGGCGAAGTGACTGTAGATAGCGAACGACCGATAGAGATTTACGGGGAAGATTATCCGATGCTAGAGGCTGACGAGAATGCGGATATGGAGCAACAAATCCGCAAATATATGATGGAAACCGAGCGGGTGACGGACGCTCAAGTGGATGGGCCGACGTTGGAGGAGATCGAACAGCACCCGATGGATCATTTGTTGCGCACCGAGCGCTTGCCGCACATCTGGTGTCCGGGTTGTGGGTTGGGGACCGCCTTGAGTTGTTTCACCAGCGCGTTGATGCGCTCCGGACTCGATCTGGATAAAGTGTCGATCGTCTCCGGCATTGGATGTACGGGGCGGGTGGCCGGTTATATGCGTTTGGATGGCTTTCACACGACCCACGGGCGGGCGCTTCCCTTCGCGACAGGGCTTAAGTTGGCGAATGAGGGCTTGAAAGTCGTCGTTTTCTCCGGCGATGGCGATCTCATCGCCATTGGGGGTAATCACTTCATCCACGCGGCCCGACGCAATATGGACATCACCGTGATCTGCGTCAATAACTTTATCTACGGGATGACGGGCGGGCAGGTGGGGCCGACGACGCCGACCAAGGCGCGGGCCAGCACGGCCCCCTGGGGCAATCTGGAGCATCCATTCAACATCCCTAACCTGGCGGCCGCTTCCGGCGCTACTTACGTGGCCCGCTGGACGGTGCTCCACGCCCGACGCCTGGAGCAGTCGATCTACAAGGCGCTCCGGCGGCCTGGCTTTAGCGTGGTCGAGGCGATCTCTCCCTGCCCGACCGCCTATGGACGCGCCAATCGCCGTGTATATGGCAGCGACTTGATGGCCTATTATCACGAGAACGCGGTCATCCGTCACGGGGTCAAGCCCTGGGAGGTGGATATTGGCTTTGGCGGAGAGATCGTTTGCGGCGAGTTCGTGGAGGTGGATCACCCCACCTTCCAGGATCGGGTGCGCGAGTTGTACAGCGAGACGGTTCAGACGCAATACCGGCCTTCGGTGGAGTTGGCTTCCCCAGAGCAGGCCAGCGTGGAAAACGCCCTCACGTACAAGACCCCGCTCGAGGTGCGTGACGCGCGTGATGATGTCGAACAGGTTGAAATACGCCTGGGGGGCTTCGGCGGTCAGGGAATCATTCTGTCGGGAAAAATTGTCGGGCGTGCTGTGGCAATTTATAGCGACCGGCAGGTCACGTTGACCCGTTCCTATGGCCCGGAGGCCAGGGGCGGAGCCTGCAGTAGCGCTGTGGTTATCTCCGATGGAATGATTCTGTATCCCCACGTGACTCGGCCCAGTTTAATGGTGATGATGTCTCAGGCGGCCTATACCAAGTATCACGATGAACTGGTGGACGGAGGTCTGTTATTGATCGATGCTGACCTGGTCGACCTGGACGAGAACGCTGCTCAACGCGCTGTATCGATTCCGGCTACACGCATCGCCGAAGACGAACTGGGCCGGCGGGTCGTGGCCAATATCGTGATGTTGGGCGCCTTGACCGCTTTGACGGAGGAGCTTTCTAGCGAGGCGATGGAGCAAGCCGTCATGGATAGCGTGCCGAAGGGTACAGAAGCGTTGAATATGAAAGCCTTTCGCAGGGGGTTCGATTACGCAGTCAGTTTGGAGGATGGGGAAGCATCGGCATAAAACCGATTCACGTCTAATTGGAAGACGTGAAACGCCCGATCTGCATAGGTAGATCGGGCGTTTTATGTTCTTGATTTTGTCACAGCTCAACATACGTGTGCGGGGCGGACGTTAGTATTCGACTTGCATCCCCTTGGCGCGTTCCAGTAGTTTCTCCGTCAGGGCGATGATGAGAAAAAAGACGACGTCGATGGCGATGATGATGGTGCACACCGTCGTCAACCACCGCAGGGCGGCGGTGAGGGGAATCTGCAGGCTGTCTATAATCGTGGGGCCGAGTCCGGCTATCCAGATGAGCAGCCCCAGGGCGAAGAGGAAAATCAAGACCGGTCGCCAGGGCTGGCGATCGGATCGGCTGGGGAGCATCGTATTCCCCACGGCAAAGATCAGATAAGCCCAAATCCAGGCGTCACGGGCTTTCAGGGCGTTCAAGATGCTGGTTATCGCGTTGGCCAAATTTCCGGTGGCGAAGGCGGTCTCAAGTTGTTGTACGCCGAAGACCTGGTATCCAATCAAGAGAATGACGGCGCTTCCCGTGAGAAGGGGGGCCAGCCCGATCAGGCTGGCCCGCACGGCGTCCGTTTTCTCAATGGGAACGAAACCGAGTTGGACACGCTGTCCAGCCCGCTTGGGGCGAATGGAAATACCACCGACCCGCACCCCTAGCAGGAGAGCCGTCAGCGCGTGGCTCATCTCGTGGAGGAGGATACCGGGTAACAGGGGCAGGGCATAGAGGACGACGGCGATCTCCGAATCGCCCGTGAGCAAAAGCATCACGCCTTGCAGGTGACGGTGGATCCAACGCTCGAGCAGCAAGAGCGCGGCTAACGTTATGGCCAACCAAAATAGCGTCCACCAATTCATCACGTATGGCCCCTTTGAACCATGGCCGGTGACGGTATGAGGTAGAGAAAAGAACACGGATTTTGTGATGCTCCCCCAAGTTTTGTATGCGCCCGGCGCTTACCTGTTTTCCAGGGTCGCCTTCACGATCGCGGCGAAGTCCGACGCTTTCAGGCTGGCGCCGCCCACCAACGCCCCGTCGATCTCCGGTTGCGACATAAATTCGGCCGCATTGTCCGGTTTGACGCTGCCCCCGTACTGGACGCGCACGGTCTGGGCGAGGTCGTCGTCGTACAAATTGGCCAACGTCCCCCGCACGGTCTGACCGATGATCCGATTGGCGTCCTCGCCGGTGGCCGGCACGCCGGTGCCGATGGCCCAGATAGGCTCGTAGGCGATGGTGATCTGCCGCGCCTGCTCGGCCGTGATCCCTTTGAGGGCGGCGCGCACCTGCCCCCCGACGAAGGCCTCCGTCTCGCCGGCCTTGTTCTGTTCCAGGTTCTCACCCACGCATAGGATAGGCTTCAAGCCGTAGTCGAAGGCGGCGTGCAGCTTCTGGTTGACCATATCGTCGGTCTCGCCGAAAAGTGTGCGCCGCTCCGAGTGCCCGATGATGACGTAATCGCACAGCCCCTGCAGCATCAGGGGGCTGACCTCGCCGGTGAAGGCCCCTTGCGTCTCCCAATGCATATTCTGGGCGCCCAGGCCAATGGCGGAATCCGTCAGGGCCCCGCGCACGGCGGCCAGGGCCGGGAAGGCCGGGCAGACGGCCACGTCACATCCGCTGAAATCGCCCAGTGCCTCTCTGAATGCCTTGACCAGCGCCGTCGACTCCTCGACCGTTTTGTGCATTTTCCAGTTGCCGGCGATAAATGGTTTGCGCATCATCACTCCTTAATCCGCATCGTCGATGACGGCGATGCCGGGTAGCGTTTTCCCTTCCAGGAACTCGAGGCTGGCGCCGCCGCCTGTGGAGACGTGGGACATCTGGTTTGCCAGGTTGGCCTGTCGGACCGCGGCGGCCGAGTCGCCGCCGCCGATGACGGTCAGGGCGTCCTTGTTGGCCAGGCGTTCCGCTATGGCAAAGGTGCCTTTAGCAAAGTTGGGCATTTCGAACACGCCCAGGGGGCCGTTCCAGACGACGGTTTTTGCGGCACCAAGCGCCGACTCGAAGGTGTCGATGGTCTTGGGTCCAACGTCAAGGATGCGCCAACCGGCGTTGACCTCGTTGGGGGCGACGACTTTGGCATTGGCGTCGTTGTCGAAGGCATCGGCGATGACGACGTCCACCGGCAGGACGAGGCGCCCACCAAAATCCTCGAGCAGTGACCTGGCGGTGGGGACGGCGTCCTCTTCTACCAGGCTGTCGCCGGTCTCGAACCCCATCGCCTTGAAGAAGGTGTTGGCCATACCGCCGCCGATGAGCAAGCGATCACATTGTTCCAGCAGACTTTCGATGACGCCGATCTTATCGGATATCTTCGCGCCGCCCAGGATGGCGACGTAAGGGCGTTCTGGATTCTGCACGACCTGGCCCAGGAACTTGAGCTCCTTTTCCATCAGGAGACCGGCCACGGTGGGAAGATACTCGGCCACGCCGACGTTCGATGCGTGGGCCCGGTGAGCGGCGCCGAAAGCATCGTTGACGTACAACTCGGCCAACGAGGCCATCTTTTGGGCGAATTCGGGGTCATTGGCTTTTTCCTCTGGATGGAAGCGGGTGTTTTCCAATAAAATCACGTCGCCCGGTTTCATCGCCTGGACGGCTGTTTCTACTTCCGGTCCGACGCAGTCGTCCATCTTCTTCACCGGACGCTTGATGTATTCCGAGAGACGTTCTGCCACCGGATCCATCTTGAGTTCGGATACGACCTTGCCCTTGGGGCGTCCGAGATGTGAGCATAGAATCAGGGCGGCGCCTTGCTCAAGAAGATAGTTGATGCTAGGCAGCGCCGCTTGAATGCGGTTGTCGTCGGTGACGTTTCCATCTTTGAGAGGAACGTTGAAATCCACGCGCATCAGTACGCGTTTTCCTTGAACGTCTACGTCACGCACAGTCTTTTTATTCATAGGTTCTCCTTATTGCGCTGTTGACCAGGGGCGTATCTACAAGTTGGGGGAGTGCAGATAGCCCGGTGCTTTTTTGCCACGAATTGCACGAATTTTACGAATTTATCTTCTTTTCTTCGTGTTAATTCGTGAAATTCGTGGCTGATTTGTGATGCTCCCCCAAGTTTTGTATGCGCCCGTTGACCAGATAAGGCCTGGGGTAGGCGAGGGATATGGAGACGGGTAGATGGGATGCAAACCCCATCTACTCATCTCCATCCTGGTTGACTGACAAAACGCTGAGTAAGGTGACCGGCACTTAAAATTTGGAGCGGATAGCGCGGTTTCGACGGGAAAAAGGTTGTGTCCTAGACGCCTTTGTCCGCAATCAGCTTGGCCAGATCACAGGTACGAACCGAGTAGGCCCACTCATTGTCGTACCAGGTGATGACCTTGACCATGTTACCGCCGATGAGCATCGTGGATAGTCCATCGACGATGCTGGAACGTGGGTCGCCTTTATAGTCCATCGAGACCAGGGGTTCCTCGGAATAACCCAGGATGCCCGCCATCGGACCTTCGGCGGCAGCAGCCTTAAAGGCGGCGTTGACTTCTTCCAGGGTGGTATCTTTTTCTAGTTCGGCCACGAAGTCCACGACCGAGACGGTGGGCGTGGGAACACGCATCGCCATACCGTCGAATTTCCCCTCGAGTTCAGGGATGACCAGCGCCAGGGCCTTGGCTGCCCCGGTGCTAGTGGGAATGATGTTCAAGGCGGCCGCCCGCGCGCGGCGCGGATCGCCGGAAGCCAGGTCCAGCAGTTTCTGAGTGGTGGTATAGGAGTGCACGGTGGTCACCAACCCCTTGACAATGCCGAAACTGTCCAGCAGGACTTTGACCGCTGGGGCCAGGCAATTGGTGGTGCAGGAAGCGTTAGAGAGGATGTGGTGCTTGGCAGGGTCGTAGTCCTCGGTGTTGACGCCGAGGACAATGGTCAGATCGACGCTGTCGGCCGGTTTAGCCGGTGCGCTGATGATGACCTTCTTGGCACCAGCCTCTATGTGGGCGGCGGCCTTTTTGCCATCGCGGAAGACGCCGGTGGATTCGATCACGATCTCGACGCCTAGATCGGCCCAGGGCAACTTGCCTGGGTCGCGCTCGGCCAGGACCTCAATGCGCCCGCCGTCGACGACCAGGTTGCCCTTGATGACCTCGACGTCACCGGGATAGACGCCATAGTTGGAGTCATATTTGAATAGATGGGCGTTGGTCTCGGCGTCGAAGAGATCGTTGACGGCGACGACCTGGAGTTCGCCGTCGTATTTCTCCTTGATTGCCTTGAGAACTTGTCGTCCGATACGTCCGAATCCGTTGATGCCTACTTTTACTGTCATTGCTTTACTCCTTTCGATTGTTGTAATAGATTCAAAAGCGCTCGTGCCAATTTGTCGCTGTCGTGCCGCCATGGGCGTGTTTGATCCACCAGATCCGCAGCGACGACTCGATAATGTCGTGTCGACGTGAGGTTTGTTGAGACGAGCTCAACGCCCGGCGGCGGATCGAAATCGACGTCCAAGTTGTTGTTGATTAAAATGGTCGAGAAGATACCTGAACCTACGTGAGCCTCCAATGCTTTGATGTGATCTTCAGCGGTATATGTGTCGGTCTCGCCGCATTGGGTAGCGACGTTGCAGACGTAGACTTTGATCGCTGAACTGGCCTCAACCGCCCGCGCCACGTCCGGCACGAGCAAATTAGGTAGAACGCTGGTGTACAGGCTGCCAGGGCCGGCCACGATCATATCCGCCTTCAGCAAGGCGTGGATTGCCTCGGGATAGGCAGGGACGTCGTCGGGTTCCAGGTAGACTCTTTCGATGGACCCATTGGCCTTGGTGATGCTGGACTCGCCACTCACGCGACAGAGGCCGTTCGCCTCGGCTTTCAGGTCGGCCATTAGGGTGACGTCGCGCAGGGTGCTGGGGATGACCCGCCCACGAATGGCCAATACCCGTCCCGATTCCAGGATTGCCCGCTCGAAACTGCCGGTTACTTCAGCCATGGCCGTGATGAAGAGATTGCCGAAACTGTGTCCATTGAGGCTGTCTACGTCGCCAAAGCGGTATTGGAACAGTTGCGTCGTCAGCGCTTCGTCGTCAGCGAGGGCGGCGATACAGTTGCGAATGTCGCCGGGAGGTAGCACCCCAAGTTCGCGTCGCAACCTCCCCGAACTCCCCCCGTCGTCGGCGACGGTGACGATGGCTGTGATATTGGACGTGTGTTTTTTAAGACTGCGTAAGAGTACAGACAGGCCGTGCCCGCCGCCAATGGCGACGATCTTTGGCCCTCGTCCCCGGCGCCGGTAGTCGTAGACTGCGTTGACGACCGTTTCGGGATTGGTTTCCACAAAGGGAGCGAGCAGTGACCGGTTCAGGTTGATGAGCGCGATGATGACTGCGCTAACGCCCAGCAGTCCGAATAGCCCCGACCGTAAGCCCCGAGAGATAAATTGAAAGGTCAGATAGTAGAAGAAGTTGGGCAGGGGATAGAACTCTTTCAACAGGAAGCTGAAACCCAGGCTGAGGATCGCGATGCCGCTTCCCAGAAGCAAGAGCCACCTCTTGACGCCTATGCCGGGAATCATCCATTTGACGATCGTGTTGATGTATCGTTTACCCGTTTTCACCCGTATTTCGGCCGTTTCTCATCTACCCTCTTCCTAACGCCGCCGACGCTATTATAACCGAACGGGGCACAGACGTCAATGGGCAACAACGACTTCATTGGATCAAACTGGGAGAAATCGACTGTTCGCTTTGTCACTATCTGTGCAACTTGTGTTGAATAAAGTTTGCTTCTTCAAGACAGGGGTAGTATACTATACTGTATTGGGATCCATTTAAGGAGACGCTTGTGTAACAAGCTGGCATTTGCTGTTCAAGTTGTCTTGGAGGGAAAGGTAAAGATTTTGCTCAATTCACAACCCATCCTCGTTCGCTCCAAACTCTTGATACCTTCGCTTACTAATCTTCTCACCCGGCCCCGGATTGTTCAAGCGATTCAACCTGGATTGGAGCGCAAACTGACGATCGTGGTTGCACCGGCCGGATATGGCAAAACGTCGGTCCTGGTCGATTTTGCCCAGCGTTGTTCGTTGCCGGTGTGCTGGTACACGACCGATGAACGGGATCGGGACCTGGGGACGTTTATCTGGTATCTGCTAGGCGCTATCAAAACGCAGTTTCCCGATTTTGGCCGCGATGTGCAGGATTTATTGACTGTGCAGCGTCATGCTTTCTTGCGCGATCCCGTCGTCTGGGTCGATGAGTTGGTCAACGCCATACTCGATGTGGGTGAAGAATTCGTCGTTATCGTGGATAACTACGAAGCCCTGGATGGGACGATGGGTGTCAAGACATTCATGCACCGTCTCCTTGAGATCCTCCCACCAAATTGCCATTTGATATTGGGGAGCCGCGTGCTGCCTGACGTCCCGGTCACGCGCCTGGTTGCCAAGCGTCAGCTGGTGGGTTTGACGTCCCGGGATCTCCGCTTTACGCAGGAAGAGATCCAAGAGCTTTTAACCCTTTCGAGCGTGAACGTGACAGAAATCCAGGCTCAGGAGTTGGCCGCTCACGCTGAGGGGTGGGGCACGGGAATCTTGTTGCTGGCGGATTTATTGTGTAAAGACGTCGAAGTGGACATGCCTGGACGAGTCACCGTCGATATGTACGATTATCTGGCGCAAGAGGTTTTGACTCGCCAGCCCCCAGACATCGTGGATTTTTTGAGCGCCTCTTCGGTATTGCGAGAGTGCTCTGTCAGGCTGTGCCGCGAGATTTTGCACAACGAAGCCTCGCGTGAGTTGCTGGCCGAGATTGAGCGGCGCCATCTCTTTATCACCCGCTTTGGCGCTGGTCGCGGTGCGACCTACCGGTATCATAACTTATTCCGGGATTTCTTGCACGAGCGCTTGAGCCGGGATGATCCCGAACGTCACATCGCCATACATCGTCGGGCAGCCGCTTGTTTTGAGCGTGACGACGACATCGAAGAGGCGGTGTTTCACTATCTGGCGGCCCAGGACTATATCGACGCCACGCGCCTGATGGAACGTGTGGCGATGGAGTGCTTTACCCGCGGGCGAAGTGAGACGTTGTTAAGATGGGCGAATGCCTTGCCGAGAACCTCCCGGGACCATGCGCCCCGTTTGGCGCTATATCAAAGTCGGGTGTTGACCGATCGCTATGCTTACGAACAGGCTCGACAAGCGTTGGCCTACGCTGAGACCGGATTCATAGCTCAGTCTAACGCCGATGGTCTGGCCAGGGTACACAATCAACGGGCGACCCTGGCGCTTTTCGAAGGCCAATATGAAGCCGTTATCGAGCAAGCAAAGATCGCATTGGCGTTCTTGGATCAGCAAGAGGTCGTGGAGCGAGCCCAAGCGCAACGCTTGATCGGATTGGCGCACGTAAAGTTAGGACATATGGAAGAAGGCGTTGAGCAATTACAGCATACATTGGCCGTCTTTCGTCATATCGGTAGTGTTTATGATGTGGCCAACTTACTGCAAGACCTCGCTCATACTTACACGAATTTGGGCAGATTGAATGAAGCCGAATTGCTGTTGAATGAGGCCCTGGCGATACGCCGGCGGCTGGGTGCACCCGTGCCATTGGCCGGGGTGCTCAATAATTTGGGTTATTTGCACTACTTGCGTGGAAAGTATCAAGAGGCGCTCGATTTGTACGAGGAGGGATTGGCTGCCGCGCGGCATGGAGATGATTTGCGATATCAGGCTTACATCTTGGTGGGATTGGCCGACTTGTATCGGGACGTGGGAGCTTATGAGCGAGCGAGTCCTGTCTATGAGGCCGGTTGGCAGATGGCGCAAGAAAGTGAGCCTGGTTTGACGCTCAATATCCTGGCTTCGCAGGCCGTTATGGCCCGCTGGCAAGGTGATTACACTCAAGCGAGAATTTTATTGGCCCAAGCCGATCAGTTGGCTAAGGCAAAGGGGCTGCACGTTGAAGAGCAAGGTTTATTGAGGGTGCTAAGAGGTATTGTGCTGTTAGAGGATCAGGAGGTAGACGCCGGTTTGAGACTGCTTGCAGCAGGGGTGCGTTTCCTGGAGAAACTGGACGTCAAGCGCGATTTGGCCTGGGCGTACTTCTTGCAGGCCAAGGCCTATTGTTTGGTGGGAGACGAGCGGCGAGCTATCGCAGCGCTACGATGGGCGATAGCGTTGGGAAATCAAATTGGCGCCCATCAATTCATCGTCGTTGAGGGACAATATGCTGAGCAAGTGTTAGCGTTGGGAATTGCTGAACAAATCGATAGCTGTCGGACCATTCTGGAAGATATGCAACGTTTGAAAAACTTTGGTTTGGAAGACCGGTCTGGATCATTGAGGACCCAGTCCAAGCCAACGGCCTACTTGGAGATCTATACCCTGGGGCGAGGTGAGATCGTCCGAGATGGGCATAAGATTTCAACCTCTGAGTGGGGAACAGCGACGGCGAAAGAACTCTTTTTTTACGTGCTACTCCACGGCCCTTTGGATCGGGACGTCATTGGGGTTGATCTCTGGCCTGAGTTGTCGGTCAAGAAAATGAGCAATCGTTTTCACATTGCGCTTCACCGGGTCAGGAAGGCCTTGGGGACAGACATTGTGGTCGTGCGGAACGGGCAGTATCACTTGGGCGACGTGGATTATTGGCTGGATGTGGACGAGTTCGAGAGCCTGGTTGAACGATCTCGTCTGCTTCCTCCTCACGATTGGCAGGCAGAAACCTTGTGGCGACGCGCGGAGTCTCTTTACCAGGGGGATTTTTTACCCGACGTGGAGAACTTATGGTGCGTAGATAAACGTATCGCCTTGCGAGAGATGTATGTGGAGACGTTGATGGGTATTGCAAGATGCCACGAGATAAGACGAGAGTACGAGGAGGCGGTCGTTTGGCATCGAAAAGCCCTGGGCGTCGATGAGTTTCGAGAGGATATCCATCGTCACATCATGGATTGTTACGCTACTGTCTCTTATACACATCTCCGAGCCCACGAGACCGTACTAGATCTCGTATGCCGTCT
>OMKS01002390.1_pt1 | contig 15692 bp, 13 predicted proteins | sample 1674721 | NCBI WGS metagenome assembly OMKS01 (sample SAMN06264996, study PRJEB25208) | sediment metagenome | isolation source: hot spring sediment | place: USA: California | collected 2014-09-02
TTTTCAAGCAGAAGACGGCATACGAGATCTAGTACGGTCTCGTGGGCTCGGAGATGTGTATAAGAGACAGGTGCTGCTCCCGTTCGCCAAATGGAATCGGTACCAAAACCCGGTAGTACTTCTTCTCCCCCACCTCTACCTGCACCAGCATCGCGGTAAAACCTCTTCTTTCTAGTTCTTGCTGCATGAAGGCGGCGTTCTCCGGGTCCTGAAAGCTCCCCGTTTGGATTGCCCTGCCCTGTTCGCTTTTCTTATCGCCGTTGTCTTCGTTACCGCCGTCAGGTTCTTGCTCAGTACCCTCGGATGCGGGAGCTCCCTCCTGCCCGACCTCCCACAACCCAAAGGCGATATCGGCGGTGGGTATCGCATGGTACCTTTCTACGCGCAGCCGGTACTCCGGGGATTCGGGGAATCGTTTCTTGAGCTCGCTGCCCACCTGCTCGGCCAAGTTCTGTTCACCGGCGTATTTGAAGATTGTCCACAGACCGTAGAGCAGGTCCGCCTCCAGTTCCCGGTCCTCTTCGGCCAGTTCTCGGGCCGATTCCAGCGCCTCGTCAAAACGCCCCCTCAATAGCTGGATCCGTGCTTTCTGGTAGGCGGCTTTGGCGGCCAAGTCCCCGTCTCGTCCAGATCCGATCAACTGTTCCGCCTGGCGTAGCGCCTGGTCGTATCGCCCCATCTCTACCAGTAAGAGCAGTGATGAGTAGAGCGCCTTTTGGCCTATCCGATCATCCACGGCGAAAGCAGCAGCCTGATAATGGAGCTGGGCCCGTTCGAACTTGCCCAGCTGTTCTTCCAAGTTCGCCATATCCCATAGGAGCTGATATCTGTGGGAATCTCCGTCGACCAGCGGGAGAAAATGGCGCATATACTCCAAGGATCTACGGGGGTCTTCGATCGATCGGTAGGCGTCGGTGAGTGTATCAAAAAACCCTTCCTCTCCGATCAACTCGATCAGTTCGGAGATCTCTGGAACCGCGGCCTTCTCCTCTTGGTCGACTGACTGGGCATGGAGTGCCCCGCCGTCGGGCAGGAGCATCAGCGAGAAGAGCAGCGAGCAGATCAACGGTATAAAATTGCGTCCGCTACACCAATTCAGCACGGAGCGTCCCCCCCTGCACGGCAGTGAGGCGCAGCTCGACAAATCGCCCCAACAGACTTCGATCTCCAGGAAATATCACCGGCTGGTCCCCTTCGGTCCGCCCCTGCAACTCCCGTTCGTTCCTTTTGGAGACCGAGTCCACCAGAGCTCGCACTATAGTGCCTATTTTGGCCCCTTTGTTCTCCAGGCCGATTCGGCGCTGCAGTTCGATGACCTCCGCCAAACGGTCGAGTTTCGTCTGGTGGGGCACCTGATCATCGAACTTGGCCGCCGGGGTTCCTTCGCGGGGGTTGAAATAGTACATGTAGGCGTCGTCAAAGCGTATCTTTCTCATTAGATCCAGGGTCTCCTCGAAATCCTGCTCGCTCTCTCCGGGAAAACCGATCAGGAGATCCGTAGTCAGGCTGATCTCGGGAACCCGTTCTCTGATCCTTCTTACCAAAGATTCATACTCCTCTCTGGTATATTTTCGGTTCATCCGCTTCAGTACTGTACTCGAACCGTGCTGAACCGGCAGGTGGAGGTGTCGACACAGCCTTTCCTCAGTGGCCAGCAGCTCGATCAGTTCTTCGGGAACATCCTTCGGGTGTGAAGTTAGAAAGCGGATCCACGAGTCGGAAGAGCCGTGGTCAATAATCATTTTCAAAATATCCGGAAAACGGAGCCGGTTCTCATAGAAGTAGGAGTTGACGTTCTGACCGAGTAGAGTGATCTCTTTGACCCCGCGCTTTTCGAGCCGTTCCAGCTCCTGGAGAATCTCCTCCGGAGCACGGGAGACTTCCCTCCCCCGAACATAGGGGACGATACAGTAGCTGCAAAAATTGTTGCAGCCGTGCATTATAGGCAAGTATGCGTGAAAATCCCCCTCCTTGGCGTGATCATTCTGGAATACGAAGGGCTTCTCCTCCAAGGGGTCGCTTCCGGGCTCTCCATCCTTGAACATCCGTTCGAGCATCCGCGGCAGTTCGCTTTTACTGTAGTTGCCCACGACCATGTCGATGGCGGGTTCGCGTTTCTTTACCTCTTCTTTCACCCTTTCAGCCATACAGCCCATCAAGACCAGCTTCTGGGGGCGATCCTGCTTGATGTGTTTGAAGTAGCCGATCCTGCCCCAGACTCTGTTCTCGGCGGTTTGCCGCACCGAACAGGTATGCAGTATTGCCACGTCCGCCTCTTCGGCGCTGGCGGCCGCCTGCCACCCCCGCCTCTTGAGTTCTCCTTCGAGGGCGTATCCTTCGGCGAAATTCATTTGACAGCCGTATATCTCCAGCCAGTACTTCATATCTCTACTCCATCATACGCGTTCAATTCTCCCCGTACAGGGCGGCGTGGGTATAACGTCGAATCAAGTCCCAGTCGTCCTCCACCGGTACCAGAATCCACGCTCCCTTGTAGAAGTCCTCGTCCACATCCTCGGGCTCCAGGTCGGAGAGATAAAAGTTGCTGTAAGTGCTCTCCACCACATTGTCGGTGGAGATGCTCTCCCGGGGGACAACCTCCGCGTCGTGATACTTGAGGAAGAGCTGTCCCATCTCGTAGACATTGAGGTCGGTATCTACATAACGATGCAGCACTTGAAATATCTCATAAATTTCCTTCAGATTTCCCGCGTGCAGCTGGGAGAGTCGCCGTCCCAGGGCCTTGACGATCAACTGCTGACGGTAGGCACGGTCGAAATCGTCGGAGGTGTGTCTGGACCGAGCTACGCGAAGGGCTTCTACCCCGCTGAGATGATGGGTACCCGCCGGGTAGTAGAGAGTCCCCCACTCTCCGTTGTCCCGAACCCTGTAGGTCGGATCGACCAGCTCTTCTTCCAGTCGTACCTCTATCCCGCCCAACAGATTCACCACGTCTATAAATGCGTACATATCTACGCTGATGTAGGCGTCGAAGTCCAGACCGGTCAGCTCGGAGAGCAACTCCCGTAGCCTTTCGATACCGAATGCCTGAAAGTGGGAACCCAGCTTTCGATTCTTGTAAAAAAGGTCCCTAGGTACACTCAGGAGCCGAGCGGTTCTGCCCTCTCTCAAACTGGCGATCATTATGGTGTCGGCGTTGTTTTCGTGGGTTCCGCATAGCAGGATGAGCGTGTCGTCAGCGGCGGCGGTCTTGGAGTACTCCGATACCTCCGGCAGCTTCTCGATGTCCACGGCCCCGGTCTCGGGTCTCTGAAAAGGATCTCCCAGCTGCCCAAAATCACCCTCCAGGTTCGCCGTCCGTAGACTGGTGATCACCACGTCTTCCGCGTCGGTCAGGTATATCTCTCCCCGCTTCTTGAGGACGGCGAAGGCGCCGTATCGCTCATCCTCTTCCGAAAGCAGGTCGAAGTAGAAGTAGTCCAAGCCTTCGCGCGCTTCGGCGGACAGACGCAAGCCGTTTTCAGCCAAAAATTTCTGAAAAGCATCGTCATCACCGAGCTTTTGGATCCGTTCCAGCGCCCGGTCGACCTTTCGTTCTTCTGGGTCGCGGGGGTCGATGCCCCGCAGAGCCTCGAGAATTGCTCCTCGGGCCTCATCGAAGCTTGGGTATTCCTCTTCATCCAGAATGATAAGCGCACGGTGATAGTCCAACTTCACCGAAAAAAGCGGCTCTTTCTCCCCTCCTCGCTCACTGATTACTATCTCCGTGCTTTGATAGGGATTAGAGTCCTCGGGCCAGAGGACGCGAGCTTCTTTCTCTCTCAAGAGAGATCGCTGCTCGGGCTCCTCGAAAAAAAAGCGGGCCCGTTCAATACCGCGGCGCTTCCACTCTGATTTTTCGCGAATCCTCTCCAACTCCCGGTCAAAAAAACTCAGCAGTTCCCTGGAAGACCTCCGGTCTTCCGCGGAGGCTGAATCAAAATAGAAGCTTTCACGACTGCCCGTGAGACCGCGCACAATCAACTCTCCGTCCCCGTTTTCCAAGGTCGCTTCGAGGGCGATCAGGAGCTCGTCGTTATCTTTTTCATACACGCCGTGGGCGTGCTCTGATATCTTTCGCCGGGTCAATCCTCGTTGGGAAAAAAAACCGGTCATCTCTTCTTGGTCAAGAAAATTGCTCAGAGCTACGGAAAGTTCCTGGTAGCGGTAGTGCTGTTTGAAAAACTCTAAGCCCCGCAGAAAATCGCCCGATCCGTAGGTCTCGTCGAAATCACCAGCTTCAAGCTCCTCCCGTCTCTCCCGTTGCTCTTCCTGCAGGGGGATGAAATTCACCTCCGGGAGTCGCAAAGCCTGGCGGCTCTCGTTGAGATTCCGAAAAAAGTTCTGCTGATTGAGACCAATCTTTTGCAGCTCCGCCTGCTGCTGGTCAACCTGATCGTTGAGCTCTGAACGAAGTTGGTCCAAACGCTCGATAGTCCTGGCCTGACGTATCGACAGGCTGACAAACATCCCGCCCAATAGCAGGGCCAGAGCTCCAGCTAATAGCAGAGATACCACCGTTTTTTTCGTGCCGAGTTTACTCATACGCATCAATGTCGAAAAGCCCGTTCCCCGGTGAAGACCATCGCCGCATCGTACTCGTTGCAGGCTTCTATCGATTCAAAGTCACGGAGAGACCCGCCGGGCTGTGCCACCGCCCGTACGCCTTCTCTCAGTCCGACCTCTATCCCGTCCCGAAAGGGGAAAAAACCGTCGGAGATCATAACCGAACCGCGGATGTCTCCGTGTTGGACCTGCACATACTGGTCGATCTCGTTTCGCCGTTCATGATCAAGGTCCGTGTAGCCCCGTTTATAAGTCAGCAGCGCCCGCCGCTGTCGGCACTTCTGGTAGGCCTTGTCCCTGGCGATCTGGGCGCAGCCCACCCGATCCTGTTCGCCGGTTCCGATTCCGATGGTGGTCCGGTCTTTGATGTAAAGCACCGAATTGCTGGTGACTCCGGCTTCCACGAACCAACCGAAAAGCAAATCCGACAGCTCCGAATCGCTGGCTTGACGGGCCACCCGGTAGTCCCGTCCTTGGTACTGGGTCTCGGCGGAGAGAAAGTCTTCGGCAGTCCGAATTCTGGTCCGATAGGACCACTGTAGCACCAGTCCTCCGTCGAGGAGGGAGTGAAAATCCACATGGGGCAGGACCGCGAAGTCCTGCAGTCTATCCATATTGTGGATCTCCATGAGCCGGATGTTTTTCTTTTTTTCAAACACTTCCAGGGCCTTGCTGCTGTAAGCCGGCGCGGCGACCACCTCGGTGTAGTGGCGGCTTATCTCCTCGGCGCATTCGCGGTCCACCTCGCGGTTGAGGGCGACCGCTCCGCCGAAGGCGGCGATGGGGTCGGCCATGAAAGCATCCTGGTAACTCTGAGCCAAGCTCTCCCGCTGGGCAACACCGCAGGGGTTGTTGTGCTTGACGATGACCGCGGCGGGGATATGGTTGAGATAACGGAGGATATTCAACGCGCTGTCCACGTCGGTGATATTGATCAAGCTCGGGTGCTTTCCTGACTTGACCAGCTTTGCCGTGCTCGCCAGCCCTTTCCCGGGTCCCACCGACCGCACGTCACCGAGCACCAGGTTCCCGTTTGTCAGCCGATAGAGGGCCGCCGCTTGGTGCGGATTCTCGCCGTATCTCAGCCCTTGTTGCTTATCGCCACTACGCCAAGTGACCTTCTCGAACTTCAGGCTCTGCTGGTAGCTCTCTTTGCCGAACTTCATCTCTATACTGGTGGGAAAATTATCAGCTAAAATTTCCTGATACTGTTTTTTTAAACCCCTTTCAGCCATACCTATGCCCTCCCCAAAAATTCACGCTATCCTACCACAAGTGCAAAAAATTGGACAGGCCCGTGGCCTGTCCGTGAGACTCGAAAACCGCAAACGGCTCTCCATTACTTTGAGCTGCCGTTCATATGATTCTTCGCCGATTCGAGGGTGTTGTAGAGCAGCATGGTGATGGTCATCGGACCTACTCCTCCGGGTACCGGGGTGATCAGCGACGCCTTCTCCTTGATCGCCTCGAAGTCTACATCACCGACTAGACGATAGCCCTTCTTCTTACTCGAGTCTTCGACTCGGTTGACACCGACGTCGATCACCACGGCGCCGTCTTTGACCATATCGGCGGTGATCATCTCGGGCTTGCCGGCGGCGGCGATCAAGATATCCGCCTGGCGGGTCAATTCTCCCATATCCTTGGTGGCCGAATGGCACACGGTGACGGTGCAGTTTCGGCCTTCGGCCTTCTGCAGCAGCAGATTGGCCAGGGGTTTTCCCACAATATTGCTCCGTCCTACTATCACCGCGTGGGCGCCCTTGGTCTGGACGCCGGATCGCAGCAGCATCTGGATCACTCCGTGAGGGGTGCAGGGCAGGAAGGCCTTCTGACCGAGCATCATCCGACCGACGTTGAAGGGATGAAAGCCGTCGACGTCCTTCTCGGGCTTTATTCGCAGCAAGACTTTCTCCTCATCGATGTGTTTGGGCAGCGGGAGCTGGACGAGAATGCCGTGGATCTTGGGATCCTCGTTCATCCGATCCACCAGGGCCAGGAGTTCCTCCTCCGAAGCGTCCGCGGGCAGACGGTTGTCGTCCGAATAGATCCCCGCCTTTTCGCAGGCCTTCTCTTTGGCGGTCACGTAGGACTTGCTGGCCGGATCCTCTCCCACCAGCACAACTCCCAAGCCGGGTACCACGCCTTGGTCGGCGAGTTTTTTCACCTCTTCGGCGATCTCTTCGCGCATGGTCTTCGCCAGCTCTTTTCCATCAATAATTTGTGCCGACATATACATTCTCCTTTTTTGCTTGTGTCTGCCCACTATCATAGACGAATACAGGTGTTTTAGCCAAGGCCGTTCTTTCCCACTTGTTGATAAAACGTTTTTTTAGTGATAGTATTCATACCACAGTATTTCATATACAAGAGGGAACCGAGACTTTATGCAAAGATACAAATTTTTAGCAGCATCCCTGATTTTTCTACTTATCGTCGGCGTCACCCCATCGCTCTTTTCTCAGAGCGAGGAGGAGAATGAAGGGGACCGCCAGCAGGAGCAGCCCATCGAGGCGGAGCCTCCTCTGACCACTCCCGAGGACGAGTCGTTCCTCGAACCTTACAGCCTGGGCAGTCAGACATTCAGTATCAACGCCGGCTTTTTCATCCCTCTTTTTTTCCAGTATCCGGGACTCGAGGGCGGTGATGAACTGAACTCCATCGAGCCGGGATGGGAACACCTCAGTCTCGGGGGCACCGGCTCCTTGAGCTGGGGCAGCTACCTCACCCCGCGCTTCGCCCTGGGGGCAAAACTCTCGGGCACCTTCTCCTTCACCCCCAACGGGGAACTGCACAGTCTGATCCCCATCACCATGTGGGCGGAGTACCTGTTTCGCTCGGGCTCCTTCGAGTTTCCCGTCTCGCTGCAGGGAGGGGTGGTGATAAACCGGGCCTACGAGGAGGTCTACTTCGGTCCTATCGCCATTCCCGGGATCAGCGGCTACTACAACATCAACGCCGAATGGGGGCTGGGTCTCTCGCTGGAGTACTACTGGGTACCGGAGATCTACTTCGGTGACAAATCCAACGCCACCAGCTTCGGCAATATGCTGGAGCTGAGTTTTTCGGCCCGATACCACTTCTCATAAGGACGATACGAACATGCTTAGGCAAAAAAAATACAGCGCTTTCACAACTCTCCTGTTCTCTCTCATTCCGCTCATCCTGCTCGCCGGCTGCAACAAGGACGGGGTGGGAATCTTCTACCAGATCGGCAGCGAAGTGCCCCAGAACAAGTCGACCCTCTCGGAGCGAGTGGTACACCAGGTCCTGGATGTCGGCGGTGATATTTACGTCCTGTCGGGGCAAAAGGTATTCGTCCAGAGCGGCGACGACTGGGATGACGTCAGCGGCGGCTACCTTTTCACCAGCATCGTCACCGACGGTACGGATCTCTTCGCCACCAGCGATTCGAAGCAGATTCTCAGCTACGAAGGCTCCGCCTGGAAAGAGGTCGAAAAATACGAGGACAACGTCCTCCTGCGGGAGGCCAACGGGGCCTTCGTGCTCAAGGAGGGATCCGGCGGGATCAAGAGCATCTCCACCTCCATCGGTACGGTGGCCACCGAAGATTTCAAGGACAGCGAAATCGACGCCGATACCTACGAAGGACAGTCCCTCCGAGACGCCGCGTGGGACGGCGCCCACGGATTCGTCGCCCTGACCGACAAGCTGCTGGGTACCGTCTTCGGTGCTGCTCTGTCCGAACAGGCCGCGCCGGATATTAACGGAGACTTCCGCGGCCTGGCCACCGACGGGACCGACTTCTACCTGAGCACCGGCGGCGGCGAGCTCTACGTCGGCAGCCTCGACAACGATTCGTGGACGTGGGAGGAGCCGGCGACCAGCTTCCCCGAGGTTCCGGTAAAGGGAGCTCTGGAGGTGGTGAACCTCGACGGCACGAAATACCTACTCATCGGCACCGACGAGGGCTACTACGAGATGAAGCTTGGAGATTCGAGCGTTGTTCCTCCCTCCGAGACCACCACGGTCGGCAACTTCTCGAGCTCCTACCCCGAACTGGCGAGGGCGACGATTTTCGATATCTACCAGGTCGATGGGTCCACCAACGAGTTCTACCTGGCCACCAGCGCCGGGCTTTGGCTGCGAAGAAACGACGGGACCTTCGCCAGGCAGTAAGTTAGCGGCGGCACGGGCCGGCTTCACGGTTCTACAGTCAAACTCACCGAGGGACCATTGCCGCCGTGGAAGAGGATCTTTGAACCCAGCTGTTGAGCCAAAATTCTGACCAGCTCCAAACCCAGGCCCGAGTGGCGCTTCAGGTCAAAATCTTCAGAGAGTCCCCGCCCGTTGTCCCACACGGTCAGAACGCAGCTTTTTTCCCCGTCTTGTTTGAGTTTCAGCCCCAGGGTGCCGCCCTCTTCCCGAGAAAAGGCGTGGGTCAGGGAGTTGCTGAGTAGTTCGTTGACGATCAAACCCAGAGGCACCGCCTGGATCACATCCATGAACACCGGATCCGTGTCCATGCTCAAAGTTATCGACTCCGCATTCTCGCTGGCGGCCTGGAGACGGGAGGCCAGCGCCTGCACGAAGTTGTCGAACCTAACCCGCGAGAGGTACTGATCGTGGTAGAGCATATTGTGAATCATGGCCATGACCATGATTCGGTCCCTGGTCTTGAGGAGGGCTCCCCGAAGCCTCCGGTCATCGGGGATTTGGTCTAACTGCAGGTGGATCAATCCGTTGATCACCGAGAGGTTGTTTTTCACCCGGTGGTGGACCTCTCGGAGCAGCATTTCCTTCTGCTCCAGAGATTCCAGCAATTCAGCTTGAGCTTTCTTACGGGCGGTGATATCGATAACGAAGAAAAAAGTGTAGTTTTGCCCCTTGTAATGGATGTTGGTCACCGTCACTTCCACGGGAAACTCGCTGCCGTCCTTGCGACGATGAACGGATTCGATGGTTCTCCCGCCGGATCTGCGTACCTCTTGTCGGTGCCGTGTCCAATTCTCCATATCAAAGCTGGGATCAAAGTCGAAAACCCGCATTCCCACCAGCTCCTCCACGGTGTAGCCCATTTTTTTGGCGGCCATTTTGTTGGCGTAGATCACCCGGCCGTCCTCCTCGGCGATCTGGAAGACACCGATGGCGGCGTTCTCCATGGATTGAGAGATCAGGTAGAACCGTTTTTCCATCTCCAACTGGTCGCTAATATCCCGAACTATAGTGTAGAGGGTCTCCCGCCCATTCAGCAGCACCTTGCCGCTGAAGACCGCCACCTCGCGGACCGAAGCGTCCCGGCGACGATGTTGAAACTCGAAGTAGCTTTTTTTGTAATACCGGGCGTTCTCTATCTCCTGACGCAGCTCCTGTTCAGATAGGGTGTTGATATCGGAGATGGCCATACGACGGAGTTCGTCCCTGCTCCAGCCGTAGAACTCCACCGCCGCGGTGTTGGCGTCGAGTATCCGCCCGTCCTCCGGTCGAATGAGCAGCATCGGCGCTTAGGTGTTCTCGAAGAGCCCTCGGTAGCGGCTTTCGCTCTCCTCCAGGGATAGCTGGGTCGTGAACCTTTCTCGATTCGCCAGAAAGATTCTGATGATCAGCAGAAAAGCCAGCGGGTAAAAAATCAAGACCGTCAGCCCCATATCCCGCAGCACCGCCGTACCGGCTCTCCCGGGCAGGAAAAGAAGCTGCGCGGCGAGCATAATTACGTGCACCACCAGGCCCAGCAGCCATATCCGAGTGGTCCCCTCCCATCGGCTGCTTTTTTTCCTCCAGAAAAAGACAAGCGATCCCAGAAGCGTCGATTCGGCAATGACCACAAGACCCGTCAGAGTACCCGTACCGCCCAGGTAGAGGCGGAAGGAGACGGCGACCAGCGCGGCTATGAAGCCCGCCAGGGGACCCGCGACGTAAGCTCCGACGGTCAGCACGATTGACCTGCCGTCAAAGATTATCCCCGGGGCGAAGTTCACCGGGGTGAGCATACCCACCACGGTCACCGCCCCGAAGATCACCCCTGCCAGCGGCGCTGAGTACCGCGAAGAGAGGTTTTTTCGTGATAAAAAAAAGTCGTAGGCGACGGTCAGAGAGAGAAGCAGGGCTACATTTTGAACAAGGTCGAGAACCAACATCTTCTTAGTATTATCCAAAAAGTAAGAGGGATATACAAGGAGAAAAAAAAAAGCAGGCATCCCCTTCTTTATCTCACCGCGTGAGGAATTAGGTTCAGATATTTTGCCTCCGGGGGTGATAAGTTTTATACTTAAAATAGAAATAAAAAATTTTAGGAGGCGACTAATGCAAAAATCCATCCAATCGCTTCTCGGTACCGAAGCCGAGGACCTGCTCACATACAAGGCCAAGTATTCGGCGGACAAACTCTACCTGCCCGGTCCGGATTTCGTCGATCGGGTCTGGAAGGACTCGGATCGCAGCCCGGCGGTCCTGCGCAACATGCAGAGTATCTTCGACCATGGCCGTCTTGGAGGGACCGGCTACCTCTCCATCCTCCCGGTGGACCAGGGGATCGAACACAGCGCCGGAGCCTCCTTCGCCCCCAACCCGCTGTACTTCGACCCGGAGAACATCGTGAAACTGGCCTGCGAGGCGGGCTGCAACGCGGTTGCGTCTACTCTGGGTGTCCTCGGTGCGGTGTCCCGCAAGTACGCCCACAAGATTCCCTTTATCGTCAAAATCAACCACAACGAGCTGCTCACCTACCCCAACAAGCACGATCAAATACTCTTCGCCAATATCGATCAGGCCTTCGAGATGGGCGCGGTCGCGGTAGGGGCAACAATCTACTTCGGCTCGGAGGAGAGTAACCGCCAGATCCAGGAGATCAGCGAGGCCTTCGGCTACGCCCACCAGCTGGGATTGGTCACGGTACTCTGGTGCTACCTGCGCAACTCGGCCTTCAAGACCGACGAAGATGACTATCACACCGCCGCGGACCTCACCGGCCAGGCCAACCACCTGGGGGTGACCATCGAGGCGGACATCATCAAGCAGAAGCAGCCGACCACCGACGGCGGCTACACCGCCCTGAAGTTCGGAAAAACCGACGAACGGGTCTACCGCGAGCTCTCCGGCGACCACCCCATCGACCGTACCCGCTACCAGGTGCTGAACAACTACGCCGGGCGCGCCGGGCTGATCAACTCCGGGGGCGCCTCCAAAGGCAAAGGCGACCTGGAAGCGGCGGTCCGCACCGCGGTGATCAACAAACGGGCCGGAGGAATGGGACTGATATCCGGACGCAAGGCCTTTCAGCGCCCGATGAACGAAGGAGTAGAACTTTTGCACGGCATCCAAGACGTGTTTCTGGATAAAAGCATCACCATAGCCTGAGTCGGACGGTGCCCGCGGGTCACATTCGCGGGCTTTTTATTAGGGCGCCGGCGGGGCGCTTTTTCCAGAAATCATTGAAGCTCGATCCGATAGCCCAGCGAGAGCCCGAACAGGGTCAGCGAGGCACCGGCTGCATCCGTATAGGTCGGAGATACATATCCCTCGTAGGAACAACCGTTGTCGTATATCGTATCGGTACAGACGAAGTAGCTCGTCCCCCGGTACTCCGGGACGACTATATACGAGAGGTCGACCCGGAAGCTCCGTTGGGGGGCAAGTTCCAGGTCCATTCCCATCTCAACGGCGAAAAAGAGCCCGTTGCGCATAAAGTCGTAGTAGTCGAGCCCCTTTTTGTGGTGATTGTCCACCGCGTCGCAGGCGGCGAAGGGGCTGAAAAGCAGCTCAGAGGAGAAAACCAGAGATCGGCGCCGGTCGGTGGCCAGGCCTATCCCGATATGCGGGATCCGGTAAAACTGCCGGTAGCTGATCCCTACCCCGTATGAGTCGACCTTTTCTGACCCGGGAGGATACTCCAGGTACCCGTCCACCGCGTCCATGTGAAAGTACATCAATGACAGACCCAGAGCCGCCGAGAGGCTGATCTTCTCCGACACCCAGTGTTGGTAGCCGAGCTGCAGCCGCGAGCTAAGTGCCCCGGTCAATACGTTGTCGTGGGCGGAGAAATGAGTTTTTATACTGGGATCATCTTCATCGGCCCAGTCGGAGTCTTCGATTGTGCCCACTGTTCCAGGGATGCCAGCGGAAAAATCCGCTCGAGCATAGAGGCCGGTGTCGAACTCAAAGTCGAACTCCGCCCCCACAAAGTAGAGCGGTTCGAGCTCCCAGTCGAGATAGCTGGCCAGATCATCGCCATTATACACGTACTCACCCAGTTGTCCGTGGTAGAAGCCGGAGTAGAGAGAACTACGGACTTCCAACGCCCCGAGACGATATTCCGTGCTCAGAATCGCGATACTGAGGATAAAATAAATAAAAGCCAAGACTGCATTTCTCCGTACCACTACCACCCCCCACAAGTTGAATATATCTAAAATGTAGTATCTCCGATAGGCGGATTCAATAAAAACTTGCTTTCCGGCTCTATATTAATTATCATGATTAGTAGCATAACTTAGTGAACTGATAATATTTTGCAGGAGGCCAGTGGTACAGCTATGGGTTGCGGTTGCGAAGAGGATGCCGGTCATTACACGATTTTCAATGTGATTTGGGACCACCTCACCGGGCACGTGCATATGGTCGACTGGGAAAAACGCGCATCGCGCTACGCGATCTGTGAAGAGTGCGAGCACTTCTTCCCGGTGACCAAACAGTGCCTCAAGTGCGGCTGTTTTTTGAAGCTGAAGGTCAAATACGTCGATTCCAGCTGCCCGGTGGGCAAGTGGTGATCAAATAACCAGGTCGCTACCCGCTCACGTAAAAACCTCTTTCCGATCCCAACGACGCGGCCTTTTAGCCCACCTCGCGGACCGTAACGGTATTGGTGGGGCAGACGTAGGCGCAGGACTGGCAGCCTATGCAGGCGTCCGCCGCCTTACCGAAGGGGGGTTGAACCTTTCTCCCTACCCCGCGACCGACCACCGACAACGCGGAACGTTGGGGTATCTCCTGACAGACCCGAACACAGAGGTTGCAAAGTACGCAGTTGGTGAACTCCCTCTTCGGTGCCCGGTACAGCAGGTATTGGCCGACCGGGTCGAGACGACTCTCCTCTCGATGGGGAATTCCGAACTCGTCGGCCAGGGCCTTGATCTCCTCGGAATCTGGAGTTCGGGCGAGCAGCAGCTCGAGGACGAATTTTCGTGATTTCCAGACCCGCTCGGAGTCGGTCTCTATTTTCATGCCTTCGGCTATCTTCGACGCGCAGGCGGGGATCAGCTGAGCCTTTCCCACCAACTCGACCAGACAGATCCGGCACCCGCCGTAAGGCTCCAAGTACTCGTTGTAACAGAGGGTCGGTATTTTTATGTCGTGCTGTCGGGCAGCCTCAAGAATGGTCATCTCGTTCTCGAATTGATACTCCGTTCCATTTATCTCCATGTTTATCATGACAGTATCCTCACCGCGTCAAAATTACATACGTTGTAGCACATGCCGCACTTGATACATTTCTCTTCGTCGATCTCGTGAACCTCTTTGAGGGAGCCGGAGATGACGTCCACTGGACAGTTTTTGGCGCACAAGGTACAGCCTGTACACTTCTCCGGGTCGATTCGGTAGGTGATCAGCTCCTTACACTCCTTGGCGGGACAGCGTTTTTCCTTGATATGCGCCTCGTACTCGTGGCGAAAATGCTTGATCGTCGTGAGTACCGGATTCGGAGCCGTCTGCCCGAGGGCACAGAAGGAGGTCTCCTTGATCCGCTGGGCCATCTCTTCCAGGATCTCTATGTCTCCTTCGCGGCCTCGGCCCTCAGTGATGTCGGTTAAAATGTTCAGCATATGCAGCGTCCCCTCGCGGCAGGGAGGGCATTTTCCACAGGACTCCTGTTGGGTAAAGGAGAGAAAGTACCGAGCCACCTCTACCATGCAGTTGTCCTCATCCATGATAATCATACCGCCGGAGCCGACAATCGCGCCGGCCGCGGCCAAGGATTCGTAGTCGATGGAGAGATCCAGCAGCGACTCGGGCAGACAGCCCCCGGAGGGGCCGCCGCACTGGGCGGCTTTGAAACGCTTGCCGTTGGGTACGCCTCCCCCAATGTCGAATACCATCTCCCGGAGGGTGATACCCAGGGGCACCTCCACCAGACCGGTGTTGTTGAGCTTGCCCACCAGGGAGAAGACCTTGGTCCCCTTGCTCTTCTCGGTCCCGATAGCGGCGAACCACTGGGACCCATTGTTTATTATGTGGCGAATATTACTCCAGGTCTCCACGTTGTTGATGTTGGTCGGTTTGCCCAGGTACCCGGAGTTGGCCGGATAGGGGGGTCTCATCCGCGGCTCGGGAAGCTTGCCCTCCAAGGATCGAATCAGCGAGGTCTCCTCGCCGCAGACAAAGGCGCCGGCTCCGCGGTTGACCGTGATATCGAAAGAAAAACCGGAGCCGAAAATATCTTCACCGATCAGCCCGTACTCCCGAGCGTCGTCGATGGCCTTCTGAATTCTCTTCAAGGCCAGGGGGTACTCGTCACGGATGTACACGATCCCCCGGGAGGCGCCCATGGCGTATCCGCCGATGGCCATCCCCTCGATAACCGTATGCGGGTCCGACTCGACCACCGAGCGGTCCATAAAGGCGCCGGGGTCCCCTTCGTCGGCGTTGCAGATCACGTACTTCTCGTCCCCCGGAGCCTTGCGGGCAAAGTTCCACTTGACTCCCGTCGGGAAACCCGCGCCTCCGCGTCCGCGGAGCCCGGCATCGGTCACCTCCTGGATGATCGTTTCGGGGTCCATCTGGGTGAGGGCCTTGGCCAAGGCCCGATATCCGCCCCGGGCAATGTACTCGTCGATCAAGTTCGGGTTTATCGAACCACGGTTGGCCAGGACGATAAGCCGCTGTTTTTGATAAAAGCCAATATCGCTGATTTTTTGAATATCCTGACCGTCCTCGACGGATCCAGTGCCGTCTCGGTAGAGATACTTCTCTACCGGTCGCCGGTGGACGAAGTGCTCTTCCACAATCTCCGGGATCCGCTCTACTCTCAGCTGGTGGTAGATACATCCATCCGGTTCTATCCTGGCCACCGGCCCCTGGGTACAGAGTCCTTGGCAGTCGGTCAACTCGATCTCAACCTGTTCTCCCAGCTGGTGCTGGGAAATACTCCGTTGAAAGGCCGTTTTTATCTC
>OMKS01002391.1_pt1 | contig 15691 bp, 3 predicted proteins | sample 1674721 | NCBI WGS metagenome assembly OMKS01 (sample SAMN06264996, study PRJEB25208) | sediment metagenome | isolation source: hot spring sediment | place: USA: California | collected 2014-09-02
GATTAGTGGAAAGTATTTCCGCAAAGAAGAAAAGTGTAATGGAAACCATAAGAAATCAAACAAAACGAAGAAAGGAGAAGGGCGTAATGTTTAGAAAAAGCATTTGTATGGCCCTACTACTCGGCCTGTTGCTTTCTGTCGGCGGAGCTTTCGCTCAAGGTAGCGGAAGTGCGTGGCAGTATTGCAACGCCTTCAACGTTGTGTCTCCCGAGGGAGGCCCTACGTGGAGGCCAGACTACGGAAGGCAGATTCCTTCCTACTACACCACCGATTTCTCGGTCGTCACCAGTCACACTCCGGTGTCAACTTGGAGACGTTCGGCCTTTGAAGTCGATCCGGTGACCGGTCTCGAGACACCCGTTCGGATGAGCCACGATAACGTGGTTCTTCGTTTGGACATGCTCTCCGGAACCAATAATGTCGAACTTCGCGGCGTCAAACTTACCATTTGGGGCTCCCGCGATTTCGATCCGAACTACGATTTGGCTCCGATACTTCCTCCGGATGCCGCTGATCATTATGGCGTCGGCGAATTTGATGCCGATACGCTCACCGGTATTCAGTTCTACATCGATAAGGGCGCCTCCGCCGGTTCCGATGTCGATATTCTTGATAGAATCGACATCATGGGAATCGCGGAGCAGATTCTCACCGAGGACGCAATCGTCTATCGCGATCTTTTCGATCCTATGGACATCGATGTTCTCGTCCCGGAGGCTCAGTGGACTGAAGTTGTTGGCGCACCCGATGCTCCCCGTCCGGGTTGGAAGAAGTGGGAAGCCACTATCTACTTCCGCGACGGAATCGACATCCCCTACGAGGGCACATTCAATAGCGAGCGCTACGGCCTGCCGTTCTATCGCATTTGGATTGCTCTTCAGGTGACGGGTTGCCACGATTGTTGCAACGGAGATTACACTTCCGGCATCGAGGGCATCTCCAACAGCGACTCCTTCTTCGTTATGATAGAGGAGCGCAACGACCTCATCGTTTACCGCAATCGCGGCGGCTACTTTGACCTCGTTGATATGACGGCGACTCTTACCGATGTCGTTTGGGACAATCCGCTTCCCGATCCCACGGATGCTTCCCGCTGGGGACGCTCCGAGATGATCAAGGGTATGGACGAGATTCCTCCCTATATTGCCGATCTTTACCCGAGAAACGAAATCACGAGCAACGGTCCTTCGTCCGACTATCATTGTGACGAGGATAACGACACGATGATATTCACGGCAGACAGTGTTCAGCCGATTTCAGTCGTTGCTTGGGATCAAGGCACATGCATTGATTCGGCCTTCATGATTATCAAATACATCAATGACGAATTTTTTGGCCGTGCACCCGGAACACAGTTCCCCGGTCGCGAGGACAGCGTTTACTGGCGCAATCCTCTCGAATTCCCATGGGACGAGTTCAATGGCGGCCATGGCATTGGTTGGGAGTGGAGCTATGCAAGCCGTTATCGCGGTGTTGGTGCTCCCGGATGGTCCCATAACAGGACTCCGGACTGGAGCAGTGGAGCCGACTGGTGGACGCAAGTTCAAGCTTCTGATATGTGTGGCCCAGACGATGTTTGCGGCAAGGCGCTATTTGAGGTTCTAATTGGTGAAACTAGAACCGTTCCCGGTTGGGGCGGCCTTCAGCCGTTCATTGATGGCGCTTGGGTCGAGGTGACCTTCCGTGTCTTCAGCAGGACGAATAATAATCGTTACGATAGGCCGGGCGTTCTTTCTCCCGGCATCGTCAACGACACCACCTGGAGATTCGTTGTTGACCTGTCCGGCCCGACTGCCGAGCTTATTTGCCCGACCGGCGGCCTCGACAACCTCACGGTTGAATTCAGCGCTCCGAACGTAAGGTCCCACACCGATGCATACGGTGTCTCATCGCCTTACACTTGGCTTGCTGATAGCCTCCCGACGCTTACTCTTCGCCTTCTCGATAACTACTGGGACGTTCACGATGTCAACAATCACGGCATCCGCTTTGTCGGAGGCGTTGGTGGTTCGGGCATCAACTGGCGTGATTTCGAAATCACGATGAACGTCGAGCACTGTGACCTCAGTGTCGATGTTATCACAGTTACGCAGGCCCATCTTGGCCTCGGCGTTTGGGTTGATGAAGATGATGATGGCGAGAATGCCTACATGTATATCAACTTCGAAGAACTATACGCGAACGGCTTCTTCCCGGGCATCGTCCCGTTCCGTTCCGGCGATTTCGTCGAAGTGGTCTTCACGAGGCTTTTCGATGATCCGGACTACGGTCAAGGTAGTCAAGGCGGCGGTCTTGTTGACCTCACACCCGGACTTTCCAGTTCTTGGGGTGCCGCCGGCGGAGCCGATGGCAACTACGGAACGAGGCGCGCAAGACTGAATCATAATTTCTCATATCACGATGAGACCGGTGCTCAGGTTGAGCCAGAGATTCTCGGCGTTCTTCGCATAGATCTCGAAGGCCCGACAGCTCCGGATTCATTCTTCTATCCGCCAGACGGCTGGGTGACCTCGGACACTCTCCAGATCATCACTCTCGATATATTCGATCAAATCGGTTGTGATGAATGGGATCAGAATTGGAATCTTCCTTCCAGCGATCCTACGAGCCTCTATCATCGTGTGTCGGGCGTCTATTCCGGCACTGCCGATGACGTATCGCGCATCTGCATGAACATTGTGGTTCGCGGTGCCGATGGAAGCTGGCATCCCTATTATCACACTGGCGCTTATGGCGGCACTGTTCCCGACGGAAAGAACTTCTGTGTCGGTGCAGGCGACGCCATCCCCGGTCTCGTAGTCTCCAAAAAGTTTGGAGAATGGGGCATGAGGGTTACTTACGATCCATATCGCAGAATGCCTGCCGTGGCTCGTTTCCGTCCGGGCGACAAAGTCTCGGTTACGGTTTACGCTCGTGACAACGCTGTGACCACGTGTCAGCACGAAAATGGCGTTGATCCTTGGATCGGCACATATACAATCACCTGCTCAGACGGCACCGTTCATCGCGAGCACGATTATACGGTTCCGAGCAGGAACTGCGGATATGACAGGCTCGATCCGGACTACCTATACCGGACGGTCAGTCATGTTGCTCGTTGGTCATTCTACGTAGATCACACCCCGCCGGTATTTGTTGATGCCGACTTGGGCGGGTTCTGCAACGACGAGATGACCTTCAAGTTCAGAGATGTTTCCGCTAATGTTCACACTTACTATAGTGATGATTATGTCGCGAAAATCGGTTGGTCGAATGTCAGTCTCGAAGAAGGTTGCGACCTCGTTCTTGACTTCACCGATGAGCTGACTCCCGGCGGCCCTTATACCGACCAAATCATCTTTGAAAATCTCGTTTTCGGAGTTCCGCAACAGGCGTTCCATACCATTCCCGGTAGGACCTATCAGTATTACTACGCCTTGCTTACGCAGGATCCTGACGATACTCGCGGCGCGATACTTACCCTGTATGGCGACGGCACCGAGGCAACCTGCAACTTCTTCCAGCCCGGCGATAGGGTTCAATGGAGGCTCTTTGCCGGTGATGCTCCGGACGTTCCGTGGTATCCCGCTTCTGCGGTTGCAGGAACACCTTTCGTGTGGAATCATACGAACGATGCTTATAGCAACCCGGGCACGGCTTTCATGGGATGGCGCTGGGGTAATGCTAACTATACGAACATCAACGTCGATACCAGCACGCCTTCGTTCTGGCTTACGAACCAGCAACTTCGCGACTGGTATAACCCGAACTGGAACCTGATTCAGGAAGACGAGTTCGAAATCTACTCTGAGACTTGGCTGAACAGCGTTATGTGGTTCAACGACGGCGCTTATGACGCCTACCAGACCGCGAACCCCTTCAACTACCCGCCGGATCTTACCGGAAAGTTCAAGACGCTACTTCCGGCTTGGACTGGTATATTTGACGAGTGGCCCGAGGGTGCGGCTGTGCCTCCTGTTTATGAAGAAGGCGATATTGACGCTCCTTCTCCGATGGAAGCGACGGACCCGTATGTTGACTTCTACGCCAAGGATCTCAACTTCATGGTTGCAGAGATCTATACCTGCACCGATTCGATTATCTGGGAAGCCCTTGCGGGTTGCACCTGGGAGATGGATACCCTCAGAGGCCGCGTTCCTCATATCGTTATCGAGCTTCTCGATGCCGATGGCGACGAGGTTTGGGTCATCGACGAGTGGTATGATCACTGGGCAACCGCAAGCTTCATTAACTACTATCCTGAGCGGACAGCTTGCGTCGATTGGGGCAGATTACATGTCGGCCCGATTGACCAGACTGACCAGTGGCTCACGACGATTCGTCGCATCGATACGCTTGAGGTTGACGATGTGTCCGGCGATGTTATCGAAGCCGACACAATTCTCGGCTATCAAGACGGCGATGTCATCAACGTGAGATTCACGTTCAACGTTCGCCAGCCGAACCAGTTCAATCTCGCAGAGGACTACACGAAGCATGTCTTCAACTGGTCGTATGAGATCGACATGAAACCTCCGACTGCAGTGTTCCGGGATCCTTCCGGCACTACCGGCTACGAAGAGGTCAACTGCCATCTCGTTCACGACTCGAACAACATGCTCAGGCTCCGTCTCGAGAATATCTACGACGACGGCGTTGGCAGTGCTCCGGGCATCTCGACGGCTCCAGGCTGGTCGAGCACATGGCCGATTGCGGCTGTTCAGCCCGAGTCCGACTGGGTTAGATATCACTGGGAAACTTACTATGATGAGCCTGCCGAGCTGATATACAACCCAGGTTCAGAGCCTTTCTATAACTTCACAAGAGACGGCTACCAGATCCAGAACTGTGCCCGCGAGACCTTCGTTGCGCGTTCGATGGATATGGGCACCGCGATTCGTATCTACCACGGCTTGGATCGCTCCGGCTCTACACCGGTTGCAGTGACAACCGAGCTTACCGTTGATACGATTCTCATCGCCGATAGCGTCTATGCAGAGGCCGTTATCCAAGACCGCCTTGGCAATACGGCGTTCATTCAGAGCCGTAAGATGGGCGTTGACAACACGCCTCCGTCGGTTCGCGGCTTCGCGCTCGGCTCGATGGAACTTCCGGTTATCGGCACCGACCCTGAGACTGGCGATCCGATTTACGGGCCGGCTGTTATCAACAACTGGGACGACGAAGTCTTCAAGCTTCCGTGGGAAGTTCCTGATCAGGACAGCATTGTTGGAATCTACAACTTCTCCGATGTCTGCACCGTTATTGTTCGCCTTTGGTTCAATGACAATATGGACATGCGCGAGGCGGATCACCTTTATGGTCATGTCGTTCGCTTCCAGCCGGACGGTTGGACGCACTGGTTCCCGGTGCTCCCGCTCGAGACGGTTGCCGGCGGCGTTGGTGGCCTTCGCTATCCGCTCGCACAGCACTATGTAGATTATCGCGATGTCGATGTTTCCTACTCGCGTCGTCCGGCCCCGGGCTTGGATGATGCTCCTTACTTCCCCGGCTCTGCAGAGTCGTTTGATGCCGGTTGGAACAGCGACAGAGAGTGGATCGGTTACATGGTTATCGCCGGCGACGGCGCCATGGACGGAATCGGCAAACTCCGCGTTCAGGGATTCAACGACAACGCCAACAACTATATGGTTCCGGTGGAATATCCGCTTCGTATAGTGAGCCGCGATGTTGATATTATCACCATCGAGTGGCCGCGTGTCGATGAATACGACACTGACCCGACCTATCCTTGGAGCGGCGATTATAGCGACCGCAACAGGCTCTCCGGTTGGTCAACTTCCGCTATATTTATCGAGGACCCGACCGTTTGTGCATTCAACCCCGATCCTCGCATGAAGGAAGTTACCGGCTACTGGGACAACCGCCTTGCGGAGACCGACTCGGTCGTCTTCAAGTTCTGGTGGAGCGATGGACCGTTCCCGACTGACACTATTCTTACTACCGGCTTCACTTACAAGTGGGTCGAAGACGATATGTGGTCGGACAACATCACAATTGATGATGAAGGTCTGAGCTGGGCTACGATTCCGGCGTCGGATATTGACATTCTCCGTCAATATTACAACGCTCTCGGAGGCGCGCCCGTTCTCTACTCGAACAACGAGAAGTATCTCCATATAGTAATGGAGGCATACAGCAGGTTCCGTCCGGTCGATCCGTTCCTGACGACAACCCTGCGCAATATGCACATCGATAACAAGCGCGTTGTGCCGACCATGACGCTCCTCGGCGGCGGTCAGGTTGTCCATGGTGACAACACGATCCTTCCGTTCGGAACGACACAGCTCAAGCTGTGCTGGGGCGGCGACGACATCCATCAGATCGAAGAAATGGCCGTCTGGCTATATAGCCTAATCGATGGTTCAAGCTATGATCTCTATCCTGTCGATGCACATGACGATAATTTCGCGGAAGTAATGGCGGCACCCCCGCTGTATTACGATCCGACACTCGATGTTATCTGTCTCGAATACTCGACTCCCGATGGCTTGCCGCCCGGAATGTGGACGGTTAGTTGGAAGGCGTTCGACGCGATTCACAATGTGATAGAGTATGAGGATGGCGAAATCACCGAATACTGGAACTACTATCACACTCATTGCGAGTTCGATTTCTTCGATTCGGACACGCTGACCGTTCTTCGTCCTCCGTTCGTTGCACGTGGTAACAATCTGGAAGACGCTCTCAGGTCGGTCGCGGATAACTTCCCCGCAGTCGCTAACTCTGACGACATCTTCCCGTGGTGGGGAGACGCCATGGAGAATTATTGGCCGGATTGGCCGACGTGGGGATGGATTGACGCCGATGCAATCGGTGCAATCGATACCTTGCCGGAATTCTACAGAGTAGAGGACTTCCAGCCGATCATTCAGATCACGACATTCAACAATCCGATTCCGGATATCAGCGACCCGCACCTCCGTGCATACACTGAAACCGGCGGCTGGATTGGCGATAGCATCTATGTGTTGCTCGAATATCTCCCGACGGACACCACAGTTCGCTGGGTTGATTTGAACATCGCAGACTACTGGGGCGGCCCGATTTCCGGCTCGAACCCTGAAATCAACGTGAGACTTCTTCCCGGCGACGATATCCACACTGTCGGCGACAGGAGCTTCTGGGTGTATAAGTGGACGGTTGATGACATGGATGACCGCTATGACGGTCTCGTAAGAATCACCGCCACTGCAAGCATCTGGAGCAGTGTGAGTAGCACTTACCATGATTGGGATCACGTTGGATTCATCCTTCTCGATACTAAGAAGCCGACCTACGAGGTCAGCGTGCTGAGAGAAGAGGATTCGAGCGTTCCGTTCCGCGCGGTCAACCCGGTCGATTATCCGGACGAAGAGTTCATCTGGGTCGTTAATGACGCCAGATTCAACCTGCTCTTCCATTGGGATCAGACCATCTTCGATCCCGCGGCACCGGGAGCACCCCTCGCTTACTTTAATTACAGCGATTACATCTATACCAGGCACTGGGACTACATGAGGCTGTCGATCGACGGAATGCCACACGGCAGTTTCGAAGGCCCGAACGACCACTTCGAGTCCAGGCTCTGGCATCGTAATCGTGAAGAGTATGACATTCACAATCCGTTCTGGTCTCAACCGGACTACATGAACCCGGCGTTCAGCCCGTCGTCTTATGACGATGCCACAATTGCATTCACATTCGACATGAAGCTGGACTTCTTCGGCGACAATGTCTATCAGTATGTTTGGGATGTGGCCGGAGCGCCCGAGGGTCTTCCCGCACAGGGTATCGCTTACCTGCTCGTTCAAGGTCGCGATGCCGCGGGTAATATTCTCACCGCCGAACAGGCTCGCAACAGCGAAGCCGTCGGTAAACTGGTTCTCGTTGATATCGAGGCACCGATTGTCGATGAGGCTCTTATCGTTGCTACCGGCGAAACCTTCACGGGCTTCACCGGCGCGTTCGACGATAACTTCCTTGGCGACAACTTCATAGACTTCGATGGCAACGGCTATGTCTATGTTATCGTCACTGATGGCGACGGCGCAATGCTCGGCGATACCTTCTGGGTATCCCCGTCCGGTGCTGTTTCCACTGCGCCTTGGGTCGGAGCTTCTCCGGATCCGGGCGACGAAGTGACGGTGACGGCCTATGACTTGGCCGGCAACGCAACGAGCGTTAACATCACGGTTGTTCCCGAGGAGCATTGCTGTGTGTTCGACCTTTGCACGGACTGGAACCTCGTCGGCATAAGCGTTATGCCCGATCCGGTTCCGACGATTGGCGAGGTCTTCCCCGGCATGACGGTCTATCGCATGGTTGACGGCGACTATGTTGCCGTTCCTCCGGCTGACCTTCTGGTTCCGGGCGAGGGTCTTGCGATCTATCCTTCGGCGGCGACCACCATCGAAATCTGCGGTGTCCCCGTCGAGTCCTTCACGGTGGATCTAACACCGGGCTGGAACCTCGTCGGTGCGCCTTGGGTGGATGCTGACTTTGCTACTCCGCACACGACTCCGCCGGATGCAATTGATCCGACCGAGACGAGATACTACGAGTGCGGCGTGGATTACTTCACGACGAACACGTTGGTTCACTGCCGCGGCCATCTCGTGATGGCGTTCACGGACGCCGTTCTCGAGGTTCCTGGCGATGGCGGACGCAAAGTCGTCTATACCATCAAGGACGCCACAGTTGAGCCGGCTCTTACCGGTAATCTCGTTACCAACGGCAAGACGCTGACATTCGGCGCGGCCGACGGCGCAACGACGGAATTCGATCGCGGCATCGACCGCTGGGCGATTCCGGTTCATCCGGGCGAGGGCAGGTTCGAGTTCATAGGCGGTCTCGATAGAGACTATCGCGCAGTCGAGAACACCATCGAGTGGGATCTCGTTGCCGAGGCTTCCTTCGAGGCAACGCTCGAGCTCGAAAGCTCCGACTGGATGATCAGCTTCAACGGTGTCAGGGTTGACGATGGTGCCTCCATCAATGTCGCCCCGGGCAAGCACAAGCTGGTTGCCACTCGTGTGGCGATTCCGGAGGCGTTCGCTCTCAACCAAAACCTCCCCAACCCGTTCAACGCGACGACCACCATCAGCTACGAGTTGCCGGTGGATTCCGAGGTCACTCTCGAGATCTACACCATACTCGGCCAGAAGGTGACGACGCTGGTTAGCGGCGAGGAAGAGGCTGGCTACAGGTCGGTTGTCTGGGATGGCACCGACTCCGAGGGCAAGGCTGTTCCTACAGGAATCTACTTCTACAGGCTCGAGGCTGGTAGCTTCAAGGCTACCAACAAGATGGCCTTGATGAAGTAAATCTTCCGATAGATGTTGGGCGGTCACGCATCAAGCGTGGCCGCCCAACTGAAAATTTTGAGATTCTTTTGTTGTGTTTGTTTAGAAAACTAAAAAGTGAAATTTAGAAAAAACATCTTTAAAGAAAGGGGTAAGCCATATGCTTAAGGGCAAGCTTGTTCTTTACGTGGCGCTTATGCTACTTGCCGGATTAACTCTCGCCCAGAGTTGGTCCTACACTGTCGAGTTCGAGCCTATTGAAGGCTCGACTCATAACTTGACTTTCGGTGTCTCTCCCGGAGCTACCGATGGTTACGATGCGTATCTCGATGTTCCATATTTCACGCCCCCAGATGGAAGGGGCGCGTTCTTCCCGTTAGACAATCCTTCCTATCCCAAACTTTCGAGGGATGTCCGTGGCGTGGATGTTCCACCCGTTCATAAATATTGGGTTATGCGTGTCGAGGGCTATTATGGTCTTGATGACAGATTCGTCCGTTGGGCTATAGACGATCTTCCGGAAGCGGGCATATTTGCGATTGCTCCTAAAGGTATCATCGAAGATATCGGCGATATCGATCCTGAGGATTGGTTGGATATGGCCGAAGTTGACGAGATGGCGTTCGGCCCGATTACTGATGTAGTCGTCCGGTTCATGCCTATCGAGATGATCGACGAAGAGCCGCCCTACTTGACGGGCTTCAACCCGTTGCCCGGGGCCGGCGGTGTTCCGCTGGACAGGCCGATTGTTTTCGATCTCAAAGACGATATTACCGGCCCGGATTTGGAGTCGGTCGAGGTTCTACTCTGGACCGATGCCGACCCGACCCCCGTTGATGTCACCGATCTCATCGTTTGGACTCCGATTGTCGGCGGACAACGCGCCAATCTTGCGCCGCCTGAGGGTTTTTGGCCGGAGCTTTCTGTCATCAACTATTCCGTCGTCGCTTGCGACCGCGCCGAGCCTGCCAACTGCATGGTGGAGCCGGTCGAGGTCAGCTTCACTACGACCGAATACATCGAGGACGAGGATCCGCCACAGTTCTATAACTTCCATCCCGAGGATGCTTTCACCGAGGCCGAAGTTACAGACTGCATTCGCGTTTCGATTCGCGATAACGAGAGTGGCGTAGATTCCAGCACCATCGTTCTTAAGGTCGATGGCGTTGTGATTCCGCGTGCACAATACACCGTCTCCGAGCTAGGCACCGGCATGAATAGATACTCCGTGCAGTATTGCCCGCCGGGAGGATTGGCATACGGCACTTGGTATAATGTTGAGGTGAGCGCATCCGATTTAGCGCCCGCCGCCAACTCCGGAACTGCGGTTTGGTCCTTCAGAACCAAGCTCCCCGGCGATTTGCCCGAGTTCACCTATCAGTTCAAAGTCCACTCCATTAACGGAGCTGACACCGCGACGACGAACTTGCGTATAGGCATCCATAACGACGGCACCGACTATTATGATGTCGGTCTCGATGTTCCGCAACATCTTATTCCGGGACATCCGCGCGCATACTTCCCGTTAATGGATCCCGCGAACCCGCACGTCACAGCACTTTCGACAGATATAAAGTCCGCCGATCACAGCATCAAGGACTGGATTGTCGATGTCTTCACCCCCGGGCCGGAATTGCTCGTTAAGTGGGACAACACCGCACTCCCTCTCGGCGGCACCGAGGCTACGTTCCTCTTTGCCGTCGTGGACAGGGGAAGCGTTCCCGCCAGCGGCGACTACACGCTGATGGAGCTTTACAATTCTGCGAATTTCAACGCTGACCAGCAAGTCTTCATTCGCATGCTCCCCGGCGGCGATGACACCACACCGCCCCAGATTCTCAACATTACCCATGAGGGGCCCGGTGCGGACGTCACCTCTCCGCTTTGTTTCGACATTGTCGATCACGGTAGCGGCGTTGACTTCGAGAGCTTCACGCTTACAATCAACGGCGTCATGCGCGATGATTTTACGGCCACTCCCATCTCCGGCGGCTACCATGTATGCTATATGCCGGGGCTCGGATGGTCTGACCTTACAACATATACAGTCGATGTCCACGTTTCGGACAACGCGCCTGTCCCCAACCATAGGCACAGAGTCTGGACGTTCACGACCGGCTCCATCGCCTGCGGCCCGGAGTTTGATCTCGGTCTGACTTTCACCTATTCAGGTGGCGTCGAGGCTATTACTTTCGGTATGGACGAGGACGCGAGCGCAAACTTCGACATAGGTATCGACGAGATTCTTCCTCCGCCAAGTCCCGGAGCCTCCGGCTTCCACTTTGTTAGCTCCGAATCCGCGCCTCATAACAGACTGGCGCGGGACATTCGCAATAACTGTGACCTCGGAAGCATTTGGAAGGTCGGGGTTATGACCCCTATCGCAGTCGATGTGACATGGAACCCCAGCGCGGCAATTTTCAGCGATCACCATGTGACGCTGTATTACCAAGTTACATCCGCTGTCGCACCGCCTCCGGATAGACCATATATTGACGATAGTTGGTCGGTTCTTAGCGACGCTTCGGAGATTAGCTACAGTAGTGCAACGCAAATTCTGTGGATTTCCGTTGATTATCCCGAGGAAGTTGTTGTCGAGAACTTCAACATCTCGGGAACGGTCAATGTGTTCGGAGAAGAGGACAACAGCGGCGTTCGCGTGCAAGTCGCCGGCGGCTCTTGGGTCGAGACCGGCCCGACCGGCGAGTATGGCTTTGTAGGCCTGCCGCTCGGTTGTCACCAGTTGACATACACCTATGGCACCTGGGATCCGGTAATCGACACGGTTTGCGGCACAGTTTCCGGCGAGACAGTAGTCAACGACGTGACGGTTTATCCTCCGGGACAGCGCGTCTATGGCCTTATCACCGTCGATGGCGCGCCGCAGGCAGGCGTGACCATCCTTGTGGATGCTGTTGAAGGCTCTGATGTATTCAATACCTACACATCGGCGACCGGCTCGTATAACTTCCCGCTTATTCCCGCCGGCGAATATACAATGACGCTCGATTACCCGGGCTACCCGCTCTGGGATACGACGTTCACCGTCGCTTCCGAGGATGTCGAGATTAACCACAACCTCGTTCAGCTTCCGGTGCCGATTTCCGGTATCGCGAGGCTCAGCGGCACGCCCACCGAGGGAATCGCGATTTCCGTCGATGGCACGCCCTCTGGCGTTGTCACCGATGCCGACGGCGAGTTCGCCCATGAGGTTCTCATCGGTATGCATACCATCTGCGGTAGCTATCCGGGATACTTCGATGCATGCACGACGATTAACGTCCCGCGTGAGGGAGTGACGGGCATTAACCTGAATCTCCTGCCTTCGCCGGTTAGCCTCCGCGTTGAGGTCGAGCTGGAGGGCGCTCCGGATAACAGTGGTGCATCTGTCACGCTCGTTGGTGTCGGCACCGAGACGACCCCGTCGAGCGGTGTTGTCACCTTCACCGACCTTTCGCACGGCACATATACTGTTAATGTCTCCGCGCCTTATCACAAGTCAGAGAGCGTGACGGACATTGAACTCACTTCGAGCGAGACCGTCGATGTTTCTCTCTGCTTCCTCGCGCCAGTTACGGGATTCTCCGCCACCGGCGAGACGGTTATGCGCCCGACCACCGATGCGCTCGCTATCGAGTTGGCATGGACGGAGCCTGACGACGCTTGCGCCGAGCCGGACACATACTATGTCTATCGCTCGACCGCGCCGTTCACTTCGACGACGTCGCCTTTGGTGAGCGTTATCGCTACGGTGCCCGCACCGGCAACCGGCTACTCCGACGAGACTATCGTCGATGGCACGACCTACTACTACGATGTCGCTGTCAAATATGACGCCGAGTCATACTTCTCACCGCTCGTCGGCAACGAAGAGGCTGTCTCGATGACCGAGGCGGACGACCATGATGTTCTCATCGTCGATTGGGACAACGGTGCTACGCCTTGCAACGGCGGAACTATCGGCGTCGGCGAATGGTGGAATGACATGCTCGCCGATCCTGCGCTCGGACTCGCTCTCAACGTGAGAATGACCGACGATGGCGCGGCGAATCCGCTGGACGGATACAACCTCAACGATTACGATCTGGTTATCGTGGCACTCGGCATCAATGACGCCGACAATACGACGCTTCCGACTGAGGCACTCACGAAGCTCAACGCTTATCGTGCGGCTCCCGGCAAGAAGCTCATCGTGGAAGGCCCGGACTTTGGCGCAGATTACAGCGGTCAGCCCTTCTTCAGCAACCTGAATCTGAACCTCGTTCACGATGGTTCGGCGACGTGGAACGTCGCGAGGATTTGGGGAACGCCGACGCTATGGGGCAACCCCGCGAGACCGTTCATTCAGGTCGAATATGACTCTGCAGGCCTCGCCGACCGCCTTGTTGATGTTCTCGCGCCGACCAGCGGTATCACGACAGCCATGGGCTGGGATCAGGATTCTGTTCCGAGAATCTTCTTCTACAACGGATCATCGCAGGCTATCGTTGGTGCGGTTTATCTGGGCGGAATCACCGACCCGGAGACGCCGCAACTTCGCGCAGTCTCGGCATATCTCTGGAAGCTTGGTTTCGAGAACACATACATCAAGCAGGCGGACAACGTTCGCCCCGAAGAGATGGCCATTGCCGGCGCATATCCGAACCCGTTCAACCCGGTGACAACCGTGAAGTTCGATGTCTCGGATGCATCGCCTGTCAATATCACCGTTTTCGATGTCACAGGAAGAAGAGTTGAGACGCTCGTCGATCTCGACCTCACTCCCGGCACATACGAGACGACTTGGGATGCTTCCAGCATGCCCAGCGGCGTTTACTTCGTGCGGATGAGCACCAGCGGCGGAGTTTCCACCGCCAAGCTTATGCTAATGAAGTAGCCACAGCCGACTTCGAATCAAAGCCCTCCGATTTTCGGGGGGCTTTTTTTAATTATTGAAATTTAGCCTTGACATAATGGGTGTATAAACAATATATTCTACTGTTAACAACATTATCGACAAAGGACGACATGGGATTTGAAGGTAATCTTTCAAGCGTCAGTTTTGCCGACATTCTGCAACTTCTCGGCATGGGCAAAAAAACAGGAACGCTGTTCATCGAACGCGACGAGAATCGAAAAGAGGTCTGCTTCAAAGAAGGCTCGATAATTTGGGCGACTTCGAATAACGACGCCGAGCTTCTCGAAAATAGCCTTCTCAAACAGAGCAAACTCACCAAGGATGACCTTATCAAGGCTAAAGAGGTGATGGAGCTTACGAGTAAGAGCCTCCCGAGCACGCTCGTTTTTCTCGGCCTCATGCCGAAGGAGCAAGTCGCCGAGATGATGATGAAGCATATCGAGAATCTCATATACGAGGTTTTCAGCTGGGAGGACGGCGCGTTCGTTTTCAAAGACAAAGAGCTTCCCGACACCGAGCAGGTGATTAACGCGCTGAACACTATGAGCATACTCATGGAGGGCACGCGCCGTATCGACGAGTGGAACCGCATCCGCAATACGCTCCCGCGCGAGAACACCGTTATGAAGGTCGTCCAAAACGGCCTCGATCAAAATGAAGAGGTGCGGCTCTCTTCCTCCGAGGCGAGAATTCTGAGCCTTATCGACGGCCAGCGCTCTATCGAGGAGATAAAGGACAGATCCCCGTTCGACGACCTCGAGACATCACGCTCGATTTATGGCCTCATGATGGCCGGCATTATCACGACCTCCGGCACGAAAGAGAGCACCAAGGCCAAAATCGACGAACGCAAGAAGGTAACGCAGATAATGGTTAGGGTCTATTCGGCGACGCTCGAGATAGTTCGTGAGGAACTCAACCAGAAGCTCGGCAAAGCCGGGGACAGGGCTATTATCTCGGCATACGAAGAAGCGGCCAAATCGCACCCGGTGCTCGAAAATGTCACGGTCTCGCAGGACGGCAAGTTCGATTTCGTGAACTTCGTCACGCTGTCCGAGCGCCTTCCGGAGGAGAGCCGAATTCACATCATGTCTTCGGGGCTGGCAAGTTTGTTGGATTCATGCTTGGAAAAGACAATATCATCCGTCGGCATGCGTCAGATGAAGGCGAGCCTGTCGAGAATTATCTCGAAAATCGGCGACCTGCTCACGGAGAACAAAGATTTGCTCAAAAAATTCAGCGTCTATGAGGACCTCTTCAGGGTTCTCCAGATAAAAAAATAAGGAGTTGTGATGAGGGAAATGCTACTGTTTTTAATAATCCTCGGACTTGCGATGTGTTCGCCGGTCTTCGGCCAGATAATGGAGCCCGAAACTACCACCGGCACGATATCCGAGACGGCCATCGACACGCTCGCGCTCCTTTTTCTCCTGTTCGGGACTTATTTTGGGTGGGACTTATACCTGTCTCTTATACACATCTGACGCTGCCGACGAAGAGGATAGTGTAG
>OMKS01002394.1_pt1 | contig 15685 bp, 13 predicted proteins | sample 1674721 | NCBI WGS metagenome assembly OMKS01 (sample SAMN06264996, study PRJEB25208) | sediment metagenome | isolation source: hot spring sediment | place: USA: California | collected 2014-09-02
TGGATCATGTTCGGCAGCCTGTTCGTGCTGCTGATGCTGGGCCTGCCACTGGCCTTCGTCACCGGCGGTCTCGGGGTGGTGTTCATCTACCTGGTCGGTGACCAGCTGATGCTCAACATCATTCCCACCCGCATCTTCCCGATGATGACCAACTCGGATCTGGCCGCCATCCCGCTGTTCATCTTCATGGCCGCGATGCTGGAGCGGGCCGGGCTCATCGAGGAGATGTTCGACGTGGTCTACAAGTGGATGGGCGGGCTCAACGGCGGCCTTGCCGCGGCCACCATCCTCGCCTCCACCATTCTCGCCGCCATGGTCGGCGTGATCGGTGCGGCGGTGGTGACCATGGGCATCATCGCCCTGCCGGCGATGATGCGGCGCAAGTATGATCCGAAGATCGCGCTGGGCTCGATCATGGCCGGCGGGACCCTCGGCATTCTCATCCCGCCGTCGATCCTTGCCATCCTCTACGCCGTGGTCGCCCAGCAGTCGGTGGGCGAACTGTATCTCGGCTCGGTGCTGCCGGGGCTGATGCTCTCCGGGCTCTACGTCGCCTACGTGCTGTTCCGCACCTGGCGCAACCCGGCGCTCGGGCCGGCAGCACTGCCGGAAGTCGAGCGCGTGGGCCTGAGCGAGAAGCTGCGGCTGCTCGGGCGCCTCGCCGCGCCGCTGGTGCTGGTGTTCCTGGTGCTGGGCCTGCTGTTCGGCGGGATCGCCACCCCGGTGGAGGCCGCCGGCATCGGCTCGTTCGGCGCGATCATCGTGGCCATCATGCACCGGCGCTTCAATATCCTCGCCCTGCGCGAGGCCTCGGTGACCACGGTCAAGGCCACGGCCATGGTGCTGTGGATCATCTTCGGCGCGTCCGTCTTCGTCGGCTTCTACATCCTGCAGGGCGGGCAGACCTTCATCACCGAGACCCTGCTGGGCACCGGACTGTCGGCCTACGGCATCCTGTTCCTGATGATGGTGCTGCTGGTGATCCTCGGCATGTTCCTCGACTGGGTGGGCATCCTGCTGCTGGCCGTGCCGATCTTCGTACCCATCATCCGCGCCCTCACCTTCGACGGCCTGTTCGGCCTGCCGGGGCCGGATGCGGACCAGGTGGTGCTGTGGTTCGGCGTCCTGTACCTGGTGAACATGCAGATGTCCTTCCTGAGCCCGCCTTTCGGCTACGCCCTGTTCTACATCCGCGGCGTCTGCCCGCCGGAGATCAGCATGGCGACCATCTTCCGCTCGGCGCTGGTTTTCCTCGGCCTGCAGACCCTCGGGCTGGCCCTGGTCATCCTCTTCCCGGCGCTCGCCACCTGGCTGCCGCGACTGGTGTATGGCTAGGGAAGCTCTCGTCATTCAGACCGTCCCCGGGAGGTATGGGCCATGAGTGAAGCGCGCATCGACATCGCCGGCCTGCAGGTTGCCCGTTCCCTGTTCGATTTCATCGAGCAGGAGGCGGCGCCGGGTACCGGCATCGACCCGGGGGCCTTCTGGCATGCGCTGGCCGACCTGCATCGGGGTTTCGCCCCGCGCAACCGCGAACTCCTCGCGCGCCGCGATGCCCTGCAGCAGCGCATCGATGCCTGGCATCGCGAGCATCGCGGCCAGCCGCACGATGCCGCCGCCTACCGGCGGTTTCTCGAGGAGATCGGCTACCTGCTGCCGGAGGGCGAGGACTTCGGTATCACCACCGAGAATGTCGATCCCGAAATCGCCGAGGTGGCGGGACCCCAGCTGGTCGTGCCCGTGAACAACGCGCGCTATGCGCTGAATGCGGCCAATGCCCGCTGGGGCAGCCTGTACGATGCGCTTTACGGCACGGACGTGCTGCCGGAGGACGAAGGCGCCGAGTGGGGCAGGGGCTACAACCCGGTGCGCGGGGCCCGGGTGATCGCGGCGGCCCGGGCCTTCCTCGATGACACCGTGCCGCTTACACGGGGACGCTACGCGGAGGTCATCGCCTTGGACCTGCACGAAGGCGTGCTGCGTGCCACGCTGGGCAACGGCGAGCACACGGGCCTCGCCGATCCGGCGCAGTTGCGCGGGTATCAGCACGTGGACGGCCGCCTCTCCGCCCTGCTGTTCCGGCATCACGGCCTGCACATCGAGATCCGTCTCGCCACCGATCTGGAGCCGCACGAGGTACGGCCGGTCGCCATCAGCGATGTCATCCTCGAGGCCGCGCTCACCACCATCCAGGACTGCGAGGACTCGGTGGCGGCGGTGGACGCCGAGGACAAGACGGCGGTGTACCGCAACTGGCTGGGACTGATGAAGGGCACGCTGGAGGCGAGCTTCGAGAAGAACGGCCGGTCGCTCGTGCGCCGGCTGGCGCCCGACCGCAGCTACATCGCCCCCGACGGCCATTCGTTCACGCTGCCGGGGCGCAGCCTCATGCTGGTCCGCAACGTCGGCCACCTGATGACCACCGATGCGGTGCGCGACGCCGACGGCGAGCCCGTCTTCGAGGGCATGCTGGATCTCATGGTGACCGCGCTCTGTGCCCTGCACGACCTGAAGGGTACGGGGGAGCTGAAGAACAGCCGCGCCGGCAGCATGTACATCGTCAAGCCCAAGATGCACGGGCCCGAGGAGGTCGCCTTCGTCGTGGAGCTATTCGCCGCCGCCGAGGCGGCGCTGGGTCTGGCCCCGGACACGCTCAAGATCGGCATCATGGACGAGGAGCGTCGCACCACGGTGAACCTCAGGGAATGCATCCGGGCCGCGCGCGAGCGCGTGATCTTTATCAACACGGGCTTTCTCGACCGCACCGGCGACGAGATCCATACCTCCATGGAGGCCGGTCCCATGCTGGGTAAGGGCCGCATGAAGCAGTCCACCTGGCTCACCGCCTACGAGGACTGGAACGTGGATACCGGCCTGGCCTGCGGGTTTCGCGGACGCGCGCAGATCGGCAAGGGCATGTGGACCATGCCGGACGAGATGAAGGCCATGGTCGAGGCCAAGGCCGCGCACCCGCAGGCCGGCGCCAATTGCGCCTGGGTGCCCTCGCCGACCGCCGCCACCCTGCACGCGATGCACTACCACCGGGTCGATGTGTCCGCCCGCCAGCAGGAACTGATCCGCGGCGGACGGCGCGCCTCGCTGGACGACCTGCTGACCATCCCGGTGGTCGCGCAGCCCGACTGGCCGGCCGCCGAGATCCGCGACGAGCTCGACAATGCCTGCCAGGGCATCCTCGGTTACGTCGTGCGCTGGGTGGACCAGGGGGTAGGAGCATCCAAGGTGCCGGACATCAACCACGTCGGCCTGATGGAGGACCGCGCGACACTGCGCATCGCCAGCCAGTTGCTGGCCAACTGGCTGCACCATGGCGTGGTGAGCGAGGATCAGGTGATGGACGCGCTGCGCCGCATGGCCGCCCTGGTCGACGAACAGAACGCCACCGACGTCCACTACCTGCCCATGGCCCCGCGGTTCGACGGCATCGCATTCCAGGCCGCCTGCGACCTTATCTTCCAGGGCCGCGCCTCGCCCAACGGCTACACCGAGCCCCAGCTGCACGCCCACCGGCGTGCGCTCAAGGCCGCCGTGCAGGAGTGAGAACCGACGAGCTCAATCGAGCCCGTTGCGCACCCGCCCGCGCAGCTGCTTGGTCTTGCCACGCTGCGTCTTTTCGTCCACGCGCCGGCGCCTGGCCGCCTTGCCGGGTTTCGTGGGTATGCGCGTTTTCTGCACCTGCGCCACGCCCTGGATCAGCGCCTGCAGGCGCGCCAGTGCATCCTCGCGGTTCTTCTCCTGTGTGCGGAAGCGTTGGGCCTTGATCACCACCACCCCGTCGGCGGTGATGCGCCGGTCCTTCAGGGCCAGCAGGCGTTCCTTGTAGAACTCGGGCAGCGACGAGGCGTTGATGTCAAAGCGCAGGTGAATGGCGGAGGCGACCTTGTTGACATTCTGGCCGCCGGCACCCTGCGCGCGCACCGCCGAGAGCTCGATCTCGTCGTCCGGGAGGGAGACGTTGCGGGAAATGAACAGCATGGTGAGTCAGGTTAGCACGCCCGGACGGAACCTTTCCGGTTTGGCGTATCTATATTAGCAATTACTAATATGTTATGATTTTCAGCATTCCGGGCCCCGGCCCACTCAGTCTTCTGGAGGCAACACCAATGACCATCGACCGCATCGTCATGATCTTCGCCGGCACCGTGATCCTGGTGAGCCTGGTGCTCTCCCAGCTGCATTCCGTGCACTGGCTGTGGCTGACTGCCTTTGCCGGCTTCAACCTGATCCAGTCCGCCATCACCGGTTTCTGCCCGCCGGCGATCCTGCTGAAGAAGCTGGGCTTCAAGCCGGGTTCCAGTTTCAAGTAAACCGCGCTCGGGCCTTGCGGCCGGCGTAGTCAGCAGCGGGGCGGAAACGCCCCGTTTTTTTGCCCGCAAACTGACCGTGGCGGGTAAACCCCCCCGTACCTCTCGCGGCGCCGCAGAGACCAGAGGGAAAAAACCGAAAATACCTGTCCTGCCCTTCTCAGCGGACCCCGCGTCTCTGGCGAGCCACGATAATGACCTGGTCTAGGTGGCCACGCGATTGCGGCCGCCCTTCTTTGCCCGGTAGAGGGCCCGGTCGGCGGCCTTGATCACGGCCTGCGGGTCGCGCGCCTTGCCGCCGGGCTCGGCCGCACCGATGCTGATGGTGATCTGCACCTGCCGGTTGCTGCCCTTGACGGCCTTTTCTCCCTTCTTGCGCGGCCGGTTTCGGCCGCGCACGGTAAACGGCGAGTCGGCGATGGCCTCGCGCAGGCGTTCCAGGTGCGGCAGGGTATCGTCAGCCCGCTTGCCGGCGAACAGCACCGTGAACTCCTCGCCGCCATAGCGGAACGGCTTGCCGCCGCCCTTCACCCCCTCAAGTCGCGCAGCCACCATCTTCAGCACCTCGTCGCCGACGTCGTGGCCGTAGGTGTCATTGAACTTCTTGAAGTGGTCCACGTCGAGCATGGCGATGGTGTAGCGGCCGCCGAGCTTCAGCAGTGCCTGGTTGAGCGCGCGTCGCCCCGGCAGGCCGGTGAGCTCGTCGCGGTAGGCCATGAAGTGCGAGACCTCCAGCAGCGCGACCACGAGGACGAGGATGGCGGTGGCGAAGAACACGGCGAGCAGGCCCCCGCCGTGACCCACGAGCAGGGCGTAGAGCATGACGCCCTGCGACCAGAACAGTCCGTACTCCATAGCATTGCGCTGGCGGATGCCCTGCACGGCGGCAACGGTCAGGCCGAACGCGAAGGCGAGCAGCGCGGGCTGGCTTACCGGCAGGTCCGCCAGTGCCCTCAGCGGCAGAAGCTCCCGGCCAAGGCCGGCGAGCCAGTCGAGCCGGTTGAGATACACCAGCGCCCAGAGGCCGGCCGCCTGCGCGCCGATCACGGCCCAGCGCAGCAGGCCATGCCAGGTGAAGATGCCGCGTTCCTTGATGACCGCGATCAGGGCGAGGTTGAGTGGCAACAGCACGGTCAGGGCATCGGCGAGCACCTGGCCGGCCGGCCCCGGCCGGGTGCCGAGTGAGGCCAGCAGCGCACCGCCCGTGCCGATGACCACGGTGGCGAAGACCAGGCGGCTGCGGTCGAAGCGCCAGCCGAGCAGCAGCGCGACGGCCACGACCGTGACGGGGTAGTAGCCCTGCAGACGCGCCAGCCAGGGGGCGAGGGCCGGGTGCTCGGCCATCAACAGTTGCAGGACGAAGATCAAGCCGCCGGGCACGGCAAAGGCCGCCAGGCCACGAATCAGTGAAGCAGGCACTCGGTACTCCGCAGGGGTGAACGCGGGGCCAAGCTTAGCGCGAATCCCGCGTGACAGGCGACCGCCGGCGCATACCCCCGCCGCGTCATCTCCGGTAGAGTGAGGCCAGGGGAGGCGCCCCATCACCGGGGCGCCGGGCAAACCGGAAGAAGAGCGACATGAAATGCGCATAGACGGTGCGCGGTACCGACCGTGGCACCTGATCACTCTGTTGCTGTGTCTGCTGCCCGCTGGCGCCGCGGCGGCCGTGGATGCCTCGGCAGACCGCCAGCGAATCGGTGCGCAGATGGAGGTTCTGCCCGATCCCGAGCGCAGGCTGGATTTCGCGGCCATGGGGCGCGAGGAGGTGGCCGGTCGCTTCGCGCCGCTGGCCTCGAACGTACCGAGCTTCGGCTTCGCCAACGCGGCCGTCTGGCTGCGTTTCGACCTGCACAACGAGACCGGGCAGCCGCTCGAGCGCCTGCTCGTCGTCGAGTGTTCCTGGCTCGACGCGTTGACGCTGTGGGTGGAGACGCCGGACGGACGCGTGAGCCGGCAGCACTTTGGCGACACCCTGCCCTATGCCGAGCGCGTCTACGACCATCCCCTGCCCGTGTTCCGTCTCACTGTGCCGCCGGGGACGAGCCGGGTAACGCTGCGGGCCGAGGCGCGCGACCCGCTGCTGGTGCCCGTCGACCTCTGGGAGCCGGAGGCCTTCGCGCGTCACGACCGCTGGACCTCGTTCTATTACGGGATCTTCTACGGCGCCATCGCCATCATGGCGGTGTACAACTTCTTTCTCTTCCTGTTCCTGCGCGACCGGCCGTACCTCTACTACGTGCTGTATCTCGCGGCCTTCCTGGCCATGAACCTCACCTACAACGGTTTCACTTACGCGCTGCTGTGGCGCGAGTCGCCGGAGTGGGTCAACTGGTTGCACCCGATCACGATCTACCTGTTCCAGATCACCGGCGTGCTGTTCGCCATTCACTTCCTGGGTACACGCACCCGCAATCCGGGGCTGCATCGTTTCCTCCTGGCTCTTCTCGTGGTGCTGGTGGCAGCCCTGCTGGGCTCGGGCCTCGTCGGGGGGTACTACGCCCACGTCTCCCTGTCGATCGCCCTGGTCGTGACCTATACGCTGACCGTGGTGGTGGCGGGCCTGCTGTCCTGGTGCCGGGGCAACCGCGCTGCACGCTTTTTCATCATCGGCAGCCTTTCCTCGCTGGTGGGTGCAAGCATCACCGCCCTGGTGGTCGCGGGCGTGCTGCCCTACCACTTCGCGACCTTTCGCGCGGTGGAGTTCGGCATGATGCTGGACGTGACCCTGCTCGCGATGGCGCTGGCGGATCGCTACAACCTTATGCGCCAGGAGCGCGACCTGGTGGAGGCACGCTACCGCGATTCGTTGGCGCAGACCAAGCAGACACTGGAGCGGGAAGTCGCCGAGCGTACGCGAGAACTGCGTGAGGCCAAGGAACGCGCCGAGAATCTCGCGCGTACCGACGAGCTGACCGGTATCAACAACCGCCGTGCCTTCTACGATTGCGGCATGCGCGAAGTCGAGGTCGCCCAGCGGCATGGTCATTCCATATCGCTGCTGATGCTCGATCTCGATCACTTCAAGACGATCAACGACGACCATGGCCACGCCGCGGGCGACGCGCTGCTGGTGGCCGTGAGCGACATCATCCGGCAGGGCGTGCGCGGGACGGATATCCTCGGCCGCATCGGTGGCGAGGAGTTCGCCATCGTCCTGCCGCATACCCGGCTCGACGCCGCCCGGGAACTGGCGGAAAAGCTCCGGCGCCGGATCGCCGAGTGGAAACTGCCCTATGACGGGGTGCAGCTCGCGGTCACGGCGAGTATCGGCGTCGCCGAGCGCAGGGATGGCGAACACCTGGATGCCCTCATCTCGCGGGCCGATGGTGCCCTGTATACTGCCAAGCGTGAGGGGCGTAACCGTGTGGTCTGTGCGTGAACTTGTCGCCAGCGGCGGCATGGACAATGCTACAGGGAATGTCTGGTTAGTTCGTGATCCCAGCGACGTCCGCCATCCGGGGGCAGGAAAATAGTGGACCGCCGCATGCGCCGGGGTGACGGAAGGTGAGTTAATCAGCGCTTCCTTAGATGATGTCGATCAGCTACCGAGGAGAAAACCCATGCTTGAAGTCAATCAGCCGGCCCCCGGCTTCGCCGCCCTCAACGCAGCGGGCCAGACCCTCTCGCTGGCGGACTTTCGCGGCCGCCAGGCGGTGGTGCTGTACTTCTACCCCAGGGACGATACGCCGGGCTGCACCATCGAGGCCAACCAGTTCACCGCGCTGGCGGACGAGTTCGCCGCCGCCGATGCCGTCGTCATCGGCGTGAGCAGGGACTCCTGCGAGAGCCACCGGGCCTTCGTCGACAAGTTCGGCCTCAAGGTCGAGCTGCTGGCCGATACCGGCGGCAAGCTGTGCGAGGCCTATGGCGTCTGGCAGGAGAAGGAAAAAGACGGCGTGAAGAAGATGGGCATCGTGCGTTCCACCTTCGTCATCGACCGTGACGGCCGACTCGTCCACGTGGAATACGGTGTCAGTCCGGAGGGACATGCCCAGGCCATGCTCGAAAAGGTGCAGACCCTCCAGCCGTGATCTCGCAGCAGGCTGGCCCCGCACATTTCCCGTCATTCCCGCGAAAGCGGGAATCTGGCCCCCCGGTACTGGATCGAGTCCGGCAGCGGTCTTGCAAAAGCTGGCCGGGTCAGGCCAGGGAACTCAGCGACCAGCGACGGGCCGTCTCCAGGCGAGGGGCGCTGTCTTGATACATCGGCCAGCGGCCCCTTGACGACCCCATCGTTCCAGCACTGACCTGCTTCGCACGCCAGCCGCGCGCGCTATCCATGAGCCGCCTGGTGCGTCGATACGCTCAGGCTGCCGGACGGCACATGAATCGTGTGGTTTATCGTCAACCCGCAGATTGCGACCTACACTCGGGGGATGCCGATTCCTGGTGCCGGAGGTGATTCCCCGTGAGACATTTCCTCGCCGCTTCGATTCTTCTGTCACTCCTGCTGGTACTCACGCCGATCCACGCTGGCGCGCAGGAGCCCGCGCCGGTACAGGCCTTCGATATCTCCCAGACCGTGGTCAAGATGCCGTTGGCCGATGGCGTTTCGGCAGATGATGCCATCGACGCGCTGCGCTCGCGTGCGGTGCAGTACAACATGAAGCTGGTCGCCCACCAGCCATTGTCCAGCGAGCTCCAGGCCCGCGGTATCGACTCCGGCCGCCTTGAGATCTTCCAGTTCTGCAACCCGGAAGACGCCTACCGCATGGTCCTGCACAACCCCATCTTCGCGGCGTACATGCCCTGTCGCATTGCACTGGTCGAAGAGCAGGGCGGACAGATATCCCTGATGATGATCGATCTCGATATGCTGATCGACAACACCGAGCTGCCGCCGGATCTCAAGGAGATCGCCACGCGTATCAACCATACCTTGCTGTCGATGATGAAGGCGGCGGCGGCCGGCGAATTCTGAGTGGCCAAGGCCGCGTGCAGATCGTGGTTTCTTGCACGGGGCGTGGCGGCCCGTATGGTGAATGACGCGTGCTGACGTGAGCCGGCCGTGTTGACGAACGCCAACGTGTTCGGCGCCGCCGGTGCGCTTGATGGTGAATCAGAACTGATCAACCATGGAGGAGACGTCATGAAAGCATTTGCAGGTGATACCGAAGCACGAGGCATTCTGGCCACCTCCCGTCCCTTGCCCCAGGATCCGAAAGCCGAGCACGTGGTGCTCTGGAGGGCCTTCCGCAACGAGGACCAGGCCGTCGAGTACTCACGCCATATCCTTCTCGGGTCGGGTCAGCGTGTCATCGGCGGGTGCAATCGCGACGACGTGGGCTGGTATTGCTGGCTGGGTGTGGAAGTGGATGACCTGGAGAAATGGGGAAACTCGCGGGCCATCCAGCTCTGCGACCCGTTCGACCCGGAGGACCCGCGAGGTCAGCGTAACATGCTCTGATCCCGTTCGGGCCCGCCCTGTCCGGCCGCCGCGCATGGCTTGCCGGGAACAGATCGGCTGCATATGCCATCATCATTCCAACCAGGCGGCAGAGCATGCCGCCGCATCAGTGGGGACGCCATGTCACGGGAAGTCGAGGTTGCCATCATCGGTGCCGGCAGTGCCGGCCTCTATGCGCTGTCGCAGGTGCGGCGTCACACCGGGAGCTACCTGCTGTTCGATGGCGGCACGCTCGGCACCACCTGCGCCCGCGTCGGCTGCATGCCGTCCAAGGTGCTTATCCAGGTCGCCGACGACTTTCACCGCCGGCATCACCACGCGGCGATGGGCATCGCCGGGGGCGCGGACCTGCGCGTGCGCGGCGCGGAGGTGCTCGCCCACCTGCGTCGGCTGCGCGATGGTTTCGTCGAGGGTGTGCTCGGTTCGGGCCGCTTCTACCAGGGCGAACACTTCGTGCCGGCGAACGTGCGCTTCGTCGATACCCACACGCTGGAAACCGCCGACGGCGAGCGCGTCCAGGCGCGGCGCATCGTCATCGCCACCGGGTCGCGGCCCGTCGTGCCCGCGCCGTGGCGCGACCTCGGCGAGCGCCTGCTCACCACCGACACGCTGTTCGAGCTCGAGGACCTGCCCGCCTCCGTGGCGGTGATCGGCCTGGGAGCGGTCGGGCTCGAGGTCGGCCAGGCGCTCGCGCGGCTGGGCGTGCGCGTGACCGGCGTCGACCAGCTGACGCGTATCGGCGGCCTCGACGACGAGGCCGTGAACGCCACCGCCCTCGAGGTGATCGGCGAGGAGTTCCCGCTCTGGCTCGGCACTGGTGCCGACGTCCAGCGAACGACCGACGGCCGGCTCGCGGTGTCCGCCGGCCACCATGACACCACGGTCGATGCAGTCGTCGCGAGCCTCGGTCGGCGCCCGAACCTGGATGCACTCGATCTGCCGGCAGCTGGGGTGGGGCTCGATGAGCGGGGGCACCCGGCCTATGACCCGCATACCCTGCGTATCGAGAATAGCGACATCTACATCGCCGGCGACTGCAACGCCGAACGCCCGTTGCTGCACGAGGCGGCCTTCGAGGGCCGCGTGGCGGGCTACAACGCGGTGCGTGACGAACCGATGGCCTTCCGCCGTCAGGTGCCGATCGCCATCACCTTCTGCAGCCCCAACATCGCGACGGTCGGTACGCGCTTCTCGTCACTGGCCGCGGAGGCCATCGTCATCGGCGAGAGCCCGCTCGACGGGTCGGGTCGTGCCCGCATCATCGGCGAGCCGCGCGGCCTGATCCGTGTCTACGCGGAGAAAGCCACGGGTCGCGTCCTCGGTGCCACGCTGTTCGCCCCGCAGGCCGAACACCTCGCCCACCTGCTCGCGTGGAGCATCGACGCTGAGCAGACCGTCGCCGACCTGCTCGCCCGGCCCTTCTATCACCCCACGCTCGAAGAGGCACTGCAGGACGCACTCGCGCATGCCGCGAAACAGGTCAATACGCCGGCGCAGGACTGGCCGACCGGCCTGCGCCCGCTGGATTGACCCGCGGTACACACAGGCGCCATGCACGCATGCGCACGTCCCCCGAGGCCAGCAGAACCCTGCCAACAAAAAAGGCCGCGCAAATGCGCGGCCTTTAATCTTTCAAAACGACTAACGCCTAGCGCCAGATGTCCTGGGTGATGCTGGCGTACCAGCCGCGGGCATAGTCGGCTTCCTGCTGCCGGAACTGCGGCCCGGCGTCCGCCGGGCTCACGCCGCCAGCGCCTGCCACACCCTTGATGCCGCCCTCGTCGTAGTGGTAAACGGCGGCCACGGAGATGCCGTAGTCGGGGCCGACCAGGCTGTAGCAGGTGTTGACGTGCGAGGGTGTGATCATCGGCCGTTCCTGCAGACCGAGCACGATGGCGGCCGCCGCGATCTTGCCCTGGCTGTTGGCCGAATGCCCCGACTTGGGCATGGCGCCGGCCACGCTGGCGTCACCGATCACGTGGATGCCGGGGTGAATCGTGGACTCGAAGGTCTGCTGGTCCACCGGACACCAGCCGTCGTCGTTGGTGAGCCCCGCGACGTGCGCGATGGCGCCGGCCTTCTGGCGCGGGATGAAGTTGAGCACGTCGGCCTTGAACTCGTTGAGGCCGCCATCGGAGTAGGCGGTGCGGGTGTTCACGTCGACGCGATCCACCATGCCACCCTGCGATCCCGGCACCCATTCGATCATGTCGCCGTAGAGTTCCTTCCAGCCGGCCTGGAACAGGCCCTGCTTGGAGAAGCCGTCCTTCGCATCGAGAATCAGCACCTTGGAGCGCGGCTTGTGCTGCTTGAGGTAGTGCGCCACCATGCCGGCCCGCTCGTAGGGCCCCGGCGGGCAGCGGAACGGATTGCCGGGCGCGCACATCACGAACACACCGCCGTCATCCATGGCCTCGAGCTGGCGGCGCAGGATGCGGGTCTGCTCGCCGGCCTTCCAGGCGTGGGGGATGGCGCTGGCTGTGGAGGCATCCAGGCCCTCGACGGTCTCCCAGCGGAAGTCGATGCCGGGCGAGACCACCAGCCGGTCGTAGGGCAGCGTGTCACCGTTGGTGAGGGTGACCTTGCGTGCCGCCGGGTCGATCTCGGTGACGCTGTCCTGCACGATGGTCACGCCGTAGGTCGTCTTCAGCGCATCGTAGCCCTGCACGATGTCGTCCATGTTGGCGAGGCCGCCGAGCACCCAGTTGCTGCCGAAGCAGGTGGTGTAGCTCGCATTGGGTTCGACCAGCGTGACCTCGATGTCGCTGTCGAAGCGCTTGAGGTACTTGGCGCAGGTCGCGCCGCCCGGTCCGCCACCGATGATGACCACCTTTGCCCGGGCGGCCGAGCCGCCGTTGTCCGAACCGCAGCCGGCCAGGCCGAACAGCCCGAGCGCGCCGCCGGCACCCACGGTCTTGATGAAGTTTCTGCGTGAGATCTGTGTCATGAGTGCCCCCTTATTTCAGCGTGCCGAGGTATTCCGAGAGGAGCTTGATTTCCTCGTCGGTATAGCCCTTCGCGTGACGGTCCATCACCGTGGCCGCGCGGGAGCCGTCGCGAAAGCCCTTGAGCTGTCGCTCGAGAACTTCCGGCGGGTAGCCGGCGATGGCGGGGATGGTGCCCGGGCTCTTGCCGTCGGTGCCGTGGCAGGCAAAGCAGGTGCTGGCGAGAATCTGGCCGCGCGAGACTTCCGCGTTGGCCACCAGGGGCAGGGTGGCGATGCCGGCGAGCAGAATGCAGATCGCGCCCCCTTTGTGTAGATGACGTCGCATGACGTGGTCCTCCATACAAGCGTTTTGGTGCGCCGGCCTGACGGGCGGCGGTTGTCTTTTTAGTTGTCGTATTGCTCTCTGAGTAAGGGAGTATGGTTCAAGGAACCCGGCCTTGCCGGGTCGGTATACCCGGCAAGACCTGTCCGCAGATTAACGCGAAAGGCCTATCATTTGAAGGGCCTGGGTGACAGTGCCTGGGTGACATGCCGGTTAGCACCGGCTGCGCTTCGCAGGGGCGCCTTGCGCGCCATCGCGGGATTATCCGGGACGGTGTGCCAGGTAGGCGCGCCAGCCACCGTGACCGGTAATGTCCTCGGCCCCGGCCAGGGCATAGGGCTCGCAGAGGAAGCCCGCGACCTGCTCGCCATCAATGAGCTCCACGCGTCCGATGCCCAGCGGCGACGGGATGCCGTCCACGAAGCTGCCAAAGTGCTCGGCCGGCAGCTCCCAGACCTCCACCTCGACGGAGCGCCCCTCCGGCTCGCGCACCAGGCCGGGGCGGTAGGGCGGGCCGCCGGCGAGCGCGTAGAGCCGGTAGGCGGGCCTGGTGAGGGTCCGCTTCACCAGTCGCCCGCCGCGCTCGGTGAGTTGGTGGTTGAGCGGCAGACCCTCCAGGTGTGCCCCGCAGACCGCCACCCTGATACGACTGGCTGGCGTGCTGAGTCCCTCGGCGGCGTCGGGCAGGCAATGTGATGTCGCGCCCATGGTCTGCACCGTGGCATGTTGCAGGCGGTCGCCCAGCGGCAGCAGGGCCTCATCACCGAAGTCCGGCGCGATCAGGGTCACCCCGAAGGGCAGGCCGTCTTGCTGAAACCCGGCCGGGACCGCCAGTGCGGCGAGATCGAGCAGGTTCATGAAGTTGGTGTAGTAGCCGAGATTGGAGTTGAGCCGAATGGGATCGGCATTCACTGCCTCGATGGTGTAGATCGTGCCCGCCGTCGGAGTGACGATGACGTCCACCTGCTCCCAGGCGGCCTCGGCGGCGCGCTTGTAGTCCATCAGCCGGTACTGCGCGGCGAAGGCATCGGTAGCCATCGGCTTTGCGCCGCCGGCGATGATGGTGCGGGTCACGTCCATGAGTGCCTCGGGGGCCTCGTCGATCAGGGGCTGCGCGGCGAGATAACGTTCGGTGACCCAGGGGCCCTCGTAGAGCAGGCGGGCGGCCTGAAGGAAGGGGGCGAAGTCGATCTCCACCGCTGTGCCACCCAGTTCCTCCAGGTGCGCGACGGCCTCGGCAAACAGCCGCTGAGCCTCGGTATTGCCGAAGAATTCGAGCTGCTCGGGACGTGGCACGCCGAAGCGGAAGGCCTGTGTGTCGAACGCGTGGACGCAGGCAGGCGCGGGTCGTGCGTAGGCGTCGGCCGCGTCGAATTGTGCCGCAACCTGCAGCACCTTTTTCGCGTCCGTCACGGTGAGGGAGAAGATGGAGATGGTATCCAGTGTGCGACAGGCCGGCACCACGCCGCTGGCGGAGAGCAGTCCACGCGTGGGCTTGACCCCCACCAGGTTGTTGAAGGCCGCCGGCACGCGTCCCGAGCCGGCCGTGTCGGTCCCCAGCGAGAAGCTCACCACGCCGGTAGCCACGGTCACGGCGGAGCCGGCGCTGGAGCCGCCGGAGATGTAGCGGGAGTCGAAGGCGTTCTGGCAGGCACCATAGGGCGAACGCGTGCCCACCAGCCCGGTGGCGAACTGATCGAGGTTGGTCTTGCCTATCGGGATGGCGCCGGCGGCGATGAGGCAGTCGACCACGAAGGCGCTCTTTGCCGGCCGGTACTCGAAGGCGGGGCAGGCCGCGGTGGTGGGCGCACCCATGAGGTCGATGTTGTCCTTGATGGCGAAGGGGACACCGTAGAGCGGCAGCGTGTCAGGCGAATGGCCCTCCAGGCTGTCGGCATAGCCCAGCAGTTCCTCGCGTGAAAGCCGGTGGATCCATTCATTGCGATCGGGTTGGGCCGCGATGCGTTCGAGCACGACGTCGACGAGGTCGCGGGGCGTGAGCGTACCCTCGCGATAGGCCGCGTGCAGGGATGCGATGTCCAGACTGAACCGTGCGTGCTTCATGGGCGTTTCCCGTGTCGAATTTGGCGAATTATTCACTGGTCAGTGCGATGATGAGCATCGCCTGGCCGGCATGGACGGAGCCACCCCGTGTGCAGAGCACCTCGCGCACCACGCCTTCCTCGTCGGCCTCGATGGGGATCTCCATCTTCATGGCCTCCACCAGCAGCAGCGGGTCACCCGGTGAGACCCGGTCGCCGGCCCGTGCCGTGATCTCCCATACGCTGCCGGTGACGGGGGAGGCGATGGCGATGCAACCCGGCGGGATGTCGAAGGGTGCGTCCGAGCCCGACTCCTCGTCGGGCAGCTCATCGATGTGCTCGGCCTGCCCGGCCTGCTTCCAGCGCTCGCGCTCGGCCTCGAAGGCCGCCTGCTGTTTCTGCTTGAAGGCCGCGATGCCCTCGGCCTGCTCGGCGAGAAAACGGTTGTAGTCGCCGAGCCTGAGCGTGGTCTCCTCGATCTTGAGGTTGAACCGGCCCTGCACGAAGTCCTCGCGCCTGCGCGTGAGTTCTTCATGGCTCACGGGGTAGAAACGCAGATGATCGAACCCCCTTCGTCATACTCGAGGCCGGGCGGGCAGACCCGGTGGCCGGTGGCGCGCTGCACCAGAAAGGTCCGCGCGTGGG
>OMKS01002395.1_pt1 | contig 15682 bp, 13 predicted proteins | sample 1674721 | NCBI WGS metagenome assembly OMKS01 (sample SAMN06264996, study PRJEB25208) | sediment metagenome | isolation source: hot spring sediment | place: USA: California | collected 2014-09-02
TCCATTGCGTCGGCGCAATTCTGCACCTTGACACTCGGTCTGAAGCTCACTAAGCTGAAGCCTTCGCGGCAGGCCAATAATCGGCATGACGTTCCTGCCGCCAGACACGACAAAATAGCGACACTTCTCTCCGTGCGGGTCTTCACCGTGGTGGAGCTTCAATCAGCGCCGGGGAGACAACCGAGAATCTGCAATGGGGCTTTTCGAGCGTGCCCGCCACTCTTCCACCCGCTGGTCACAGCGGCCGATGTCGTTCACCACTCTTGCTCCCAGTTGGCAGGAGCTCCTTGCCGCCAGCGTAACCACCGGTGCGGAGCTGGCACGTTATTTCCCGGTGGATGCCGTCCTCGTCGACCAGATCTGCCGCCGTTACCCCATGCGGATCAATCCCTACTATCTGACCCTGATCGAGAAACCCGGGGATCCCATCTGGCGCCAGGCCATCCCCGATCCCCGGGAGCTCACCGACACGGTCTGCCCCGAAGACCCCCTGGCCGAGGAGCGACTGAGCCCGGTGGCCAATCTGGTCCACAAGTACCCCGACCGGGCCCTGCTGCTGGTCGCCAGCCAGTGCGCCATGTACTGCCGTTTCTGCACCCGCAAGCGGAAGGTGGGCACCGCCGCCCTGGCCGTAGGGCGCAAAAGACTTGAGCCCGCCCTGGCCTATCTGGCCCGAACCCCGACCATCCACGATGTGCTGCTCTCCGGCGGCGACCCGCTGCTGCTGCCCGACGGGGAACTGCTCTGGCTACTGACTGAACTGCGCCGGATTCCCCACCTGGAGATCATTCGCCTCGGCAGCCGGGTGCCCTGCACCCTACCCCAGCGGATCACCCCAAGGCTGACCGGTGTCCTGAAAAAGTTCCATCCCCTCTATATCAACACCCACTTCAACCATCCCCTTGAAATAACTCCGGAAGCGGCCCTGGCCTGTGCCCGCTTGGCCGATGCCGGCATCCCCCTGGGCAATCAGACCGTGCTGCTCAAAGGAATAAACGACGATGCCGCCACCATCAAGGAGCTGATGCGGGGCTTGCTCAGGATCCGGGTCAAACCCTACTACCTCTTCCAGGGCGACCTCAGCCGGGGCACCAACCATTTTCGGACTCCGGTGGCCCAGGGCCTGGCGATCATGCGGGAGCTGATCGGCCACACCTCGGGTCTGGCCACCCCCACCTTCGCCCTGGACGCACCGGATGGAGCCGGCAAGATCCCCCTGACTCCCGACTATCAACAGGAGTTGGGCCCGGAGGGGTTGCGCTTTATCAGCTATGACGGTCGCCCCTGTCAGTACCCCAATCCCTGAGCGGCCATTTCTTGTTTGGCTCCCTCCCCCAATCGTGGTATTCTTAATACCATTATGGATGATACTCCCCAACCCAGCCGTAAAATCCTGGTGGCTCTGGACGGTTCCCGCCACAGCCACAACACCCTCCACTACCTGGCCGGACTCTTTGCCGACCAGGCCGACGTGGGGTTGCACCTGCTCAGTCTGGTCACCGGAGCCAGCCTGCCGCCGGGCAGCGAATGGCTGAGTGAAGCGGAACAGGCCAATATGATGAGCCCCCAAACCCGCAAAAAGCTGGTGGCCCACCAAGGTTTCCTCCATGAAGCCGCCGATTTTCTCACCGCGCAGGGTGTTGCCCCGGAGCGGGTCGCCCGGGAGGTGGGGATCAGCAGCGGCAGCGTCTCCCGGGATATCGCCAACCGGGCCCGCCAGGGGCGATATGACGCGGTGGCGGTGGGCCGCCGGGGGATGACCAAACTGGAAGAGATGCTGCTGGGCAGTGTCTCCAACGATATCTTTGAATACTCCCACGATATCCCTCTCTGGGTTGTCGATGGCCGCATCGACAACCAGCGCTTCCTGGTTCCGGTGGACAAAACACCTTACGCCCTGCTGGCGGTGGATCATCTCGCCTTCATGCTGCGCGGCCACCCCCGGGCCGAGATCACCCTTTTTCACTCCACCGCCATTCTGGCCGCCCCGCCCCGCCCCGCCCCGGAGGAGTTCCGTCGACACTGGGATCCGGCCTGGTGCGAACAGCACCTCGATCGCCCCGACAGCCTCTTCCACGCCCCCCGGCAAATTTTGCTGGATGCGGGTTTCCCCGGCGAGCGGGTCTCCGAGCTTGAAACCGCCAAGGGGTTCGAGCCCAGCCGCCAGATCATCCGCCAGGCCCTGATGGACGACTACGGCACCATCGTCATGGGCCGCCGCGGCCCCGAGGCCCACAAGGGAATTTTTCGCGGGGTTTCCGACCGGGTGCTGCTGATGGCCGAACAGGTGGCGGTCTGGATCGTGGGATAAAGGGCGGCAGCCTGGTCTGGCGGGGTTTGCTGCTGCTGCTCTGGGTGGGACTGCTGGCGGCTCTGTTGGGACGGGATTATCTGGTGGAGGAGTTGCGCAGCCTGGAGATCGCCGCCCTGGAACGGGGGCGGGAGACCACTTTTTCCGGGGTCTATTTTCAGGGGGAGCGGATCGGTTTTGTCCGCAGCCGCTTGGGGGCGGCGGCCGACGACCGGTTGCTCCTGGAACAGGAAGCCTACCTGCTACTCAACATCCTGGGGGAGAACCATTCCGTCAGGATGCAGCTCAACGCCCATCTCTCAACAACTTACGAACTGCTCGACTTCCGGTTCGTCCTGCTCTCCCCCTTCGCCTCCACCAGGGCCCAGGGCCGGGTAGAGGGGCGGGATATCCTGCTCGATCTGGAGACCCCGCGGGGTACCCGACGGGAGCGGATCCGCTTGCGGGAAGTCCCCCGGATCGCCACCCCCCACCGGGCCTACCTCCTGGGCCATGAACCCGGCGTGGGCAGCCGGGTCCGGGTCAATTACTTCGACCCCGTCTCCCTGGCCGGCAACGAACGGATCTTGGAGTACCGGGGCCAAGACCGGGTGCTGATCGCCAACCGAATCCACAACCTGCACCATTTCCATGAATCCGTGTCCGGGATGCGGATCAACATCTGGCTGGACGAAACCGGCCGGGTGATCAAGGAGGAGTCTCCGGCCGGTTTCGTTTTCCTGGCGGAACCGGAATTTCGGGCCACCGCTATCCCCGGGGTCGGACCGGAGATTCTGACCACGGTGGCCGTGCCCTTAAACGGCCGCCTGCCCGAAGACCTGGCCCGGAGGCCGACCCTTACCTACCACCTGCTCCTGGATGAAGAAGCCCCACCGGACCTGCTCACCACCCTGGATCTGGCCGGCGGCCCCCAGCGCCTGGAGGAGGACCGGCTCACCATCCAGCGCCAGCAATTGCCGACAACGCCGGCCACCGCCTGCTCCCCCGACCAAAGCGCGGCAATAACCGAGGCTCTAGCCTCCACTCCCCACGTGCAGAGTGACGATCCTCAACTGGCGGCCCTGGCCCGGGAGATCGCCGGGGCGGCCCCCGACGACCTGGAGCGCCTGCGGAGGCTGGTAAGCTGGGTTTATGAGAATATCGACAAACGTCCGGTCCTGAGTATCCCCGACGCCTTGAGCGTTATGGCCGACCTGGTGGGGGACTGCAATGAACACGCGGTACTCCTGGCGGCCCTGGCCCGGGCCCAGGGGCTGCCCACCCGGATCGCCGCCGGTCTCCTCCACCAGGAGGGGATATTTCTCTACCATGCCTGGAACGAGGTCTGCCTTGACGGCCGCTGGCTGGGGGTTGACGCCACCATCAGCCAGTTTCCCACCGGACTTACCCATATCCGCCTGATCACCGGTGAAACCAAGGAGATGGCCCGCCTGGGGGCGATCCTGGGCCGGCTGGGCCTGGCGGTCATGGAGGAGTGAGGGGCAGCCGCACCTTAATCCGCGCCCCCTGCCCAGCCTCCCCGCCCACCTCGATCCGCCCTCCCAGACTCTGGACAATACCGTAGGAGATCGCCAAACCCAGGCCGGCTCCGGTTTTCTTGGTGGTGAAGAAGGGATTGAAGATGATATTGCGTTGTCCCGGGGGAATTCCCGGGCCGCTATCCTCCACCTCCACTTCAATAAAATCCCCGGCCCGAGCGGTGCTGATCCGCAGTCGGCCCCGGCCCTCCATGGCCTGAACCGCGTTGATCACCAGGTTGGTAAAAACCTGGCGCAGCTTCTCCTGATCGGCCTTGATCATGGGCAGATCGGGGACAAAATCCTGTTCGACCCGCACCCCGGCCAGGGGCACCTGGTGAGCGGCCCGCTGAACAATCCCGGCCAGCAGTTCGTTGAGGCGCACCGCTTCCGCCGGCGCGGGGGGCTGACTCTGCTCCCGGGCAAAGAGCAGCAACCCTTGCGTGATCCGGGAAATGCGCTCGATATTGCGAATAATTTCCAGCACCTCCTCCTGACCAGTCCCTCCCGCGCCACCACAGCCGTCCAGCCGGCGCCGTAAGATCTCGACGTTACCCCGAATAATGGCGGCTGGGTTGTTGATCTCGTGGGCCACCCCGGCGGCCAGGGATCCGACGGCGGCCAGCTTCTCCTTGTTGACCAGCTCCTTCTGGGTCCGCAGCAGTTCCTGGTTTTTCTCCACCAGATCGCGGGTGCGCTCGGCCACTTTGGCCTCCAGGCTGCGATTAAGGCTGTCCAGCTCGGCACAGGTTTGCTGCAGGGCCGCCGCCGCCTGTTTGCGTTCGGTCACGTCAAGGAAGGTGATCACCGCCCCTTCGATCTCTCCCCCCTCGTTGCGGATGGGGTTGGCTGTATATTCACCGGGAAAGCTGCTGCCATCCAGGCGCTGGAAGCGGTGATTGTCCACATGGACGCTGAGCCCCTGGCCGAATACCCGACCCAGGGGTTCCGATTTTGAACCACACCCACCCGGCTCGTTTTCCGGGCGGATCAGGATATTGCCGAAACAACGACCGATCAGGTCGGCGGGGGCACCGCCCAGCAGCCGGGCTCCGGCCGGGTTGATAAAAGTCACCTTGCCGCCGATCTCCAGCCCGAGGATCCCCTCCCCGGCGGAATTGAGGATCAACTCGTTGTGGCGCCGCAGCCGGGCCATGCTCCGGACCTGATTTTCGACCCGGCTGCTGATCAGCCAGCCCAAGGCCAGAAAGCCGACCAGAACCAGCATGCTGAGCAGCATCAGGTTGAACAGACCCCGGCTCAACAGGTTTTCCGCCTGGCGGGTGATTGCGGCGCTGCGTTCCCCGGCCAGATCGGCCAGCACCGGATAGAAGCGTTCGATCCGGGCAAACAGTTCCTGGGTTTGCCGTTGCAGGAGTTCGCGTTCACGGCGCAGGAGTAGCAGCTCGCTGCTCAGCCGGTAAAGCCCCCCTTCACCCAGCTGGATCGTCTGATATTCGGCCAGCACCCGATGACCCCGGCCGAAAAGCAGCTCCCGCAACTGCGCCACCTGCCCCGGTTCAAGTCCGGCGGCGGGCTCCCCCTCTTCCGCCAGCCAGAGCAGTTGCCGCTCCAGCCGCTCCAGCACCTGTTTGAGCTGGTTGTCCCGCAAGTCCGCCAGATGATCAAACTGATCCTCGCCGACCAGAATCTCCACCAACCGGGAAAGCTCGCCCAACTCTCCCCGGACCTCCTTGAGGACTCGGGGCCATTGGCGCAGATGCTGTTCCAGGAAAACCTGGGCCAGGGCGGGGGACTGACTGGTCGCGGCCTGACGCCAGCGGCGCAGGGCCATCGCTTCCGCCAACCGCTGCCGCCCCTCCAGGGTTTCGGCCGCCGCCCGCATCTCCTCCAGCAGCAGACGGACCTTGCCCAAGGTAATCTTTTCCTGCTGATCGTCGGCGGCCAGCCGGTAGCGCTCCAGCCAGGCGGCGCTCTTTTGGTGGAGCCGGGTCAGCTGACCGACGGCGGCGTCCAGATCACCCAGGGCGTCGATCCCGGGATAATCGGAAATTGCCGCCCGCAGGTCGCCGACGGCAGAAGCAAAGGCCGCGACCGGACCCTCCGCCGAGGGCCCGGCCCCGCCGAGCAGCATCAGGTTAAGCTCTCTCCGGGACTCCTGCCCCAGGCGCTGGAGACGGGCGGCCAACTGTCCCAGGTGACGGTCCTGTTCCAGCAGCTGCACCCTTTCGCGGTTCAAGGTCAGCAGGGTCCAGCCCACCAGGCCGTTGGTCAACACCCCGGTCAGCAAGCCGATGGAAACCAGGACCCAGACCAGGGCGATGATGGTTCGGCGACGGCTACGGTCCGGCATGGCCCCTCCCCGCCGCAGCCCCCGAACCTTGGGCCGGAACCGGCGGAACCAGGGGAGGGATCTCCGCCCAGTCGAAGGGGATCAGCTCCCCCCCCTTAAGCAGGGTCGGCCAGACCTCGTTGCTGGCCTGATGCCGGTCAGGCCCCAGACGTAACGGCCGACCCAGCCCCAGATCAAAATCCCCCAGGCCCTCCAGGGCTTGAATCAGTTTTTCCCGACTCATCTCCCCGCTGATCCTGGTCAAGGCCAAAGAGAGCAGCCGGGCGGCGATGTAACCCTCCAGCGCCACGAAGCTGGGGGCTGTCTCCGGACTCCAGTCGGCGATGTCGCGGTGGAAATCGGCCACCAGCGGCAACCGGGTATCCTCGGGGTGGGGAACCACCTGGGTGACGATCACCCCCCCCACCTCCTCCCCCAGGGCCTGGGCCAGAAAATTGCCGCCGACAAAGGAAACACTGAGGAACAGACTCTCCAGCCCGGCCTGCCGGGCCAAAACGATAAATTTAGCGCAGGGGGCATAAGCCCCCACCATGATGACGGCCCGGGGCAGTTGCTCGGCCAGCAGCAGATCGGCCAAGGCGTTTTCCACCGCCAGGGTATTGCGGGGATAGCGCACATGCAGCACCTGCCTTTCATCCTCCAGGCCGTGGCGGCGCAGGGCATTGAGGCCGCCGATGTAGCCGGCATCGCCATAACCGTCACGCTGGGTAAAAAAGGCGATCTCGGCCGGCGCCAGCCCGGCCTCCTCCACCAGGGCGGCCACCATCGCCTCGATCTCGTCAGCGTAACTGGCCCGGAAATTGATGACATAACGCTCGGGCGGCTGCTGGCGCAGCACCCCGGCCCCGGTAAAGGGGGCGAAAAACAGGACCCGGCGCTCCCTGATCAAGGGCAGCGAGGCAATCGCCGTGGGGGTCCCGACATTGCCGACCACCGCCAGCACACTGTCCTCCTCGATCAATCGGCGCATGTTGGGAGCGGTGCGGGCCGGCTCATAACCGTCATCCAGAACCAGCAGCCGCACCTCCCGCCCGTTGACCCCTCCCTCCCGATTAAGTCGCTCCAGGCCCAGACGCACCCCGTCGCGCATGGCAATCCCCAGTTCGGCGGTGGGACCGCTCAGCGCGGTGGACATTCCCAGGGCCAGCTCACCGGCCGCCGCGACCGGGAGCAGGATCCCCCCGGACAACAACAGGCAGACAAGCCGGCGGACAAAGGACATGGGCGCTTCCTCGCTATGGTTGATCGGGGGTTAAACCGTAATCGGAAATTTTTCGGTCCAGGGTACTGCGGGTGATATCGAGCAGCCGGGCGGCCCGGCTCTTGTTCCAGCCGGTGCGTTTCAGGATGCGGGCGACCTGGAGCCGCTCGGCGTCGGCCAGGGTCAGGGGGGCGGCGCCGCCGTTATCTTCGCCATTGCCCGGCCGGGTGAGATGAAGGGGGAGATCGGCGGCGGTGAGTTTATCCCCCCGGGCAAGAACCAGGCCGCGTTCAATGACGTTCCGCAGTTCACGAACATTGCCCGGCCACTCATATTTACTCAGCGCCGCCAGGGCGTCGGGAGCCAGCTCCCGGACCGGATGGCCGGAGCGGACCGCGGCCCGGCGCAGAAAGTGGCCGGCCAGGACCTGAACATCCTCGGGGCGCTCCCGTAAGGGCGGCAGTTGCAGGGAGAAGACATTGAGCCGGTAGTAGAGATCCTCCCGGAAGGTCCCGGCCGCCACCATCTCGGCGAGATTCTTGTTGGTGGCGGCAATAAAGCGTACATCGACCCTCTGGGGCTTGGTGGAGCCCACCGGAATGAACTCGCCCTCCTGCAGCACCCGCAAGAGCTTGGCCTGCAGGGCCGGGCTCAACTCCCCCACCTCGTCAAGGAGCAGGGTGCCGCCATCGGCCTCAACCAGCAACCCTTTGCGGCTCTCGTCCGCCCCGGTGAAGGCCCCCCGCAGATGGCCAAAAAGCTGGCTTTCCAGCAGGGTCTCGGTCAGGGCGGCGCAGTTGAGGGCCAGAAAGCGCCGTTCCGCCCGGGGGCCGGCGTAATGGATGGCGGCGGCCACCAACTCTTTGCCGGTGCCGGACTCACCCAGCAGCAACACGTTGAGATCGCTGGCCCCCACCCGTTGGGCCAGCTCATAGACTTCACCGAAACGGCGGCTTTTAAAAACGATCTGATCGGGGGCCAACTGCTGGCGGAGATCGTTTTTCAAGGCCCGGTTTTCAGCCAGCAAACCCTGGCGCTCCAGACAGCGTTGGATCACCGCCGTCAACCGTTCCTCGGGAAAGGGTTTGGTCAGGTAGTCAAAGGCGCCCCGCTTGATCGCCTCCACCGCCGAATCGATGGTGCCGTAACCGGTCATCATGATCACCCCCAGGTCGGGCCGTTTGGCGCTCACCCGGCCCAGCAGCTCCAGACCGTCCATCTCCGGCAGCCGGATATCCAGCAGCACCACTCCCCCCTCCTCCTCCTCCTCGGACAGCTCCTTCAGCAAAGCCAGGGGAGAGGTGCGGGTCTTGACATCATAACCCAGCTCGGCCAGGGTCTTGCGCAGGTAGCGCAGAATCCCCTCTTCATCGTCACAGATATAAACCTTCGGTCTCATTGCGCCTCCATGGCTGTGGCACTTCCGGCTCAACGGCCAAACTGTCTCAAAACCATACAGCTTGCATCATATTTATACAATATTTTCAACCAACGATGCTCAACCGGCAACCGCAATCCAGGGTTAACTTTACGTAAACACGGCCCAAGGTCCCGATAGCCACCTCCGTGGCGCAATTATTGCAAACTATGACCTAATAGTTTCAGGCCAGCGCGCCTGATGAGTTCAGGGGGGAGAGAACCGCGATTCAAATTTTACCGATGAATCATCATCACATTCCAAGGAGGCCGGAACCCATGAGATTGTCACGGAGAAACCTGCTGAAACTGGCGGGGGTCGGGAGCACGGCGGCGGTGGCCGGCGGCCTGGGCCTCGATGTCAGTCAAGCCCAGGCGGCAACCACCCAGATCAGGATCGCCCGCGCCCGGGAATACCCTTCGGTCTGCTGCTTCTGCTCCGGCGGCTGCGGGGTGATCGCCCAGGTGATGGACGGCAAGCTGGTCCACACCGAAGGCGATCCCGACAACCCCAGCAACCGCGGTTCCAACTGCTCCAAAGGGGCCGCCGTTCAGCAAACCCATGATAACCCCCAGCGGGTGACCAGCGTTCTCTACCGGTCCCCCGGCGCCTCCCAGTGGGAGGTCAAGTCCTGGGACTGGGCGATCAACCGGATGGCTCACCTGGTCAAGAAAACCCGGGACGAGAGCTTCCAGACCACCGCCGGGGATGTCACCGTCAATCGCACCGAGGCCATCGGCAGTCTGGGCAGTTCCATTCTCAACAATGAAGATCTCTACCTGATCACCAAGTTTATGCGGGGCCTGGGGGTGACCTACATCGAACACCAGGCCCGGATATGACACAGCTCCACGGTCGCCGGTCTGGGGGCCACGTTTGGCAGGGGCGCAATGACCAACCATTGGGTCGACTTCAAGAACACCGATGTCGCCCTGATCTGCGGCAGCAACGCCGCTGAAAACCATCCCGTTTCATTTTCCTGGCTGCAGCAGGCCCGTGATAAGCGCGGCGCCAAGATTATCCATGTCGATCCCCGCTTCACCCGGACTTCGGCCCGGTCCGATCTCTACTGCCCGATCCGCAGCGGCACCAACATCGCCTTCTACGGCGGGATGATCAACTATATTCTGGAGAAAGAGCGTTATCACCGGGAGTTTATCGCCCACTACAGCAACGCCGCCTCCCTGATCAAGGAGGGGTTCACCTTCGATCCCGAAACCGGCCTCTACAACGGTTTCGACGAAGGCAAACGCGCTTACACCGACCGCGGCAGCTGGCAGTATGAGCGGGACGCCGAGGGCAATGTCCGCAAGGATCTCACCCTCAAGCATCCCCGCTGCGTCCTGCAGCTGATGAAACACCACTACTCCCGTTACAACCTGGAGACGGTGGCCCAAACCTGCGGAGCCCCCATGGACAAACTGGAGGAGGTTTACGAGCTGTTCACCTCCACCGGCCGACCCGGCAAGGCGGGCTCGATTCTCTACGCCATGGGCCAGACCCAGTTCACCTCCGGCTCCCAGAATGTGCGCTGCATGGCCATTATCCAAACCCTGTTGGGCAACATCGGGCTGCCCGGCGGCGGGGTCAACGCCCTGCGCGGCCACTCCAACGTCCAGGGCTCCACCGACATGGCCTGTCTCTTCCACCTGCTGCCCGGCTACATGCCCTGCCCCACCACCGGCCAGCCCGACCTGACCGCTTACAACGCCACCACCCCGGCCGCCCCCTCCTACTGGAGCAACCGGCCCAAGTGGATCGCCAGCCTGCTCAAGGCCTGGTACGGCGACGAGGCCCGGAAGGACAACGACTTCCGCTATGACTTCCTGCCCAAGGCCCAAGCCGGCAAAAACTACTCCCACATGCAGCTGTTTGAACAGCTCCACGCCGGCCAGGACCTGAAGGGGCTCTTTGTCTGGGGGCAGAATCCGGTGGTGGCGGGACCCAACTCCAGGCTGGAGAGCAAGGCCATGGAGAACCTGGAGTGGCTGATCTGCCTCGATCCCTTCGAAAACGAAACCAGCACCTTCTGGAAGCGGCCGGGAGCCGATCCCGGCAAGATCGACACCGAGGTCTTCCTACTGCCGGTAACCACCTTCCTCGAGAAGGAGGGGACCGTCACCCACAGCGGTCGACTGCTCCAATACCGCTGGAAGGCGGTGGACGGCCCCGGCGATGTCCGCCAGGAATCCTTTATCATCGACCGGCTGGTCAAGCGGATCAAAGCTCTCTATGCCTCCAGCAACCAGGAGAAGGATCTGCCGATCAAGACCCTGACCTGGAATTACCCCGATCCCGCCGCCAGCCAGACCGCATTCATCGATGCGGTGATGCGGGAGATCAATGGCCGCAACCTGACCACCGGCAAGCTGGTGCCCGGTTTCGGGGCCCTTCAGGATGACGGCACCACCGACTGCGGCAACTGGATCTACTCGGGAATGTACACCGAGGAGCATGGTAACCGGACCCAAAGCCGGGTCCTGGACGATCCCGGAGACTGGGGGGCCCACCCCGGCTGGGGCTTTGCCTGGCCGGCCAACCGCCGGATCATCTACAACCGCTGCTCCGCCGACCCCGACGGCAAGCCTTGGTCGGAGGAGCGTAAATACATCTGGTGGGACGGCAACCGCTGGGCCGGTTACGATGTGCCCGACTTCGCCCCCACCATGGCCCCGGACGCCCCTCTGGGCAAGAAACCTTTCATCATGCTCACCGAGCGGGAATCCCGCCTGTTCGCCATCGGCGGGCTCAATGACGGGCCGCTGCCGGAGCACTACGAACCGGTGGAAAGCCCCACCCACAACGTGTTCAACAAGCGCCAGAACAATCCCGCCCACTATGCCGGCGCCGCCGGCAGCAAGGTAGTGGGCGAGGTGGGCCGGTATCCGATCATCTGCTCCACCTGGCGGGTCTGCGAGCACTGGCACTCCGGGTCTCTAAGCCGCAACATGCCCTGGCTGGCGGAACTGATGCCGGAGGCCTTTGTCGAGATGGGCGAGGAGCTGGCCAAGGAACGAGGAATCAAAAACGGTGAGATTATCGAGGTCTTTTCCGCCCGGGGCCAGGTACGGGCCATGGCGATGGTCACTCCCCGGGCCCGGCTTTTCCAGATCAACGGCAAGCCGGTCCACCAGATCGGAATGACCTGGCACTTCGGCTACCAGGGGCTGGTCACCGGCGATATCGCCAACAACCTCACCCCCCACGTCGGTGACGCCAACACCTCAATTCCTGAATACAAGGCATTCCTCGTGGATGTAAGGAAGGTGACATCATGACCAGAATGGCTCGACTGATCGACATAACCCGCTGTACCGCTTGCCGGGGCTGCCAGGTCTCCTGCAAGCGCTGGAATCAGCTACCCGGCGAGATCGGCCCCGCCACCGGCAGCTACCAGTCCCACGCCGATCTCTCCCCCGGCCGCTGGACCATGATCGAATTCTACGAGGAGAAGAAAAACACCGGTTTCGAGTGGCATTTCCGCAAAAAAACCTGCATGCACTGCGGCGACGCCGGCTGCCTCAAAGCTTGTCCCAACGGGGCTTTGGTCCGGGAAGAAAACGGCACCATCCGCCATATCGAGGAAAAGTGCATCGGGTGCGGCTACTGCACGGTCCACTGCCCCTTCGGCATCCCCAAAATCGACGAAGCCGCCAAGAAGATGCGCAAATGCACTTTCTGCTACGACCGGATCACCAACGGGCGGGAACCGGCCTGCGCCAAAACCTGTGTCCCCCGGGCCATCGTTTACGGCACCTGGGACGACATGGCCAGCCTGGCCGACGAGCGTCTGGCCCAAGCGAAAAAGCTCTATCCCAATGCCCGGATCTACGGACGCGACGAGCTGGGCGGTCTGGGAGTCATCTACGTACTCCCGGACAAACCATCCAACTATGGCCTGCCGGAGGACCCGCGCCTCCCCGCCTCCCTGGGCATCTGGAAACAGGCGGTTCACCCCTTCGGCAACGCCATTCTTGGTGCCAGCTTGGCCGCCACCGGCCTGGCTTTCATCATTTCCCGGCGTAACGCGATGAAGCTGGAAGAGAGCGCCAAACTGGAAGAAGGAGGGTATAAAGATGAGTAAGCCCAGGATGGTTAGAAGATTCAGCGCGGTGGTGCGGGTCAGTCACTGGCTCTACGCCCTCAGCTTTATTACCCTGGCCGTCACCGGTTACATGATTTACGGCAGCGCCCTTGACTGGATGATCCCCCTCTTCGGCAGTCTGGAAGGGGCGATGGTGGTCCACCGGGTGGCGGCGGTATTCCTGATCATGGCGGTGCTTATCCCTATCCTGATGCGGCCCCGCGAGGTAACCGCCTGGCTGGGCGAGGTTTTCACTTTTACCGAGGCTGATATCGCCTTTTTGAAAACCTTCCCCGCCAAGTTTGTGGGGGTCAAGAAGAAGATTCCGCCCCAAGGATTCTATAACGGCGGGGAAAAGATCAATTCCCTGATCCAGATCATCTCCGGGGTGGTGATGATCACCACCGGCCTCTTTATGTGGCTGAGCTCCTCGCCGCCGCCGATCATGTATCCCCTGCACGCGCTGTTCATGGCCATCGGCAGCGCCTCGGCCATCGGCCACATCTACCTGGCCCTGCTCAACCCCATCTCCAACGAGGCGATCCGGGCCATGATCAACGGTGATGTGTCGGAGAAGTATATGCAGGAGAACCACGGCCAGTGGTACCAGGAGGTTTACAAAGCCGCCCCTAAAGGAAAAAGGAGTAACTGAACTTGCTGGCAAACAACGTAATACCGGAAACCCCGCCGGCCCTGCTCTCCTACTACCGGCAACTGGATGAACTGGTAAGTCGGCGACTGCAGGACCTGCAGGCCCTGCCTTTTCCCGGCAACCCCGCGGCTGGAGAAGCAATTCTCCAGCTGCGGCCGGAGAGCCCCTCCCTGGAGGAGCAGGGCTTCGTTCCCCATGAGCCCGAGGACCTGGCCGCCAACTTCCTGATGATCTCCCGGGTGCTGGCCGCCAACGCCCCGACCGACCCCCTGGCCCTGGCCCTGGACACGGCCCTGGCCCGGGGGGAGTTTGCCCCGGAATTCTGGCGGGAATCAATGACCGACCTGGAGGAGAAGCTGCTGCAATGGGCCGGAACCCACCAGCTGGATGGTGACGCCCTGGTGCAACTGGCCCATTGGGCGGCGACTCCGCGGCGGCGCTGGGCCGCCCAGCATTACCGGGGGGCGCTCAAGGGGCTGGTGACCAACGAACGGCGCCGCTGCCCCATCTGCGGTCGGGAAGCGGACTTCGCCCTGCTCAATGAACGTGAGCATGGACGCCGCTACCTGATCTGCATCCATTGCGACCTGAGCTGGGCCTTTAAGCGGATGGGGTGCAGCTTCTGCGACAACAAGGACTTCGATCTCTTAAGTTATTTGATTCCGGAACAGTCCCCGGGATACAAAATCTACTGCTGCGACAAGTGCCGGGGGTATCTCAAAACCTTTGACCAGCGCGAGGATGTGCCCCGCCTGGCCGACCGGCATCTGCTGGAATATGCCAATACCCTCTTTCTGGATCTGCTGGCCGTAAACCAGGGTTATCTTCCCCGTTGAAAGGACTATTGCCATGAAACGTGCCGCCCGTAGTAAAAGATGCGCCCATAACGACGTCATTCCCCTGCCCGCCGACGGCGATCGTCAGCTGAGCGATCGTCAGCTGGAGGAAAAAATTAGGATGAAATCCCAGGAAAACCGGATATCATGCTCTGCCGCCCAGGCGATTGCCAGTGAACTGGGGCTCTCTCCCCGGGAGATCGGGGCTCTGGTGGACAAATTGAACATCCGGATCACCCAGTGTCAGCTGGGCTGTTTCTAGGTAGGTATCCGTTCACCATGGTCAACAACTTGTCGATTTAACGGGCTGTAATCGTTCAGCAGTGCCGCAGGTTCGGGCAAGCGGCCAAGCGCCGCGTACCCCGTGTACGTAAGCCTGGCTGATCGCCCGAAGATGCGGTGCTGCTGAACGATTACCTAGGTAGCGGCGGAGCCGTCGCCGCCTTAACATAACGCCTTTCCAGGCTCATCCGACGGTGGATCTTCCACATTCTTTTATGGAGACATCATATCAGACCCCGATCCTCAGGATCAGCGATGGCCTGGAACGGGAGATGCTGGATACCATCGCCACCGAAGTCGCCTTTACCCTGCTGGTCAATGACCAGGTTCTGGTCTCGCTGCTCTGCAGCCCCTCGGAGCTGGACGCCATGGCCGTGGGTTTCCTGCTTTCCGAAGGGCTGGTCAGCGACCGGAATGCTTTACTGGGAGTGGAAGTTGATGAGGACCGGGCCACCGTCAAGGTGGCCCTCAAGGATCTGCCCGCCAACTGGAACAGCCTCTTTCACCGCAAGACCATCGCCTCCGGCTGCGGCCAGGGGATAACCTTCAGCAACGCCGCCACCCTGACCTCCCTGGCCGTTCGTCGCCCCCCCCTGCGGTTGAGTAGCGCCCGGATCCACGATCTGCTCCGTGAGTTCAACCGCTGTTCGGTACTCTACATGAAAACCGGCGGGGTCCACAGCGCCGCCCTGGCCGACAGCGACTCGATCCTGCTTTTTGCCGAGGATATCGGCCGCCACAACGCAGTGGACAAACTGATCGGCAAGGCCTTTCTGGCCGGCATCCCCCTGGAAGACAAGCTGCTGCTCTCCAGCGGCCGGATCTCCGGCGAGATCATGACCAAGGTGATCCGTAACCGGATTCCGGTGCTGATCACCCGCACCGCCCCAACCTGCATGTCCATCGCCCACGCCGAGGAGCATGGGGTAACCATGATCGGTTTTGCCCGAGGGCGGCGACTCAACATCTACACCCACCCCTTGGGCCTGATCATGGACGACGTCGTGCCGGCCCCGCCGGAGGATGCCGATGGCTGAAACGAACCGTCCCCACGACCCGGCCCCCATG
>OMKS01002396.1_pt1 | contig 15680 bp, 12 predicted proteins | sample 1674721 | NCBI WGS metagenome assembly OMKS01 (sample SAMN06264996, study PRJEB25208) | sediment metagenome | isolation source: hot spring sediment | place: USA: California | collected 2014-09-02
TCTACACTATCCTCTTCGTCGGCAGCGTCAGATGTGTATAAGAGACAGGTATAATGGGTCAAGCCTAAGGCTTCCGAAATCGTATATTACTTTATACACATTCGCCTCCAGGATGCGTTCGCATCCGTCAGGTTTGGCTCTTTAATTTGCATGCATAAATTTCCGGGCGAAAGCCCGAATCACGAATGAGGTAGCATATCAGCATGTCCGCGAATTAGTCAAGTTATCCGGTTCCGCTTTCGCGTGTTTCGATTTCATCGACAACCGTTAAATTAATATCCCGCTCTATCTTCCTCCGATAACCTCTTCAAGTCTCGCGCTGACCGCAAGCATCCTGAGAAGTCGAATTGTCGCCTCGCGGTCCGGCCAGTCAACGAAAACGGAAATCTCCCCCTGCAATGTCACCAAATCTATGACATTTATCTCCGAATCGGCTAGAATTTTTGTTATATATGCCAGAATACCGGGTTGGTCCTGGAATTTCGGGGACGAAATGGTAACTCTCGCGATGTTCCGTTTCATCGCGAGGGACTTGAAACCCGGTTCTTTCTGAAGGCTTTCATGGAGTTTATGGTAAGCGTCGCCGCATGCGGTTTCCGGAACGAAAATGCCGAGATATCCGGGAGTCAGCGCCAGTCCGTGAACCGAAATCCCGGATTCTCCCAGACTTTCGGCAAGATGGCTGATTAAATTCGCATCCTCGATCGCTTCATCCCCCACCACACTCACCATCGCGAGTTTGAACGGAGTGGCTCTGAGTTTGGCGCGAAGGAATCCCTCGATTAAAGTGCCGCCCTGGGTAATGTCCGGGCTGTCGAAATGCACGACCCTCGCTTTCATGTCGGGAGTTTTGTGGGTTAGAGAGTGCGGATGAAGCACCCTCGCTCCGCCCCGAGCCATGCTGTCGAGTTGCTCGGTTGAAATAACTGCGAGCTTTTCGGGGTCGGTAACCGCCTGAGGATCGGCCTGAAGGACTCCGTGCTGGTCTGTAACGATAATAATTTCATCCGCCGAAAGAAGTCTTCCGATTAAAAAAGCCGTAGTGTCCGACCCGCCCCGCCCCAGCGTGGTGAGTCTTCCTTCCGGGTCCCTCGCGAGAAAACCGCATATCACCGGAGTTATTCCCTGCTCTATCATCGGGACAATATGGTCGTCGATAAGTTTGCGGCTCTCCTTATCGTGAATGGTAAGCGACCTGTCCTCGTTGATTTTTTCAAGGCTGAGCGCTTCTTCACGCGCTTCGCTTGCGATAACGGGCCACGCTTCATCGGTAGGAAGAATCGCCCTCGCCGGACATCCCGCCGCTTCAAGCGCCGCCGCGAAAAGCGTCGCAGCCATCATTTCGCCGAACGCCGCGACTCTGATTGTATCCCGCGGAGTGGGTTTCCCCGATGTAACCTCGTGTGCAAGCCCTATAAGTCGGCTTGTTTCATCGCCCATCGCCGAAACAACCGCGACAACGCGGTCGGATGACGCGATGCGCGCGAGTTTCTCCGCGTTGATTCGAATCAACTCGCCATCGCGCAATGTCCGTCCGCCAAACTTGAACACAAGCAACCGGCTGTCCTGTGGTACTTTTGTCATTACCGGATGTATTCTACCCTAAACGGGGGTGTGTGTCATTCCCGCAGGTTCGATTTCCAATAACGCATGCTCAATAAAAAATTGCTTTATTTCGTCCTTGCTCAGCTTGCCGTTCGTATGAGTCGAGTATGTCCGGTAATTATCGCCCCTCTTCTCGCCGAACGGTCTTAAAACAAACATATCGTCGCGTTCTTCGGTGTATGCCGACTCATCCGGGGTGAGAAGTTCCTCGAAAGTTTTTTCACCCGGACGCCGACCCACATAATCAAACTTAATCTGTCCCGCTTTTTCGGGAGCGAGCAGTTCCACGAGCGCATCGGCGAGGTCGGTGATTTTCACCGCTGGCATTTTAAGGATGAAAACCTCCCCTCCGGCGGCGGTCGCACCGGCTCTGAGAGTGAGTTTTACCGCCTGCGGGACTGTCATGATAAATCGCTCCATGTCGGGATGGGTGATTGTCAGAGGTTCGCCGGTTTTTATCTGCTCAATGAAAAGCTGTAAAACGCTTCCATCGCTTCCGATTACGTTCCCGAACCTCACGCTGGCAAATCGCGTTCGATGACTTCCTTTATACAAATTCGCCGCGATGATTAATTTTTCCGATAAAAGCTTTGTAGCTCCCATCGTGTTTATCGGGCTTACCGATTTATCCGTGTTGATTGCGATTACCTTGTCGATTTCGTTATCCAGCGCGAGATCAATGAGGTTCTGCGTTCCGATTACATTCGTCTTGACAGCTTCGAACGGGTTGTATTCGCACGCGGGTACATGCTTCAGCGCGGCGGAATGAAAAACGATGTCGATATCCTCGCAGGCTCGTGCAAGACGGTCCTTGTCGCGAACATCGCCAAGCAGGAATCGAAGATTCCTATGATTTTTCCATCGCGCCTGCGCAAGGTATTGATTGTGTTCATTGCGGGAGAAAATTCTTATCACGGAGGGATGAAATTCAAGCAGTTGGTCGACTATTTCCCGGCCAATCGAGCCGGTTCCGCCCGTTACCAGAATTCTCTTGCCGGCGTATGCGCTTTCAAGCATGGCAAGTCCCCATTTTTAAGGCTGTTTTCGACATATCGCTCACGAACCGTTTACGGGAATTAAATCATCCCATGAAAGTTCACTTCCTGCTGAAACCGGATATTTCAGTTTCATGCCGAGCACTTTTTTCAAATCTCTTGCGGGAATGAAGCTTTCGGGACGGGAAATTTTCAAATCATCCCGTGAGATAACCGCTCCGGGTTCCAAATTCCGTGCAGCATATATTCCCTTCCGACCGCAATGCCGATTTTTCAATTCAAGCTCGGACGGTTCTTTCGTGCCGCTTCCGAGTGCATCGAAAACATTTCTCACCGATTTTGCAAGCTCTCGAAGTTCATCGGGTTCGACCGACAATGCATGGTCGGGTCCGGGAAGCCCGCGGTCGATCGTGAAATGCTTTTCGATGAATCTCGCTCCGAGCGCGACAGCGGCGGGAGCCGCCCAGATACCCTCGGTATGGTCGGAAAATCCGATTACCTCCGGAAAAGTCTCAAGCATCGTTTTTATCGTGCTCAGGTTGGCTTCTTCGGGAGTTGTCGGATACCTGCTCACACAGTGGAGTATGGCGAATTTTTCGCATCCCGCTTTTATCAGAACTTCACGCGATGCCTCGACCTCGTCGATATAACTCATTCCGGTCGAGAGAATTACCGGAAGCCCGAACGAGCCGACATGCTCGAGAAGCGGATAGTTGTTCATGTCTCCCGATGCGATTTTTATCGCGGGAACTCCGATTCCCCTCAGAAGGTCGGCTTCCTCTTCGCCGAAAGGTGTCGAAATAAACGCGATATCGCTTTCGCGTGCGACTTTGAGAAGCCTTAGATGATCGTCGGGACTCAGTTCAAGCCTTGAAAAAAGTTCCCATTGCTCAGGTTCTTTCGAACGATTGACTAGGCTGTCGGCCCGGAAAGTCTGAAATTTCACTCCGTCCGCACCCGCATCCGCGGCGGCTTTTATCATGCGAATGGCAAGATCGATGTTGCCTTCATGGTTGATGCCGATTTCAGCGAGCACATAGGGACGCTCGTTTCGCCCGACCGGAACTCCCTGTATTTCAAACTGGCACATGACCGATTTTATCCTTTTGTTCTTTCAATTCATTCCAGCCATTCTGCTCGACATCCGAATTTATCTCCGCGATTTCAGGATTCGAATCAAGAAACGGGACTATTGTATCAAGCGACGCATCGAGTCCGAGTTTTTCCATAATCATCCCGACAAGTTTCAAATCGGGTTCCTTGTCAATGGTGAAGCGCCATTGGGGTCGACGCCATTTTTCAGGAGATGGTACGAGCTTCATCCGGAACCGGTCGGGATTTTCATAAATCGCGAGTGTCGGATGTTCTTTCAGACGGTCTGAATCGGCTAAATCATAAGCCCGAATCAGGGCATCCATTTTTACCAGTTCGGCAGTCGTACCGAGCGGAGTGTCGTCCATAACGCAATAGTCGCAGTCATCGTGAACGAAATTCTCCCAAGTCGTCTCGACCACGCCCTTATCGACCAGCGGATTGTCGGCTGTAACCCGGCAGATGACATCCGCGCCCGCCGACTGACCGGCGCAAATCAGCCTTGACAGAACATCGTTTTCACTTCCCCTGAAAACCCGTGCCGAATAGGACACGCAAATTTCAGCAAGTTCGTTTTCGGAATTGCCCAACGGTAAAGCCGCGACAACACCGCTTTTTGAATCGACGAACGAAAATCCGCGTGAACGCCGAATCGCGTGAGCGACCATCGGCATCCCGCCGATATTTATAAACGCTTTTCGATGAAGCCTTGTCGAACCCGTTCGTGCAAGTATGACCGCAATTGTGTTCATTCTCCGACTTATTTCACCTAGCCTTCCTTGTCGAGAAACTTCGGTTCGACGGAATCGGTCTGTTTCAGATAGCCTCTGACAATGTCCTTTTCGCCCTGCACCGCCATGAGAGCTTTTTGAATCGTGTTCATCAGGCCGCGCATTTTTTCTTCGATTACGCCGTCCATTTCGACAACCTGTTTGAGCAGTTCCGCGGCTTCTCCGGAAGCGATACCCGGAACTGAAGGAGCTGGCTGAGCCATTCGGTCGGTCAACTCTTTCCTGCGTTTGAGCAGAGCGACCACCCGATCGACATCGCCGGCATCCGCGGCTTCCATGAGCGCGTTGCTGATTTCCAGCATCTGCCTGAGTTCCTCAATCAAGGCATGTCTCCGTTCAGCCCATGATGTTCAACCCGGACTCCGATTCATCCAATGGAGCCGACTGCGAAACCATAACCGATTTTCCAACCGGTTCATACACTCCCGTACTTTTCGGAAGTTTAACCGAAACCGGCTCAACCGGTTCGATTGTTCTCTCTTCCAGTACTCCGCTTTCCTGTTGTGCCTTTTCGATAGCTTCAGTCCACAAATCGCGTATTTCGACGGCGAGCTTCAGAGCAATCTGAATTTTTTCCGCGCTTTTTTCCAGATTGGCTTCGATAAGCAGGTTGTAGAGGTACTGGTAAACCAGGGCTAAATTTTCAGCGAATTCGCCCGCATCGAGATCGAGAGTGATTACAAGTTCGAGATAAATGTCCTGAGCCTTGACCAGATTGACATGGACATCATCGAACTTCTCCTTCTCGAGTGCGAAACCAGCGCGCCTGATGAAATTGACCGCGCCGTCCACAAGCATCATAAGAAGGCTTTCGGGGCTTGCGGATTCGACCATCTGTTCGAGATACGCGTCTCTTACCGAGAGTCGCTGTTCTTCAGACATAGTTCCTCCGAATTGTTCATCCCGGCGCCGTCCGCTTCCGCAAGAATCCTGTAGCCGTTGACGAAGAACTGCAGGACTCCCCTCGCGGTACGACCCGTGGAAATGAAAAGGTCGGTGTACAGGTCGAGAGCCTTTTTGAAAGTAACCCGGCTAAAATTGCTGTTGTTGACAGCTTTGTAGGCGCGATGGAAATTCAGGATACCGGTCTGATTGGCGGTTTCCAGAAACGGACCCATCGCGTTTTCCTCTTTCAGCCTGAATCTGAATTCATCCAGGTCTTTGATAACCTGCATACACCACATCGGTGGGAGCTTGTCCATTTGCTCCACCGCCACCACGGCTTCCTTAATCCTCTTTACTCCGTTATCGCATATATCAACGCATCTCCTGATGCTTCCTGTCATCTCGGATAGCGCAATTTTAAGCGGTTCAGTATCGTAACTGGAAAATCCCGACGATGCATTTTCAATTATCGCGGCCGCATCGAACCGTTCGTTGAGATACCGCTCCGATGCTTCCGCAAGCGTCATTATCTCGCAATTTTCCTTTAAAATCCCGCCCTCGGTGGCATTTATAACCTTCGATTCGGTCCGCGCGAATTCGGTCCTGAACCACTCCTTGTAGGCGAACATCTGACGGTTTGTTTTTACGGTATTACCGTAAATGTCGGTCATCGTGTATGTTCTGTGTTTCTGCTCGAACGCCTCGACCGACATATCTTGCTTTTCTTCCTCTTCAAAGTAAGTCCCGTGAGCGTAAGTCCTGCCTCCGGGGAACGAAAGGTCCTGACCGGTGAAAATAATCGGACTGCATCCGAGTTTCCTCGCGACATCGAACGCCATTGTCGCGACCGAACCCCAGCACATGACAATGCCGACATCCGGTATGAAATTTGAAATCCATTTCATCACCTTGTCGCCGTAACTTGCGATAAACAGCCTTCCTTTGAAATGCTCAAGGCTGGCGAAATGGGTCATCGGTTCTGCGATAAGATGCGCGTGAGTGGTAACAGTGCCCTTGAGATGCCTCCAGTTCGCCTCCTGAGGGTCGCCGGTGCATACAAGATGAGGTTCGATTCCGTGATTTAGAAGGATTCGAAGCGAAGTGTCCACCGCGATTACCGCCGCACGGTCTTTCAATGCCGCAATCTGGTCGATATTCTTCTCAAGGCTGGGTCCGGCGCTGACAATTATCGCGGGTTTATCTTTGAACGAATCGAAAAGCACTCTTACCGGCGGACTTGTAACGATTTTTCCCAGACTCATCATTGTGTTCTTCTGATACTGCCACGCCATGGTCATGAGAGTCTGGAGATTTCCGCCCGATGTAACAAGCAGACCCTTGAGCCGTTCTAGAAAAGTTGTGTGGAACTGCGATGACGGCAATTTGTTTCGTGATGCAATCTCCATGAAACCGACTCCGCGGCAGTCGGCGAGATGATATCTTCGCATGAACGCGGCAAGGGCGTTATCGACTCCGGTGCCGAACGCAAGAAGAACTCTGGGGTCGCCGATTATTCCCGAAATATCCCGTACAGCAAGCGCGAGTCGGAACGATGCCAGATGCGGCTCAACCACTAGTACAATCGAATTCGGGTCGATTTCCCGAAGTAGTTCTTCGACCGCATATCCGAGACCAAAACCGAGCACGACGAAATAATTCCGCTTTTCATCCTTCAGAACACCTCGAACCTGGTCGGATGCCTCGCGCGCCGGATCGTAAGTGGAATGAAGCGGAATTTCGGTTTCGCCGTCTATTGCGAAAATGTTCAATTGCCCGTTGCGGGATGTGCTGATTTCAAACCGAAGATCGGGGAAATATTCATCGGGTTCACCTGGAACCAGCGATGAAATGTCTTTGGCAAGCTGAGTATTGTTTTTTTGGAGTATGGAGATATTGCCGAGGAAAAACTCGTTATTAATGAATTCTCGCGATGTATCCACAACCGGATGGGTCATTGCCGACTCCTTTCGGCAGGTACCGGAATAACAGCGGAGTAATTCTTCCGCTTATCCCCACCAGCCGATTTTCCCATCCAACCCAAATTCAGAAAAATCTCCTCCAAAAACCAAACCGGATTCCCAACCGGAACCCGCCGCTCTTCCGTCAAATTCACAAAGCGTCATCGCCGCCTTTGTTTCCATTTTCAGCGGGCAACAGATTTACTAGCGATGGAATCACCGCCATCCATTCGTATAAAAGAGGTGAAAGCTCGTATTCGGTCAAATCTGCGAATAAAGTCCAGTTCTCCTCCTGAGCCGCTTTGAGAATATCCTGAGCGAGTTTGCCCAAATTCTGCATTTTTTCCAGAAGATTGAAATCGTCGATTTTCACTTCCGCGAAATCGAGCCGGAAAGAAATCCTGATGCCTTCGAGAACTTCGCCGAACGCGCCTATAAAATCGAGAGCCTCGCTTGCCAGAGTCAGACCTTCCGCAACACTCCCCTCTCGAATCATCCCCGCCGACTGCTCCAGAAGGGTCGACAACTGCGGAAGGTAATCCTGCGCATCGTTCAGCGCTTCATGGGCAAGATGTATCCTATTTCTTGTTTCGATTGCAAGCGAAACGATTTCGTCGACCGAAAACGCACCCAGACCGATTTCCTGTCCCTCGTCGATTTCCTCTCCGTTAAGAACAATTTTGGTGATGACATCCGACCGGCTCAATTTGGTTTCTTCAACATGCTTAATCGCATCGGAAAAAGTGCTGATTCCCGATTCGTCGATACTTATATCCCGACCGTCGATAGTCAATTTCATTTCGATACCTTTTGAATAATCCGCGACCATTTTACCTTAACCGCGATTCAATCTCACCTCTGAGCTTAATATGCTCTTAGAGCGAAATCGGGATTCCTCCGCTTTGGTTCGAACTGCTCAATTGAGATGTGACTCCGGTGCGGGCTTCAAGAAACGAGCTTGTCTGCTGGAAAGCCGCTAGCGCAAGCTCCATCGCGGTGAACTGATTTTTCAGTCTCGCTTCGTACAAGCTCAGACGGTATTCGTAATCGTCGATTCTTTTCGAAATCCTCAAAAGCTCCGAATCGATAAGTCCGCCGATTTTGATTTTCTCCGACAGAATCCCTTCGGTGCCGACATATCCGTTGAAAAATGAATCTAGCCGACGAGAATAGCCCGCGTTCATCATCGCGTTTTCGCCGAGAGCCGTCTGGGTCGAAATGCCGAGTTTGTTTACAATGCTTGAACCGGCGTTCAAATCCTGAATAACAATGCGCGCCCTGCCGGAATCGGATTCGCCGGTTATCTGAAGAAAACCGCCGTCCGTCAGATATACACGGTAACTCTCGCCAAGTCCTGTCTGGTTAAGCGAATTTTGAATCGTGCTGAGAATCTGGCTCGATGAATGGAAACCCGCTCCGAAATTCACCGTCACCTGTGTCGTTCCGTTTCCGATACTGAAACTCAGCGAAGCGGCGAGGGACATCCCTTGAGTTAAATCCACATTGCCGACAACTTCGACTGTCGATTTTATCGGATTCCCGAAAAGCTCAAGCACTTTTTCCGCGTTGTTCTGAAGCGCGTTCTGCAATTTCGAGTTTTCGTTCAGCTTGGCGAGAATCACATCGGGGTCGGTTGAATCGGCGACAAGGTATGAAGTTCTTGACAAATCGATACCCTGCCCGATGATTCCCGTGCTGATTCCGAGGTCTGAAAGCATCCTGAAATCGCCGGTGACAGATTTAACGGGGCTGAAAATGTTTAGTTTGAGCGCGTTATCGAGCCTGCTCAAAGTAGTTGACCTGTAAAGTAATTCTCTAACCCACAACACTTCGCGATTCGACTCGTACGCGTCAATCTCAGCCGAAGTCAGTTTCGCTTTCTGGCTTTCGGTCAGAGCGTTGAGATTTTTTCTCTCGTCATCGCTCAACGGGGCGATATTCACTAGGTCGATAAGTTCGTTGTATGCGACGACGAAATCCCTTATCGCTTCGGTTGCGCGAGTCGTGTCGCTTGCGATTTCAATCGCGACCGGACTGTTAGTTACCCCCTTGAGAGTTAGGGTTGCATCGTTGATGACATCGTCGATTGCGTTCGTGTCGCGGATGAACAGCTCGCCATCGATTGTAAATTGCGACCTGACCCTTTCCGACCCGATATACTGAGATTGCTGGTAACTGTCGGTCAGCCGCATGGAAGCCCAGAAATTCGATGTGTCTGTCGCGCTTCCGATTTGAATCTGATTGTACAATGGCGGTTCGTTCAAATCCTGCGTAAGAATCAGCCTGTCTTTGATACTGTCATATTCCGCGATTACTCCCGCGGGCGAATCGTTAATCCGGTCGATTATGTCATCAAGGCTGTCAGCTCCCGCATTGACTGTAATTTTCACGCCGTTTATCGTGAATGTCCCGCTCACAAGCGGAATACTCAAACCGGAATAAGCGAGAGCGGATTCCGTCTGAAGAACTCCCGCTGTCGCACCTCTCATCTGAACCGCGCCGGTGATACTCTGAAGCCCTAGCGCGTTCAATGCATTGGATGTATCTCCGGTTCCGCCGAGTGTTATTGTCGAGGTGTTTCCGGCATCCGGACGGTAAAGCAGGAACCTATCGAAAACCGGGTCGTACTCCATCAGCACTCCCGCGCCGGATGAATTGACCATGCCCATTAGTTCATCCAGTGTCATTGTCGCGGGATTGTCGATTGTTATGCTTACCCCGTTGATTGAAAAAGTTCCCGATGTAACCGCCGTACTGAGTCCCGAATTATTAATTGTCGTGTATATGTTCAGAGGCGGAGTTGAAGTATGCGACCCATCAGATACGCCGCTTTGCCCGATAATAAACTGTTGAATCGCGGGCGCGACATTCAATTCGCTCGACTGGGCGGTATAAATCAGGGCAAGTCCGCTATGGAAAGCGTTTCCGCCGCCGTTAATCTGCACATTGGCAATCAAATCCGTGACTGGAGAACCATCGGTGCCGGAAACGGTGCGCCTTTGTTCCGGTCCGCCGTTATCCGGCTTGAACAATGTCGTGAAAGTGTAGTCGGTGGAATCTGTCGTAGCCGAATCGACAGCATCCAGTGCGGAATCGAGTGCGGTGCTTATGTCGGTATCGATATTCAGCGGATCGAGATTCAGGACATTTTCGAGTATCCCCGACCCCGTGGATTCGTCGGTCAGGCGGATATCGACTCCGCCCTCGCTAGCCATAATCCTGAGATTGAACGCCCCCGCGCCGTCATCGACAAGTTGCGCGGTAACCCCCGGAACCTGCGCGTTTATCGCATCGATTAAATCCTGCACCGTGCTTCTCGTCGTAACTCCGAAAATCGTAACCGGATCAACCGCTCCCGAACCATCATCGCGGTCTATCGTGAACAGCCCGACCGTGGTTACTCCAAGCGAATCCAGAATCGTGTCGGCATTAAGGCTGACCGTTCCGGTTACTGCTCCCGCCCTGCCTTCCGTCGCCGTTACAAGATGACGGCCTTTCGCGGCTACCGTGAAATTCGATGTCAAAATCGTCTGGGTTACATCAGCCGATCCCTCGTCAACAGTCACGAATGTCCCGGTGTTCAGGTTTGCGATATTCGAAGGGTCGTAGAAATACATTGAAATCGAAGTCTGCGATGTCCCGGTGGATTCATCTCTAAATACGATTTTTCCATTTTCGAGCGAGATATTCGTTTCCCAAGGCGGATTGGGGTCGTCATTGAAAAGCGTCTGCAATTCGGCGATTAAATCATTCAGAGTCGTTGTGGAAGTTACTGCGAAAGACGAACTGACCGAATCCCCGTTGTATTTTGTTCCGCTGATTTCGATTGTTTCATCGCCGCCGAGCGACCCCCCGTTGTACTGGTCGAGATTTATCAGGTATTCGCTTCCATCCGCGATATTCGCGCTCGAGCCGGTCGTGAAAGTCCGCGACCCGATAATCGTTCTTGCGGTCGCGAAATTCCCCGCCATCGTGTTTCCTGTGGAGATGGAAAAAGTGCTTCCCGAATAATCCGAATCGATAAAAGTCAGGTTATCAAGTGAGATTGTTCCTGCGGATGCGGGATTTGTCTCGGTGATCTGAAACGCGCCGTTTCGGTCGATTACTACCTGAGCCTGTCCCTGGAATGCGACACCGACAGCCTGTCTCAGGCGGTCAATTGTATCGGTTGCGTTTCCGGCGAATTCAAAATAATGCGTGTTTGAACTTCCGTCTTTGAGGGTTACATCTATTTTGATTTTATCTCCCGCTGTTATCGCGGCGGCTCCGGTTCCGGCTTGAAGGGTATCTGTCAGAAGAGTATTCGCAAGTGCGCGGGTGCCGCCAAGCTGATTCGCGGTCATTTCAACCCCTGTAATTCCGGCGGTGTTCCCGACAGCCATTCTAGCAGCGGCTCTTTCAAGAAGGCGGGTATCGAGACCGCTCACCGCTTTCGCTCCGCGGGCAATCGACTGCACGGTCATCGAGTATGTCGCGGGTCGGGCATTGAATCCAGCTTGAACTCCGACAAGCGATGGTGATGACGATTGCGCACTTTTTGATAGAAAAGTAGCTTCGAGCCGAAGATTCAAAAGTGCCCTTTTAATGCCGAGAATGGAGGTATTGACCTGCTGAAACGCGATTTTTTCGAAACTCTTGCGTTCGGCGAGGGTTTCGAGCTGGTCTATTGAGGTTCTACGAAGGCCGACCAGGGCATCGACTATGTCACTTGTCGATAAACCTGAAAATAGACCCGTGAATGTGATTCCGCCGACCATTTTATTCAGTCCTCCGATGCGGGGCATAGAATACCCCATATCTTTCTTTTCGGCTGTTTCTTTCGCATTTTCAGTTTGACGAACCGGGGAGGACCAATTTAATGTATTTTAGTCCTCCCCGGCGTTATTCAGCAATAATGAGGAAGAAGCTCGATTACGCCATTGTGTCGGTGAAGATTGAATCACCTCTTTCAAGTGATTCGATTATCCTCCCGACATCATAAGGCGGAATCTTCCGTATCACCTCGCCGGTCCGCTGATTGATAACCTCTACAGACACTCTACCTGTTGTTTGATCCACGGAAAACTTCGCCTGAATCTCGAACAGATCAAAGGTGAGGTTGATTCTCCTAAGCATTTCCGCAAGTTCATCTAGTGACATCCTTTGGAACTGCTGTGCTCTCTCAGTGGCTCGACCCCGCCTGGATGAGGCTTCCCGGTGCGATGCTTCTTCCACATGCCCGGATTGCGGACGCGCGTCGGTTTTCTTAGCCGCCGGAATTACGACAGACTCGCCCGATTTCACGCGAACCTTATCCGGTAGCGGTTTTTGAACCTGAACCGGATTATCCGGGAAGCGGATTAACTGTGCTCCAAGATTCTCGATCGTAGCCATGAGATCACCTCTCTAACCTTTAACCGTGGTAGAGACGGTTACCTCAACAGCTGTAGGACCGTCTGAGGCAAAGCATTCGCCTGCGCCAGAACCGCTATTCCTGACTGGAGAATGATCTGGTTACGGCTGAATGAGATGACTTCCTCAGCAATGTTCAAGTCCCTTACACCGCTTTCCGCGGCGGCAAGGTTCTGATACGCCACATCCAGGTTTCGAATCGTTGACTCGAGACGATTCTGAATCGAACCGAGCTGACTTCGGAAACTCGCAACCTTGTCGATCGCGCTGTCAACCTGGGTAATCGCCCTCTCGGCGGTATTCTGGCTAACAACCAGTATGCCGCCGAGTCCAAGCGCTCTTGAGCTCATCTCGCCGATTGCGAACTGGAGTTTCTGACCCTGGTTCGCGCCGATCTGGAACACGAGAGCATTCGGTACGATGTGAATGAAATTCTCCCCGACATAATTCGAAGTTACACTGACCGTCGGGCGGGTGTACGGGTCGAGGTTATACGGACCCTGAACCTGGTTTACCGTTCCATCCGGATCGAGCTTGTAACCCTGAGTTACATCGAATCGAATCTCGACCCCGGCAAGAATTCCGCGAAGCACTCCGATGTTGGACTGACCGTAGGCGACCACATTTCCGGTTTCGATATCGACAACCGAAATCTGGAAATTTGCCTGCGTAGTGTCCTGAATCTGGAACAGGCTCAGCGCGTTGAGCGTTGACTCATCGCCCTGGAATACCAGTTCCACTCCGGGAATCGGAGTCGTGATTGAGATTGTACCCTGTGCAGGACCGGTCAGATTGTAATGAACGAGGTCGGGGAAAGCTCCTCCGACAAGCGTGTCCTCGAGATTGAGGTCGAGTATCGAGTTCGGGTTGGCTATCGCGAGACTGATTTTGCCGATCATGTCCGCAAGAGTGTCGGTCTTGTTGAGAAGAATCGATGTAGTCCGTCCGAGAGGAACTGCGGCGATTCCGACCTCAACAAAATCGCGACCGTTGAATACACCGTAATCCTGGAACGCGGCAATCGACTGCAGTTGAGTCGTATTCTGCGCCGGAAGGACATTGTTGGTGCTGACATGGATGATTCCGGTTTCGCCCGTGACAAGGATTGCGTCGAACGCGATTCTCAAACCGTGGAAAGTATCGAGATTCAGCGATGACGCCGTTCCGGCCTGTGCGATCGAAATTGTGCTGGAGACCGAACCGGTATCGAGGTTCGTAACACGGTAAGTCCTGTCCGACAGTGCGGAAACCCTGAAGGTGTAGAAACCTGCGGGGGTTGAGGTCTGCGTGACCGTTCCGTACTGCTGAAGCTCGTTCTCACCGAGCTGGTTGATTGTTAATTCGTCCGAGCCGGTAGTGATGTTACCATCGAACCTGATAATCAACTCGCCCGTGGTTGCGTCGCCCAACGCGAACGGAGTGCCGCCAGTAACATTCTCGACAACTCTGTTGGAGTTAGCCGTGATTGCCACCGAGGCGACATCGTAAATCGTGTTGAGGGGCGTAACGGACGCGCTCAATCCGGCAAGGCTGAACGGGGTCACGCCGAGGTCCAGCTTACTTCCGGAAAGGTCGACATCCGAGAAGGTCAGCTTCGACACCACAATCGAGGTGTTCAGTAAGTTGATGAAATGGAACTGACCGTTAGCGGCGCCCATTGTCACAACGCCGTCGGTTCCGGGAGCGCTGTAGAAAAGGTTCTCCAGGAAAGTGCCAAGGCTCGCCCATGTGGTCGCGGCGGTAATAACCAGGGATGAATTCACCTGAACGCCGTTCACATCGAAGCCCTCGACACGAATCCTGTCCACTCCGAGTGTGGTCTCCCAGGTGTTGAGCGCGTTGTAAATCGTATCGGTGCCGGTTGCGACACTGACACCAATCACGCTGACTGTCGCGGAACCAGCGCTGATTAGAAGTCTGCCGTTGACTGTCTGGCTCTGGACTTCCATCTGGCTGAGTCCGATATTGGAGGAACCCGAGTTGAAACTCGCATGGTTGAGGTAGGTAACCTCTCCATTGATGATTCCGACGCGGTCCGCTCCCGCGATAGTGTGCATGTGGTCGGTTTTGTAAACCGCAAGTGTGGGCGCTTCGAGAAGGGTGGTTTTGACAGTGAAGTTACCGCCCTTGCCGACATCGCCGGTTACCATAAGCTGAGTGCGGGTCGGGTCATCGACACTTGTCAACGCCGCCGCAGTTCCATCGAGCAGGTTCTTGCTGTTGAACTGCGTGGAACCCGCGATTCGGTCGATCTCGCTGATTAGCTGGTCAACCTCGCGCTGGATTTCCTGACGGTCGTTCTGGGTGAGGATGCCGTTCGCGGCCTGGATAGCCAGCTCGCGGATGCGCTGCAGGATGCTGTTGGTTTCGCTCAAGGCGCCTTCAGCTGTCTGAATCATGCTGATCGCTTCCTGCGCGTTCTGGCTGGCTCGTTTCAACCCGCGGATCTGGGCGCGCAGGCGTTCGCTGATTGTCAAGCCCGCCGCGTCATCTGCCGCTCGGTTGATTCTCAAACCGGTTGACAGTCGCTCAACATTTCTGCTCAGCAACCGGCTTGTCTGCCCCAAACTTCGCAATGCGTTCAGGGCGATAATGTTCTGGTTAATCTGCAGAACACTCATAGATTCTCCTCCTTGAGAATATGAGTTTTTTAATGATTCGGCGATTTTCCGCCGCCGCCTTCCGACTTTCACGGGCTCCATCCCGCGGTCGAGAAAACGGTTTACTTATTTCGCGCTAAAATGCGCATAAGACCACCGGTATTGCCGCTATTCTGCGCCATCCGTCTGGTCTCGATAATTTATTTCACCTCCCTCTCAAGGGGGGACACCCCACCACGGACGCCCCTTCCCTCAGGAAATTGTTTTCCGCTTTCATGAACTCTCACACAGCTGTCTCTTATACACATCTGACGCTGCCGACGAAGAGGATAGTGTAGATCTCGGTGGTCGCCGTATCATTAA
>OMKS01002397.1_pt1 | contig 15676 bp, 19 predicted proteins | sample 1674721 | NCBI WGS metagenome assembly OMKS01 (sample SAMN06264996, study PRJEB25208) | sediment metagenome | isolation source: hot spring sediment | place: USA: California | collected 2014-09-02
GCCACCATTTATGTCTCTATTAGATATTTGGGGGCTTTACACTTATCTGTTTCGGTTTAAATCAATATAGTAATAGTCGCTGGTGTCAAATTCAGGGTTAAACCGTAAAACTGTAGCTGTGACTCTAGAGGCATACGATGAGATCACCAGGTGCGCGTTAGCGACCGGGCTCAATCGAAAGACAGTCTTATCCAATGCGATCGTGGCTTACTGTCAAGAGAAGAAGGCACGCAAGTACCGACTCTACCCTGCAGCTGCATTCATCGCTGGCATCGCACTCGGCTGGCTCGCGTTTGGTGCCGGTCCGTGAGTACCCAGTATCGTCGCGGTGCAGATTTCGAACGCTCGGTCCGAAGCGACCTTGAGCGCCGTGGCTATCTCGCAATGCGTGCTGCAGGTTCGAAGGGCGCCGCCGCGGATGGCGCGAAGATCGATCTCATCGCGTTGTATCCCTCTATTTGCGACGACGCATTCTTCAGCGGCCAGCCGCTGCCCGTTCGGAATGCCCAGCTAATCATCCAATGTAAACTCTCTGGTGTTGTCTCGCTAGTTGACAAGAACCGATTAATCAGCGCAGCCAGAAAATATGGCTGCGCCCCAGTGATCGCTTCTAAAACGGAACAGGCAATCAAGTACGATAACCTACTTCAGCGACAACTTACTCCATAGCTGAGCTAGTTCCTCCATTCTTGTTTAGCTAGTTTCACCTCCTAGCTATAACTTCTCTCTCAGCGGAGAATTAGGTTTGTCGCGCGGTATGTACACTAAGACAAGAAATTGCACGATCTGTTCCTCCTGGTAAGCCTACTCCAAAGCTGTTTTGCCGTTTTTGCGCGAAGCCTCTTATCACCATCGCCAATTTTATCTGTGGCTTTCCGCCAGCGGAGATATAGGCTGATTTCATGGACTATCCGCCTATCTACTACAAGCGGAAATGCAATCCCGAAGGGCACTTCATCGATGACGCACGCGAGATCTCTGAGCAGGACCTCATCAGGTACCTGGAGCTTTTTGGCACTGTCCGCGTCAATGAGTATCACTACTCGCGGTTTTTAATGCGCTGGGACTGCACATTCATCCCTCCCGAGACTAGGCGGACAAATGGACGTCGCCTCAGGGAGGCTATCGTCTCTGCCCTTCTCGCCCAGGGGTTTGTCATCGACCTCGGTAATGGCATCATTCTCACGACGATTGAGGAATGGCGGGTCTACCAGTCCGCTCTTGCAGCAGTGACGAGAGACGCGTGAAAGTCATCGACCTTTTCTGCGGCGCCGGCGGCTCCACGCTCGGGTTCAAGATGGCCGGGTTCGATGTGATCCTTGGTGTTGATATCGACCCGATAGCGCTCTCTTCCTACAATCTAAATCATCCAGAGATCGAAACCTGGCAGATGGACATCCTTGATCTTTCCGCGGACAAACTGCCTGAGGCCGATGTGGTCATCGGGAGCACGCCCTGTACCGAGTTCAGCCTCGCCAAACGCGTCCGGACGTATGATATGACACTCACCAACCACTTTCTACAAATCGTACAAGAGCACAAGCCCAAATACTGGATCCTCGAAAACGTGCCCTCGATCGCATGGTACCTACCTTTCGGCACGCCCTACAATCTCCTATGCGCGGCCAACTACGGCGTGCCGCAGCAGCGTCTGCGGTGCATCGCTGGCGAGTACCCGTACCCACTGCCAACGCACGCAAAGCATCCTCAGCGCACGCTCGACGATCGCGAACTTTTGCCGTGGGTGAAGTTCGGCACGATCGTGTATCCTGGCGGCGCGAAGATCGTCTCTAAGGACGGCATCGCGGGCGCGATCAGGCGCGCGAACCAATTGGGTAGGAAGAAGTGCTCGTTTGCTTTACATGTTCTCGACGAGGAGGACGTGCCCTTCACGCTCACCGCAACCGAGTTCCACGGCCTCCGTGCACCATCCACGATCATCTGGGACCAGGGCAAACTGAGGCGATTATCCTGGTTGGAGTGTGTTCGCTGTCAATCGTTCCCCGACGATTACATCTTCAAGGGTACGCTCGATCAACGCTATCACCAACTCGGTGATGCAGTCCCGCCACTACTCGCTAGGGCGATCGCCGAAGCCATTCTCCGCGACCAGTGAAGAACTCGTGCATACTCGATCTCCAATCGAAAGAAGTACGAATTCAAGACCCACCCACAAGACCGGCCTCTTATTCGAACTTGTCCCTAGTACAACTCCTCCGAAGCGGCCTCCGGCCCGCGCAAATCGCAGCGCAACTCAAAGTACCAAAAACCACGCTGCAGTACCATCTCGACCAGCTGAAGCGCCTCGGCGTCGTTTCGAAGTGCGGGTACGGGGTCTGGGAAGTGCTCGCGGAGCCTCCAAAAGAAGTACGAAAAACAACCCAAGTAGGTCAGGACAAGACCGACCCTTTTCGTACTTCTTCAACCAAAAATTCGAACTTCTCCACGGTGAAACCCGATACCGTCCGAGCGCACGCGTTCATGCTTACGCTCAAGGTTCCGAAGGGGCTGCGGAACTGGACGGGTGAAATGCGCCGACGCTTCCTCCTCGAGCACGGACTTGACTTCACGCCACTCCGCATCGCGGGCGGCGGGCAGCGCATCATCTTCAAGGGCCGCAAGGTTTGGCTGACGAACCCGTCCGTTATCCTCTTCGATCGCGCGTCATACTTCGCGAACACGAGCAAGGACTCGAAACAGCTCGCGCTCTACAAGCTCTTCCAGCTCGTCAGGCAGCTCGAACGCGCGCTCGACGCGGACTTCACGGAACGCGCCGGCCGGCAGTACCGTTTCAAAGTATCTAAGCAGCACTATGCGCTTGTGAAGAATGCGCTGGCCGAGCAGTACGATGCGGAAGGCAAGAAGCTGCAGGTGCGCACGACTAAGGGGCTGTGGTTCGTCATTGACAATTCGTTCAATCTCCACGAGGCGGAGACGGTGCACGCCGAGACCGCGGATCTCGACAACCTGAAGGTCCAGGATTTCTTCAACTCGCTCAAAGAGTACCCGATCACGACCGACTTTGTGCTCAGGGCCATGAATGGGATCCAGCAGAATCAGGTCCTCTTCGCTGAGAACATCCATTCGCACATTCGCGCCATCCAAGATCTCTCGTTCGCGACCAAAGAGCTCGTTGGCCTCCTAGAACGCAGCAAGGGTCACTATCCGCGCGACTTCATGCAGACTTCGCTCGCCACCCTTGGGAGGTGCGAACGATGAGCCTCAGTGACGTCGAAGGGATCCTGAAGATTTGCTTGGGTTGCGGAAAGGGCCGGCGGTTCTACACTGAGGCCGGGATCGAGGCTGCGGGATGGAAAGGCCGCCTCTGCCCGGCCTGCGTCGAAATCCAGGGACGCGAACGGGTACGGAGGGCGTTATGACCGAGCTAGACCTCTTCCTCGCGTGGGCGCGCCGGCACGATCTCTACCCGGTGATGACCGGAGGGCGGAACGGGGCTCGTAGGCAGGAAGTAATCTCACGAACGGAAAACCACATGATTACCAGTATATCCAAAACTATTGTCCTTATCCTATGGGCATGCGACCCTAAGTTATTTAAACTGGGGCGTGCATTTATCTTGTTCGTAAGGTGGTGCGAAGAGGCACGACGGCTACACGCAACTGCTAGCTCGTCTCTTTCTTGTCTTCGAGGTCGGGGAACATGACGGTAGTAACTCATACGATGCTGCGGGACAAGCTCCATAAGGGGCGGATTCGCGGAAACTGGCGAGTACTCAGCATGAAGGAAAAGGCGTTGCTCAATGTCTCTTTAGCCTACACGAAGCCGAAATGGCGAAGGGTTCTGATCAACGGGCAGAGGCACAAGATCGACGTAGGCCGAACAATCGTAGAAACCAGACTCGTGCAGATACTGGAGGCGCTATTCGCTAAGTTGCTGGAGACCCGGGGCATGAAGATCTTCAAACGCGGCTTCGAACATGCTGTGAGGTTGCTGCAAGGCAGCAGTACAATCGTATGGGCATCTTCATTACCACAGTGGTTGAAGGATCCCGATTTCATCTTCTGGCTTGGCGCCATGCGCGGAAAAACCTAAGATGACAAAAGAGAATTATCGAAGGATAATAAAAGGATACACGCCTCACGAGCCAACCACATTGGGAGAAGAGCTATTCTACGTATTCTGGTGCTTTGTCTGCGCGTTCAGGATTCTAGGCCGACGTATCAAGGTTCGGATTTCGTCGGGATTCCAAAATAAATGAGTGCTAGTTTCATCCCATGAACTCTGAATCGCCACTCGCAGGTCCAACAATTTTGGTTCCGCTTTCTAAGCCGGTGGTAGGCGAAACGGAAATCAATAACGTTCTTGAAGTATTAAACTCAGGGATGCTTGCCAGTGGCGAGTGGGTTAAGCGGTTTGAAGAAGAATTCGCAGCTTACGTAGGCGTAAAGTATGCTGTGACCACCACAAGCGGCACGGTGGCACTGGATTTAGCACTGAAAGCATTGGATATAAAAAACGGTGATGAGGTTCTCGTTCCCGACTTTTCATTTATTGCAACGGCCAATGCTGTTCTGTTCCAAAACGCGAAACCCATTTTTGTTGACGTAAACGAAAGAACGTTCAACATTGACCCAGACGATGCAGCAGAAAAGATCACGGCCAAAACAAAAGCGATACTGGGTGTTCACCTTTTCGGGCAGCCGTTTGATGTGAAAGCGCTCCAGGCGTTATGCGAAGACCACCATCTCTTTTTAATTGAAGATTGCGCGCAAGCGCATGGCGCGGAGTATGAGCGAGCGCGCGTTGGCACTTTCGGTAATCTCAGCTGCTTCTCGTTCTACGGCACGAAGAACATGACGACGGGCGAGGGCGGCATGGTAACCACAAACGATCCCAGGTTAGCAGAGCGAGTGCGATTGCTCATCAATCATGGCCAGAGTCAGAAGTATATGCACACCAGCCTGGGCTACAATTATCGCATGACCAACCTGCAGGCGGCACTGGGGCTCGCGCAATTACATCAGCTCGAGAAGTTTAATAAGCGCAGGATAGCCAATGCGAAGTATTTGAATCAGCATCTGAATAGCACGCTGGAGAAACCGTACAAAGAGGCGAACGTGCGACACGTGTACCATCAGTATGTGGTGAAACTGACGAATAGCTTTCCAATGAGCCGAGACGCTTTTTTGGACTATTTGAGCCAGAATTGGATCGGAGCCGCCGTGCATTACCCGCTGCCGATCCACCTGCAGCCGTTATATCAAAACCTCGGCTATGAGCGTGATCAGTGCCCGACGGCGACGAGCTTAGCGAAACAGGTTTTGAGTTTACCGGTCCACCCCGCTTTGAGTAAGGACGGACTCGTGTACCTCTGTGCAGCGGTAAACGAGGTAAGGTAGCAGGCAGAAAGCATGGACGTTGGCGTGATTGGCGTGGGCACGATGGGCAGGAACCACGTGCGCGTGTATACCGAGCTCAAGGACGTCGATGACGTTTACATTTATGATGTTAACGGCGGCGCAGCTCAGCGCATGAGTGAGCAGTACGGGGAAGGCGTGCTGGTAAGTGATTCCATCAAATCACTGTTAGATACGGTGCGTTTGGTGAGCATCTGCGCGCCAACGAAATACCACTTTGAGCAGGCCCGGCAGGCGGTCGGCATGGGAATCCACTGCTTGATCGAGAAGCCGATCTGCTCCACCAGTGAAGAGGCCGCGCAGCTGGTACGGGCGATACAGGATCACGTCGTGGTCGGTGTGGGGCACATTGAGCGGTTCAATCCAATCGTGAAGGAGATCAAGCAGCTCATCAACCGTCCGCGATATATCGAGATCAAACGGCTCAATCCTGCATCGACACGAATCACGGATGCCGACGTCGTGACGGACCTGATGATCCACGATATCGATCTCGTGTGGAACTATTTCATGGATGGGCATACGTCGTACCGGCTGAACTCGGTCTGGGATGAGGACCTGTGCACGGCGATCGCGCGGTTTGGTGATTGCGCGGTCTCTTTATCGGCGAGTCGGATAGCGTGTAAGAAGACGCGCAGTATCTACGTCGAGGATGCCGACTTCTCGGTTGAGGGCGATTTCATGAACCAGGAGGTCTACATCTATCGCAAGCCGCAGAAGTACAGCGAGGTCAATTCGCGCTACGTGCAGGAGAACATTATCGAGAAGGTGCTGGTGAGCAAGGTAGAACCGCTGAAGGAGGAGCTGAAGATCTTTGTGCGGTGCGCGAAAGAGGGAGGGCAATTCCCCGTGACGGCCGAGCAGGCACTGACAAATCTGAGGATAACTGAGGAGATCAGGGCGAAAGGAAGAAGCAAAGATGTTCTTTAAACACCCCACCGCGATCGTCGAGAGTGAAGAGATTGGCGAGGGCACGAAGATCTGGCACTTCGTCCATGTACGCGAAAAGGCGAAGATCGGTAAGAACTGCATCATCGGGAAGAGCGCGTATATTGATACCGAGGTGGAGATCGGGGATAACGTGAAGATCCAGAATTTCGTATCGGTCTATAAGGGTGTGAGGATCGAGGACGAGGTCTTTATCGGGCCGTCCGTTACTTTTACGAACGATCTGTATCCACGGTCGTTGAGCTGGGGTGAGGAGAAAATCGAGGACACGGTGGTGAAACGCGGTGCGAGCATCGGTGCGAATGCAACAGTCATCTGCGGTGTGACGATCGGTGAGCACGCAATGGTCGGCGCGGGGAGCGTCGTGACCAGGGATATTCCCGCCTACGGGCTCGTGTACGGCAATCCCGCGGAATTAATGGGATATGTCTGTTCCTGCGGCCGGAAATTGGAGAAGCTCATCGAGAATAACAAGGATGAACGAGTGTACGAATGCGAGTGCGGTAAGAACGTGAGAATTACGGCAGAAAAGCGCTGATCTGAGATGACGAAGCTCGTGGTGGTTGGGATGGGCTACGTGGGCATACCCGCAGCGGCGTTGTTTGCTGATGTTGACGGCTTCAATGTTGTAGGCATCCAGCGGCGGTCGGAACGCTCGGGCTGGAAGATCGACTGGCTCAATGCAGGGAAAAACCCGATTGGCGGCGACGAGCCGGGCCTATCCGAGCTCATCGCACGAGTTGTCGAGAAGGGGACGTTCCGAGTGACCGACGACTTCGCGGAATGTAAAGATGCCGATACTATCCTGATCGATGTCCAGACGCCCACGGACGATCAGGGAATACCGCACTACGAATCCTTGAAGGATGCGAGCGCGCAGGTGGGGCGCAACCTGAAAAGAGACGCGCTGGTCATAATCGAATCGACGGTTGCACCGGGTACGACGGAACACGTGGTGAAGCCGATCCTGGAGCAGGAGTCAGGGATGAAGGCGGGCAAGGATTTCGCGCTCGCATTCTCATATGAACGCGTAATGGTGGGCCGGCTGCTCCATAATATCACCCAGTATCCACGGATTGTGGGTGGCATCGATGCCGAGAGCACGAAGCGCGCCATGGCGCTCTACGCGAAGATCATTACGGCCGGATTACATCCAACTGATCTGCTCACGGCTGAAGTCGCGAAAGTGGTCGAGAATACGTACCGGGACGTGAACATCGCGTTTGCGAACGAGATGGCCCTGCTCTGTGAAAGCCTGGGCGTGGATGTGTTTAAGGTACGTGAGCTGGTGAACAACCTGCCAAATGACCCATCGAACCCGTCTGCCAATCCCATCCGGAATATGCATTTCCCGGGCGCGGGCGTGGGCGGCCACTGCCTGACAAAAGATACCTGGCTCCTGAAGTACGGCGTGGACACTTACGGCAGCTTCAAGGTCGATCCGCAGGTGATGGTGAAGAGCAGAAAGCTAAATGAGTGGATGCCGACGCACATGGCTGAGCTTGTCGAGGAAGGTTTACGGGATACAGGAGTAAAGGTAGAGAGCGCGAAGATCGCGCTGTTAGGTGTTGCGTTCGTCGAGAACTCGGATGATACGCGTAATACGCCCGTGAAACCATTGTATGAAATCCTCCGGGCGAAAGGGGCACAGCCGGCATTGCATGATCCGAACGTCCGCGAGTTTGAACTTCCGTTTACCAAAGTGCTCGACGAGGCGGTCACGGATGCGGATGCACTCGTGCTCGTGGTGAAACATAAAGATTATCTCAATCTGGATCTGGTGAGGATAAAGAGGAAGATGCACACGCCGGTGATCGTGGATGGCAGGAATGCCTACGATAAGACTGAGTGTGAACGGTTGGGTTTTGTTTATAAAGGCGTTGGGAAACCCCGGCAGGGGTTTAATGGGTAATGTATCGAGAACACAGAATAGGCGTGGTCGTGCCCGCGTACAACGAAGAGAAACTGATTAGGGAGACATTGACGGGCATTCCCGAGTACGTCGATAAAATCTATGCAGTTGACGACGCCTCGAAAGATGCAACTGCAAAGGTCATCCAAGCGGTACAAGAAACCGATAAGCGGATCGTTTTTATCCAGCACGAGAAGAACAAGGGCGTTGGCGGTGCAATTGTTTCCGGCTATAAGAAAGCATTGGAAGAAGAAATGGATATCGCCGCGGTGATGGCGGGCGATAACCAGATGGATCCCGTGCTGCTGCCACAGTTCCTGGATCCGATCGTGGACGGCAGAGCGGATTACACCAAAGGTAATCGACTCTTGAGCCACGAATATCGACGTGGCATGACGAAATGGCGGTTCATTGGCAATTCGCTGCTCACCTTCTTAACGAAGGTTGGCTCGGGCTACTGGCAGCTGATGGACCCCCAGAACGGGTACACGGCGATCTCGAAGACTGCACTGGAACGGCTCTCGCTCGATTCCGTGTATCCCTGGTACGGGTACTGCAACGATCTACTCGTGCGGTTGAACGTGCAGGGCTTCCGGGTGAAGGATGTCGTGATGCCAGCGAAATACGGGCGCGAGAAGTCAGGGATCAAGTACAGCAAATACATCGTCAAGGTCTCGTGGCTGCTGCTGAAGGATTTCTTCTGGCGGCTGCAGATGAAGTATGTGATCCTGAGCTTCCATCCGCTCGTGCTCTTCTACTTCTTCGGGATCATCCTCGCGCCGCTGGGGTTTCTGGGCATACTCTACTCGCTCTACTACAAGTTCGTGGAGGGTGGACCGCTGTTCATTCGCGCGACGCTTTCGCTCCTGGCGTTCATGCTCGGTGTGCAGTTCCTGCTCTTCGCGATGCTCTTCGATATGCAGGTGGATACGAGCGAACGGAGGAACAGTAGATGGGAAGAGTGATGCGGGATTTTACGGTGGAAAAATATGAGCAGTTATGTACGGCACTTTTAGAGAGCGGTTATAAACCCCAAACAGTTTATTCGTATCTCACTGGACAAGGGCAAAGGATGTCGGTTATTCTCCGGCATGATATAGACCGGAAACTTAAAAATGCGCTGAGAATTGCATTGGTAGAGCACGATCTAGGGATACCCGCGACTTATTATTTCCGATACCCTTACACGTTTCATCCTAAAGTGATTAAAGTCGTTCATGATTTAGGTCACGAGGTAGGCTACCATTACGAAGTTCTGAGCAAAGCAAAAGGAGATTACGAAAAAGCGATAGAATTATTCAAAAAGGAAATCGCAGAATTCAAGAAAATTGTAGAAATCAAAACGATATGCATGCACGGGAGCCCTTTATCGAAAATTGATAATAGGTATTTGTGGAGCCGATACGATTTTAGGGATTTTAATATAGATGGCGAGGCTTATTTGTCTGTAAAGGATGTTACTTATTTTTCGGATACTGGTCGGAGCTGGAACTTGAAGAACAAACTGCGGGATTTTATGTCAGATCAAAATGAAGGGTTAGTGGTAAACGCAACAGATGATTTAATCGAGGTCATAAAAGGTAATCATGCAAGCCACCTCTACATTTTAGCGCATCCTGAACGGTGGACGACGACCAAAAAAGAGTGGATTTTGAGTTCTGCAGTGGATCTTTCAGTTAATATTGGGAAAAAATTTCTATTTACGCGGAGGGAAAACGCTTGACTATTAAATTTGATCCTCATGTACATAGCAAACATTCCTATGATGGTGTCCTTTCTCCGCAACGAATACTAAAAATAGCAAAGCAAAGGGCTCTAGATGCTATTGCAATTACCGACCACAACACAATTAAAGGCGGATTGCAGGCAAAATCTATTAAGCAAGATAATATATTAATCATAGTTGGCTCAGAGGTTAATACAGATTATGGAGACGTCATAGGATTGTTTTTAAATGAAGAATTAAAATCACAAAGATTTGAAGAGCTTATTGATGAAATTAGAGATCAAGGTGGCAATTCCGTCCTCCCGCATCCCTATAGAAGAAAGAGATTTCCAGGTAATAAATTGATAAAGACGGTAGACATCATAGAAGGGATAAATGGTAGAACTTCAAAAGAATTGAACGTCAAAGCACAAGATTTGGCAAATAAATTGGAGAAACCAACCATTGCAGGAAGTGATGCCCACATTTCGTTTGAGTTGGGGAGAGTATGGAATCTCGCAGGAAGCATGTCGAATTGTAATGAAGATGATTTAAGGAAAATTATATTGGAGGGAAAATTTGAAACGGGCGGCATAACCTCGCCCTTATTACAGAAAATTAGCATCATTTCAGGAGCCGCAATCAAACGATTAAAAGGATGACTACCCCTTGTATCGGCTATGAACCATTTCTTTTAGACCAGAATACATAAAACTCAAGACAGGAAGCGGGTCGTCAAACGAGAGTATGTCATCATTGACAGGTAAGTAAAAAAACTCTTTTATCAGCCCAATGTCACCTGTTCTTCTTACGTAGTTTAAAAGAGCGACGTAGTCAATGAAAATATTTGTAGTTTTTACACCGATTTCATAATTTAATACGGGCGTTATGTCACCTTCTACCGCCATTTTGTACAGGAGATATGGGAAATCTACACCAGCCTTGACAGCCTGGTTAATAGATCCCCAGAAGCGAGGATTTACCTCCATTAAAATCGGCTTTTTTGTCTTTCGGTCAAGCTTAAATTCTACCATCGCAACGCCATGCCAGTTGAAATGCTTGAGTAAATCAATTGCATAATCCTCCATTTCTTGATGTTTAACGCTGATTCTATAGGTGCTAGGCCCCCCGGTGATAGGATATTCCCGAAGCCGTTTATGCGTGATTTTTGCCCTCAAATCCCCTTGGTTAAAAAGCAGGGAGACACCGTAGCCGTCGCCATCAACATATTCTTGAATCAACGGATACTTGGAAGGGTAAAGGTGGTATTTTGAAATGGTTTCTTTATATTTTGAGATTAACCCATCCCGGGAATATACATATGAGATGCCAATACTGCTCGCAGTCTCTCTCAGTTTTATAACAGCGGGAAAAACTAATTTATTAGTAACTTCATGCATTTTTTTCAAATCATCAATAAAATAGGTTTGTGGCACCGGAATTCCAAGTTCTTCGGCTATTTGCATCAAATATCCTTTATCATTAACCTTCATCACTATAGCGAAGTCATGCAGGGGGATTTTAACGAATGGCTCGAGGGACGATTTGTATTTTGCAATTAGATATGTGTCGTTGGAATAAACGGGCATTAAAACCTCATGTTTATGGTTTTTAAGGAAAGTGCGTAAATAACGGATGAACCTAGAGGGGTATTTTATCGGCGACGGATATAAGAAAAAATCCTTAGAGTACTTAGAGAGGGAACTTAAAGCAAATCCCTGTTCATCTGCGGTTGTGACGTCAACACCCTTGCTCCCCAGGCTTCTAACTGCGGCGAGTGCTTTGGGACTGTTTGCCGTGGTGATGAGCACAGACATAGTGTGACAAGTATAATGAGCGGTTGGATATATATATTTTGGGAAATCTACCAGGTATAGGGAAAACATGATAATGGCGATATACTAAAGCACCTCATGAGAAAAATTTTGGTTATTACAAGTAATTATCCGAGATTTCCTAAGGATACCTCAGGGTGGTTTATCCATGAGTTGAGCAAAAGATTAATTTCCAATGGTTTTCAGATGTTCGCTCTTGCACCTCATTGCTATGATGCGAAATTCAAAGAGGAAATAGACGAAATAAAAATATATCGTTTCCCATATTTTTATCCGTTTCGTTTACAGAAATTGGCCTATAACAACGGTATTGCCTACAATCTTAAAAGTAGCCACCTAGCAAAAATACAAGTGCCTTTTTTTTTCTTGTTTGAACTACTCTACGCCTTAAAATTAGTACGCCGAGAGAATATTGAGGTTATACATTCTCATTGGATCATACCTCAAGGACTGGTTGGGGCTATTTGTAAGAAAATCTTTGGATTGCCTCACTTGACGACAATACATTCATCTGAGATAACATTGCTAAAAAAGATTCCTCTTGGTGGGAATATTGCCCAATTTATTGTAAAAAATAGTGATGTAATCGTATCAGTTAGTTCACATAGGGCTAATGAATTGTTAAATCTAATCTCTCAAGAAGTCATTGAATCAACAAAAGAAAAAATTAAAATTATTCCACTGGGTGTGAATCTTGAATATTTTAAAAATAAGAAAAGTAAAGAAGAATTAAAAGCAAAATATGGAATTAATTCTAAATATGTTGTTTTGTTTGTAGGAAGGTTAGTAGAAGTTAAGGGGTGTGAGTATTTAATAGAGGCATTTAAATATGTAAAAGAGCAGTTTAAAAATGTTCAATTAGTCATAGTTGGAACAGGCCCATTAGAGACTAAATTAGAAAAAATAGTACAAAGTTGCGGTTTGAAAGAATATGTAAAGTTTGTAGGATTTGTTGAATATAGTAAGATAAATGATTACTATACCCTTTCCGATATATTTGTATTATCTTCCATCGTGGACTCTTCTAAATTTGAAGAGGGATTGCCTGTCGCCCTTTTGGAGGCGTTAGCGGCAGGTAAGCCTATAGTTGCAACTAGAACAAATGGGATAATAGAGGTTATAGAAGATGGACGAAATGGCATCTTAGTTGAGCCAAAAAATCCAGAGCAGATTTCAATAAATATTTTGAAGTTAATAAAAGATAATGAATTAAGAAAGATTCTTTCAAAAAATGCATTGGAAAGCAGTAAGAAATATAATTGGGAAGTAATAAAAAAAGAACATTCTGACATATTACTGGATATGCTTAGAAGAAGTTAGAACTATGAAGGTATTAGTGTTAACACATCACTGGTCGCCATATACACACCACTCCAGATTTTCTGGGTATGAAAGGATTGCATTTTATCTTGATGAAATTTGTGATGTTGACATATTAACATGGAGATTTGGAAGAATTAAAGAAGGCATCAATTCGGAATTGAAGGTCAAAAGAGTTTTTACTCCCCCTACAGACATTTTATTGGAACGTAGATTGTTGTTATCTTTAGCAGCCTATTTTTACGCTAAGCGGTATGATATTGTACATGCCTTATACTCCATCCCTGCATTCTTCCCTAGTTTTAGGTATCCAACCATAGCTACAATCCATGTGACCAGCGATATTGACCCAAAAAACATCTGGCTACGGTATAAAACACTACTTCAGCAAATCATATTTAAGAACGTCAAATATCTAATAACTGTTTCAACGAACCTTAAAGAGATCCTTGAGAATAAATATAATTTGAAGAATGTTTTTTACATACCACATGGTATTGACACTCAATATTTTCAATCGGAATCTATTGAAAACGGAGAAAGAGCAGCATTTCTTTCCAACAAATATGATTTTATTTCCTTTACTTCAGGCGTAAATGGTACAAATTTACCTTTAATATTTAAAATATCGAAGCAATTTCCAAATATATTATTTTTAATTCTTGGAAAATATTTCCAATCACATCCCCCCAACGTGAAATTTGTATCAGGTGTATCTGATAGCGAATTAAAAAAATTATATGAGATCGGCGATATATTTTTAAAACCACTTAATTTTGCTAGCGCAAATAACTCTATACTTGAAGCTATGTCAATGGGCAGGCCTATTATTACGGACGCTTTGCCGGGGGTATTAGATTATTTAGATGATAATAGTGCATATCTTTTGAGAACAGAAGCGCACTATTCTGAGATCATATCCAATGCACTTGATAACGAAAAGGAAAGAAAATTGCGGGGTATTAATGCTCGGAAGAAAGCAGAAAAAGAATTTGACTGGAGGGTTATCGCAAAGAAAACGTATGAGATTTATGAAGAGGTATTCAGGTGATTTGATTGAATAACCAAATATTTATGCAGTTGCTCGAATGCAAACAGGGGAGACAGCATGGTAGAGACAATCATCTCTGGAATTATTGGGTTGAAACCCATAGAAACGGGATAAAAATATATTCCAATCTTCATATATTTGCGAGTAAATACTTACCAAATTCACCTATGTTTTGTCTAGATTTAGAGTGTGGTACCGGTGTTGCGAGTATTGTTCTAAAGATGAATAAACATTATGTTGTTGGGTTAGACTATAAAGTAGAGGGGCGTGGTTTAAGATTGGCTGAGGTACGCGCAAAAGAGCACGGAATATCCACTGATTTCGTGCAAGAAGATGGCTATGCTTTGCCATTCAAAGATGAAATGTTTTATTTTATAAATTGTAGGTCGGTAATAGAGCGTGCAGAGCAGAAAGATAGGTTTATACAGGATATGCATCGGGTTTTAAAACCAAACGGATTTGTACTTGTTACAACATCTAACCGATTTGGGTACAAAGAAGAGCATTCTGGATTACTCTTTGCTAACCTCATTTCGCACAATCTTTGTGAGAGGTATGTTAAATCGAGGGGGAGAAGGTATCAAGATGATGAATGGGATGTTTTGCACCCCACTTACTATTCTCTAAGTAGATCCTTTAAGAATCTTGGTTTTGAGATATTGGCCGATACTATTGATTACCTCCTCGATAGTAGATTTACTAAATATAGGATGATTGGTAAGTGTTTTAAACCAGCAAGATACGTAGCTCCCATTCTTTTTATACTAAAGAAAAAAGTTGAATAGCAAAATCCAAAAATTGGCAGTTACACTGATATTGAAGTGTTGATAATATGGAAATAGACAATCCACTCAAAATGAACGATTGGGAAATTATGAAGTTTCTCAAAATAATAATCGCAATCCAGTTCGCTCTCTTTGGTGCGATAGGTTTGGAAATTATGGGCTTGGGGATTCCTATTTTGAGACAGTTAGTTGGCCTTATTTATCTCAGTTTTATACCGGGTATTATCATTATCAGAATACTAAATTTACACAAACTAAGTGCTATAGAGACAATTTTATATGCTGTTGGACTGAGTCTTTTTACGGTAATGTTCACAGGGTTTTTTATGAATTTAACCTATCCCTCCTTCGGTATTACTAGGCCGATCTCATTATATCCTCTAGTCGTAACGCTGAGTCTAATAATATTTGTTCTAAGTCTCTTATGCTACATCAGGGACGGAGATTTTTCCGATAGTAGTTATATTAAAATAAGGGAAATTTTAACCCCGCCCATTTTATTTTTATGCCTTATCCCTTTTATCTCTGTCATTGGGACCCATATGGTCAATTATCATCATACAAATATTTTATTGATGTTGATGATTATTATTATTGTTATTATTGTTTTTTTAATCATGTATGAGAAATTTATACCAAAATATTCGTACCCTCTAGCGGTATGGATAATTACCTGTCTCTTATACACATCTCCGAGCCCACGAGACCGTACTAGATCTCGTATGCCGTCTTCTGCTTGAAA
>OMKS01002398.1_pt1 | contig 15674 bp, 18 predicted proteins | sample 1674721 | NCBI WGS metagenome assembly OMKS01 (sample SAMN06264996, study PRJEB25208) | sediment metagenome | isolation source: hot spring sediment | place: USA: California | collected 2014-09-02
CGTTTACGGAAACCTTGCCGGCCGTCGGCTTCAGAAGCGTCGTCAGAATTTTTATTGTCGTGGATTTTCCGGCGCCGTTCGGGCCGAGGAAAGCGAACACTTCACCGGATCTAACGTTAAAGGATATGTCGTCTACGGCCTTCAGGCCGTTAAAATGCTTTGATAATCCTTCAACAGACACCGCGGTCTTCACATCATCCATTTCAGATTTCACGCAATATGAATCCAAGTATTCGGAGGCTCCGGACATGAATCCAAGTATTCGGAGGCTCTGGTAATTAAGTAAAACTATATTTTAAGCTTGATTAGGTTGGTGTTGCCCAGGGGCTTCTTTTCGACTACGCCACGCTGCTCGAGCTTTGAAACCACCCGTGAAACCTTCACTTTGGAAAGACCGGATTCGGCGACAAGATACGTCTGCTCTATCTTCTTTTCGTTCAGCAGGACCTCCAAAATCTTGCGCTCGTCTTCCGGGAGAATTTTAAGAAGGCTTAGCGCGTTTTTAGTGCTTATCTTCCACTGGAAGAGGAGTATGATTAGCGCGCCGACGAACATGGAAACTCCCGCGACCCCGTATGTTTCCAAAGGCATCGCCGAGCCCGTGTTTTCGATATAGTATCCGTTTAGTATCGAAAGGAGTATTCCAAGCGAGAATACCGCTATTATCGCCACTGCAAGCCGTGATTCCGAAACTTCCATCATCAATCAGAAATGTCTTTTTTCAATTGAATGTATGTTTCCCTGTCAATCTCGCCAGAAACATACCTCTTCTTCAAGACTTCGAGAGCCGTTTCATTTTTGTGGGAGCTTCTTAAAAGCCACCAGAAAATCAGGACTACGACAAGGAGTATTACAATATTCCATGCGACAAAAGACGGGATAAAGCCAAATAATGGCTCGCGCCCGAAGATTGGATAATGTGGTCTTCCTGAAAAATTCCTGCCCAAAGAAGCGGCGCTTTGAACTAAAAGCTGATTCATACTCATCACCTCAATAAAAGATTTAATATATAAATAGACTGAAACACGCCATAACAGGTTCTGAAACACCAGTATCAAAAAATGAAATGTGCTGTTTCAAGTGAATTTGTGGTCGGGGAGTGTAGGAAAATTATTCGAATACTTTGTCCATTCCTTTTTTGATTGCGTATCCTGCCGAGCCGATTACCATTACTGCTCCGGCAACAATATGTCCGGCTCCGCCAAGGCCTGTTTGGACGGCGTTGTCCGCCATAATCTCGTTTGCTCCCGCGCTCGCCATTGACGCGCCGGCAAGCAGGAATCCTGCGGTTAATCCGAATTTCGCGGCTTTCAATACATTATCGGAAGTCAGCCATTCTGAACCTCCTTCAGAGCGCTGGACTCGTGAAGAACGATTTCCGACCCCGTGGAGTGAAGCGTGCGCTAACGGGTCGCTACCGTATTTCTGTTCGACCAGTATTTCATCCCTGCTTTTCGGTTGTCTTAGAGTCGCCATTTTGGGTGTTTATCTTTTCCACAAGACAAGCATATAAATGAACAATGTTTAACCTTTTTTGAAGTCTTGTATTTTCAAAAAACTAAGCTTAAACAACTCTGCAAGCTGTTTTTTCCGCATTTCATCCAAATCAACATCCGGCGCCGAAATAATGTTTATGTCGTTTCCGACCGCCACAAACATAATCTTCTCCTCAACAGGCTCCCCCAAAATCTTTTTGATAGCCTTGTTTTCAGACAACTCCGCCACAAGATCGCGCATGACATCCAAACGAACCGCGAAATACTGCTCCCGACTGCTCCCCGCCATCAGATGACACACCCCACAATAAATATTGGGTTACGGAAGATATAAAAACGCCCGAAAACGTTTCAACCGGGAAAAACTACCGCCTCTTTTCAAGAGCCGCCCTCACTTCAGCATTCATTATGAGAGGTGGAAACCGTTCAACCCCCTCTGAAGAGTCATAGACTGTCTCACGATTAAAACGGGCGAGTATCCCCTTAACAGCATGGTCAAAACCCCCCACTCCGGCGGCGGCGCACAATATTATCAGGTTCCTCGCAAGCGCATAATCCCGGTGGTTGAGTGATGGCGGAACACTCCCGCGAATCCGTTCAAACTCTTTCGAAATCAATTTAAGATTCGCGTCAGAGCCGACTTCACCGCACAACACGTCTTTGCCAGGGTCGCCGCCCTCAATCCGTTTCGCGATATAGCCGGCCATGATAGTAGCAAAAGAGCGCATCCGCGCGTCATGAGACGAAAGGTTCGAAAGAACCTTCGAAACCGCACCCTCCCCAAAGACTCCGCCAATCAACCCGAGAAAAACCATCCGCTTGTCGACATCAGCCGGCTCTTTAGCGCCATCATAGCCTTCCAAAACTTTTTCACGGACGGAATCCGAATTCACCTTATGATACACGCTCTTTCGCTCTGAATCACCCCCAAAACCCAACTCACGCTCGCACGAGGGATAAGAAGACAAGACTCCGATTGCCGCGGCATTGGCGACAACAGTCGTCTTGCTGTTGAGATACCCGGAAATCTTTTCAACTATTTCAAGCCCCCGCCCCTCGCCCCCCATCTGGCCGACAGCAACAAGAAACGCGGACAACGCCGTGTTGTCCGAGAGGACGGGAATCCTTTCAAGCATCTTGTCCAAGCCAAGAAAGTATTTTCGGTTTCCAAGCATCCACGCCGCCTGGGACGAACTCGCCTCAGCGTCCGGATCATATTTGGAAACCGCAATCTCCAAAAGCCTGGAACTATCCAAATCCGCTTTGGCGACGTTCGGACGCAGTCCAGAACATTCGTGGAGCAGAAGCGTCGCAAGACCGCTGTTCAATAAAAACAAATCCCTGCCAAACGAAAAATCCCCGTAATGAAGACCCCGGTTCAAATGGTTTCTCGCAAGCCTTCCGAAAATCCCGGAACTGTCAGGATTAAAGGATTTCGGCTCATCCAAGCCTTCAGAATGAACTTCATTCACCAGGGAATTCCCGTTTTTCCTGAAAAACCTGGATGTTACAGAGCCCATAACATCAAACTAAACATTCAAAAGATATATATCGAACCCGGTTTCCAGAAAAACCCTGTTTTTCAATTAAACATAGTAAATACTTATCCATGAACCGGAAATTTTGGTTTACGACAATATTCATGATTGCAGTAATCACATCCACAAGCGCCTACCACGACCCCCTCGACGATAAATTGATTGCGGAGGGATGGAGAGTATGGTATGAAGAGCGTTCAGACGGAGTATACCGTTGCGCCGAAGCGCCGCCACTAAAATTCGCTGGAGTCAGGATTTGTGGGGCTTGGACTCCCCCGACGACAACACCCAAACAGACGACGACAACACTTAGGCAGACTGCGACCACAAGCATTTCCCCGACAACAACCTTAAAGTCCGGGTGCGTTAGGCAGGACGGATTCTGCGACACGAAATCCGGGGAAAACTGCGCCAACTGTCCGCAGGATTGCGAGTGCTATGACTTGAAGTGCGCTCCAGGAAGAGTCGGCGCGACATCATGGGGGTGTTTTGACCCGTGCGCCGACGTCAACAACGGATACTACGACAAAAACAGGGATGCGTGCGAGTGCAAGCAGGGATACGCCTGGAATGAAGCCAAAACAGACTGCGTTTCAACCGACGTATGCCACGAGACCATGCACTTGGCGGATGGAGTCTGCGTGTGCGTGAGCGGATACATGGACTGTGACGGGCGCGAATCCAACGGATGCGAAAAACATGTTCTCGACGACAGCAGGAATTGCGGTGACTGCGGAGTCGAATGCAGGGAAAACGAGTATTGCAGGAGGGGTAAATGCGAGTGCAAGCCGGGCTACATCGACAAAGACGAGGGCACGGGATTATTGTGCGAAAAGCCGGGGTGCAACGACAACGGAGTCTGCGAGCCCGAACACAATGAAGACTGCAGAAACTGTCTGGACTGCAGGTGTTCTAGCGGAGAAATGTGCAACCCGTTCGTCAAATCCAGCTTAACAGACACGAAAGGATGCCGGGACTGCGACAATTTCTGCAGGATAGCGATGCCGAACTACGTTTCATACGGCTCAAACGGGATTGAATGCGACTGCGGTTGCGCGCAAGGCTACCACTGGGATTACGATGAGCGCAAGTGCACTAACGCCGAACTCGACTACGAGAAGACAGTCCAAAATGTTAGGGATAGAAAGCCTATCGGTTCATGCGAGTTCATCCACTACATTAAAAAGCTTGAGGAGAATAATCCGGACAAGAAATGGCAGCATTTTGCAAGCCAACTACACCATGCGGAATACGGCTACGACACGACCTACCCCCTGATGGGGATAACACTTTTTATCGACGGAAAGGAAAATGAGGGGTTCAGAGACATCGCCCTGCCCGGCGGGACAAGCCCTAAATTCGTCGTCGACAAATACGGGCAGAAAATCGACGTCGCACACTCGTATGCCGGAATCCGCGCGAGCATAAACCGCGGGAGCACGTCCTGGCTCATGGCGAAAGTCAACACAGACTGGGGCGACCTCGTCCAGGTTGCGGGCGGAAAGATCACGGGCTCCTACAACAAGGTTGCGGGAGAGACGGGAATGCTCTTCAACGACATGTGGGGGGACAACAAGGCTTGGAACGAGTACCGCACGCAGGCTAGAACCGGTGAAAGCCAGAGCGCGAGCGCATGGGGTTACCGGCCGATAGACCAGGTGCATGGAAACCAGGTTGGAATGGACGTGCGCTCGATACTTTTGAAGGAACCGGACATTAAACTGTCTGACGCATACAAAAAATACTTCAAGGAGAAAGGGGAAGACTGCCCCTGAAAGTTAGATTCAGATTTTTGTTGCCGTAAGCTCGCAGGCTGAACGGTCTTGCGCAACGGAAATTTTCGAGCAGACGCCGGGGTCGCCGCGTATTTGAGCTATTATCGTAAGGCACATGTTCTTCAAGCCCTCGTCATCCAGTCCGAGGCAGGACGCCGGGTTTGAGTCGACGACTGCGTTGCAGAAGCTTCTTTCTTCGCCGCCGGTGTTTTGGGCGCAGTAAGCCTTGTTTTTCGAGACAATTGCGGTGCAGAATCCTTTAGCCTCAACATCCGATATTTTTTCGCAGACGCCCGCCCCCCCACCTTTCACCGCGATGTCGAACAGGCACGTGTCTTTCGTGAAATCGTCCCCGATTCCAGTGCAGACTGTTTCGTCGGACTTTAATTTGGCCACGAACTTTATGCACGCGTCCCGTTCAACCAGGTTTTTCACGTGCTGGCATAAAGCCTCGTTTTTGCCTGAAAGCGCCGCCATGTAATAGCATTCATCCCGCCCGGACTCTTCGATGCCGGCGCAGTCGTAGAGCGCTATTGAAGGCGTTATCCCGTCTAAATCGCTCGCGACAGGGTCGTCTCCGCAACACACGCACCCGCACGCCAAGACGAAAAGTGTCAGGAAAACCTGAAGACGCATGTGAAATGATTAGCCTGAAAAGTTTATTAAACAACCCGCCGAATAGGTTTTTGGGAAAGCTTATTAAACAATCCAGCGTATAGGTTTGTCTTTAAAATGAGCGGATTCAATTTCGGCGGGCTTGAACCCCCGTTCTCGGACTATAAGAAGGCGAAGTTCGCGGTGCTGCCAGTCCCATACGAGAGGACGACGAGCTATGTGCAGGGGACGGCATACGGTCCTGCAGCCATAATCGAGGCTTCCGCCAACATGGAATTGTATGACGAGGAGCTTGACTTCACGCCGGCGGAATCCGGCATCGCTACATTCGAGGATTTGGTTATTGACGCGCCCCCGGAGGAGATGGTCGATATTGTGGACGAGCACATAGCCAGAATACTCCAAGACCGGAAGATTCCGGTAATGCTTGGGGGCGAACACTCGATAACAGTCGGCGCGGTGCAGGCGGTCAGAAGGAGGCATCCCGGCGTTTCAGTACTACAGCTTGACGCCCACACGGACTTGCGCGACGAGTATGAAGGCTCAAGATACAATCACGCCTGTGTTATGGCGAGAGTCCGCGAGATGGCGCCGTGCGTTCAGGCGGGTATAAGAAGCTCGTGCGCTGAGGAGGCGGAATGTCTGAAGAAATTCGGGGATACGATATTCCATGCGAGGCGGATTTTGAAAGACCGCAATCTCAGTGAAATCGTCGGCTCCCTCTCGGATGAAGTTTACATCACGCTCGACCTAGACGTCTTCGACCCGTCCATCATGCCTTCCGTCGGGACTCCCGAGCCGGGCGGGCTCGGATGGTATGACGTGCTTGAACTGCTTGAGCGGGTTTGCGCGGAAAAAACGGTTGTCGGATTTGATGTTGTGGAGCTTTGCCCCAACCCCCAAAGCGTCGCTTCAGACTTTACGGCCGCGAAAATAGCCTACAAGCTTATGGGGCTCAGGATATAGCGATTTTTAAGGGATTATATCGAATAAATGGAGGAATTTTTTTAATAGAAAAATTGGTCAGCAAGAAAGAATTACTCACGGAGCATGTAGCGCATGTTGACGTCAAAGCCTTTGATTCAAGGCCGATAATCAAAGCTTATTCTAAAATGTCTTTTCAGGCGAGAAACCTCGCCAGGGCGTCTGAAATCTATGACATGATGCTTGCGGATACGGACTGCGCCGTAATACTCTGTCTTGCCGGAAGCCTTTTTTCATCGGGCCTCAAGGAAGCAGTCCGCATGATGGTGGAAAACAACATGGTGGACGCGATAGTGTCGACCGGCGCAGTCATGGTGGACCAGGACTTTTTCGAGGGCCTCGGATTCAAGCATTACGTTGGAGACTCGCGCGCCGACGACTCAATCCTCCAGAAGAACATGATAGACCGCATCTACGACACCTACATCGACGAGGAGGACTTGCGGACTTGCGACATGACGATATCGGAGATTGCGGACGGCATGGAGCCTGGCGCCTACTCTTCAAGAGAGTTCATCAACAGGATGGGGGAGTATCTCGACGAGAAGGATACTGGAGTCAAGTCGGTAGTCCATGAAGCGTACAAGAAGAATGTTCCAATCTTTGTCCCGGCGTTCTCGGACTGCAGCGCGGGATTCGGGCTGATACACCACCAGACGCGGAGGAAGGGTAAGGACTGCGTCCACATTGATTCAGTGAAAGACTTCCTCGAATTAACGGAAATCAAGGCGCGCGAAAAAGACACCGGACTTTTCATGGTCGGCGGGGGCGTCCCGAAAAATTTCGCGCAAGACACGACTGTCGGCGCGGAAATACTTGGAAAAGACGTTGGAATGCACAAGTACGCCGTCCAGATAACCGTCGCCGACGAGCGTGACGGAGCGCTCTCCGGCTCGACGCTCAAGGAAGCCCACTCTTGGGGGAAGGTGGATTTGAGTTATGAGCAGATGGTTTTTTGCGAGGCGACTATCGCGCTGCCGTTGATTGCGAGCGCGGCATATCACGGCGGGAATTGGAGGAAGAGGAAGCCAAGATCATTAAATAAAATATTTTGATTTGATGTAAGATGATACCTACGAAATGCTTTTTCACGAAAGGAGTTGGAGTGCACAAGGACAAGCTGGCGTCATTTGAGCTGGCGTTGAGGAAGGCGGGGATTGAGAAATGCAATCTCGTAAGCGTTTCAAGCATATTTCCCCCGAAATGCGACCTGGTTTCAAAAGACGACGGGCTGCGGCAGTTGAGCGCCGGACAAATCACTTTCGTGGTCATGGCAAGAGAGCAGACTAACGAGCCCAACCGCGTGGTTACTGCGGCAATCGGGCTTGCGCTCCCAAAAGACAAGGAGGGCTACGGCTATCTCTCGGAACATCATTGTAAGGGTGAGAAGGCTAAGAAGGCGGGCGACTATGCAGAGGATTTGGCCGCCACCATGCTTGCCACAACATTGGGCATAAACTTCGACCCGAACAAGGCTTGGGACGAGCGGAAGAAGGAGTATAAGGCGTCCGGCAAGATTTTCAAGACTAGGCACACCGTCCAGTCCGCGAAAGGCCAGAAGGACGGCTTGTGGACGACAGTGCTTTCCGCGGCAGTTTTCATACCCTGAAGAAAACGTTTTATTTGGGGCGCCGGTAAATAGTTTACTATGAGCCGTTTCAAAAGCATGCTCACAATACTTTTAATATTTTCGCTTTTCACGCCCGCTGACGAGCCGACGAAGGAGGGTGATTTCGGGACGATTGACAGGGCAAAGCGTGTTGTCGCCTGCATTTTGAAGGTTGTTGAAGACGTTTATCCTTACATCGTCCTCGCAATGTTTGTGATGGGGGGGATGCAGTATATTGCGGCTGGAGACGACAATCAGGCTCGGCTTCAGGGAAAACAGTTTCTGATAATTGCTGTTGTCGGCGGGATATGTGTTGTGGCTTTGATAGCTTTCGCGGAGAGTTTGGAGATAGAAACAAGCCTTTGCCGGGGGTACAGCGTGCCGGTTGAGCCTACAAGCACGGCCACTGCGCCATAAAAGACTATTCTATTGACCCCCGTATTGTCCCGCTTGAAGTGTGTGCGAGCTCTTCTCCACGGACGTTTGTGGTATAGTATATCGAGACTTTTAGCTGGTATGGTTCGCCAGGCTCTCCCATGCTTGGTTCGAGGCTGCATGCGGACGGGTCCGTCACAATCTTTATGTGGCTGTTGGTTTGGACGGTTACGCCGGCTTCCAGTCCTTCGGGTTCGGTGCAGCAGTCGTATCCTTCTTCCGGACTGCAGGTCATGTTATTGCCGAACCCGTCTTCCACAGATATTCCAGTGACTTTTATCCGGCTTCCTGCGGCGTTCAGGAAGAGTCCGGTGAAAACGCCGGTTGAATCGTATCCGGTCGCGGCCAACTGTGGTTTGACTGCGCCGAATCCCTGCATGCTCAGTCCGACCGACCCGCCCATTTCAAAGACTCCGAGCCTCCACATGGTTATGCCGACAATCATGACGACAAGTATCGCCCAGCCGTAGGTCATGATATATTCCATGCTTCCCTGGGCTTTTCTTCCGAACCTGAACATTCTGTTTTTCCCGCGTGATTATTCTATCTTCCCGCTGATTCTGCCGGAGGACGTGAACTGCTGGGGCTGGTCGTTTTCAAGTATCATAATGTATGAGAGCGTGACGTCCATAGTGTATGACTCGCCTATCCCGCCGGGACTGCCTCCCCCAACACAGCCTGACTCTGCAGGGTCCATTACGATTACGATTATCTCGTTTTTGTCCATTCGAACGCCATCAACGCCAAGCTTGTCCGCATATCTTGCCAGGCCGGATTGACAACAAGAAATGTCACCACCGCCACCGCAGTCCATGCTGTTTCCCTTGCCGTCCGCCATAGTGATGCCGTTAATCCAGACGGGATATCCGATGCCGTTGAGAAAGCCTATGGTCAATACGCCGTCTTTCGTGTAGCCTGTCGCGGACGCCACCGGCTTTATCTTCGCAAACCCATGTATGGTGGTTGACGCGCCGCCGCCGAGGTCGAATACTCCAAGCCTCCACATTGCGACGCCGACAATCATGACGACAAGTATCGCCCAGCCGTAGGTCATTAGATATTCCATCGCGCCCTGCGCTTTTTGGCCGAAGTGTTGTTTCATTTTAATCCTCGAAATAATCTTGAATAATAGCTAGGTATTAAAAAATGGTTCTTATAAATAAGGGGTAGAGGCCATGTTTGAGGGTGGAAGGCTTGCCGTGATTGTCCCGGCATACAATGAGGGAAGTTTGATAGCCCACGCGTTGTCTAAGATTGCGGATTACGCCGATTACATTATTGTCGTCGACGACGGTTCCACTGATGATAGCGCGAAAACAGTTGAGAAAATCTCGGAAAAAGACAAGAGGATAACCCTCATCCGGCATGACGCCAACAGGGGCGTTGGAGCGGCACTCTCAACTGGTTATTTGAAGGCGCGCGAGCTTGAAGCAGACTATGCCATAGTCATGGCGGGCGACGCCCAGATGGACGGCAGACACATTCCGAAATTGTTGAAGCCGATAGTTTCAGGAGAAGCTGATTACGTGAAGGGCAATCGTTTGGTCGGGTCGAACGCAAGGCGTGGAATGCCTAAATTCAGGCTTTTGGGAAACAGCATACTCACATTCCTAACGAAAGTCTGCTCAGGATACTGGGACATCATGGACCCGCAAAACGGTTATACCGCAGCCTCGCGCCAGGTGATTGAGACGATAGACTGGGAGGGCATGTATCCGAGATATGGATATCCAAACGACCTTCTGATAAAATTGAACGCCGCGGGATTCAAGGTGGCGGACGCCAACATTCCGGCAGTATATGGGATGGAAAAGTCGAAGATAAGATACGCTACATACATTCCGAAAGTGAGCTTGATACTCTTGCGAGGCTTCGCCTGGCGACTTTGGGAGAAATACGTAATCCGAAGCTTCCACCCCCTCGTCCTATTCTACCTCATGGGATTCACACTAATTCCCATAAGCATTCTGACGGCAGCCTACCTCGCCTACCTCAGATTCTACGTGGTCGGGGGGATTACTGCGACCAGCGCCCTCATCCCCATATTCCTCTTCACGACCGGACTCCAGAGCCTGTTTTTCGCGATGCTGTTCGACATGGAAGCCGGGAAAAAATGAAGGTCCTAATGCTAACATCCAGCTACCCGAGATACTCGGGAGACTATGCCGGCAACTTCGTCCACGAATTATCCAAAAAACTCGTGGAAAAGGATGTTGAAGTCACAGTGCTCGCGCCCCACGACAAAGACACGAAAGGCTTTGAGGTAATGGAAGGCGTGCAGGTGAAAAGATTCCAATACTTCTGGCCTAAAAAACTGCAGAGACTATGCTATGGAGGAGGGATGATTGAAAACGTCCGCACCAGCATCCTGGCGAAAATCCAGATACCGGCATACTTTACAATGCTCTCTGTCAGGACGCTCATAGAATCAAGGAAAATAGACGTAATACACGCCCACTGGATTATCCCGCAAGGACTGGCGGCAATATCTGGAAGAATTTGGGGGAAGAGGATAATCACTTCTGCACACGGGGGGGACTTGAGCCTTGCCTCATCTTGGATTGGACGGATTTTTCTTATATTTTCAGTGCGAGGAAGCGGCATAACAACCGCGAACAGCAGTTTTACTAAAAGGATTCTTGAGGAAGCAGTGAAAAAAAAGGTGGAAGTAATTCCAATGGGCGCGGGCGATATGGCCTCAAAAGAAGAAGAACGAAACGTCAAAGAAGAATACAACGCCAAAGGCAAAGTAATCATGTATGTCGGCAGGCTTTCGAAAGAGAAGGGTGTTGAATACCTGATTGATGCATTCCAAATTATTTCAAAAAGAGCAGATAATACCTACCTTATGATTGTGGGTGAAGGCCCTGAAAGAGAAAGCCTTGAGGAGTATTCGCAAAATCTCGGGATAAGTGAAAGAGTCGTATTCACTGGAAGTGTTAGACACGATTTTTTGAGGTGTTTTTATGAGTCTTGCGACATCCTGGTTCTGCCGTCAGTAGGCTTGTCAAAATACAGGCAGGAGGGTCTTGGAGTCAGCCTGCTTGAAGCAATGTCTTATGGAATACCAGTTGTCGCATCAAATGTCGGAGGTATCGCAGATGTTGTAGCAGAAGGGGAGACCGGGCTTTTGGTCGGGGAGAAGAATCCTAAAGCGTTGGCGGATGCGATTGAAAGGCTTTTAGACGATGAAGCGTTGAGAAAGCGCGTTTCCGAGAACGGAATGCGTTTTGTGAGAGAAAATTTTGGTTGGGAGAGTATTTCAGACAGATTCATTAAGGTTTATGGAGAAGCTTTAGAATGAATGAGGGATTTAGAGGAGTCTTGAAGTTTTCGGGCGGAGTCTTCGTCTTAGCAGTATTTGCAATCGTTCTCTCAAAAAATCTTGACGCTGTCAGGCTTGTTTTCAGCATTGATCCGGTTCAACTCCTGCTTCTTCTCGCGTTAACTGTGGTCATGTTTGTAATCAACGGCTTGTTGATCAAGTATATGATGACGGTTTTTGATATTCAACTTCCGTTTTCAGAGTATTTCGGGCTTGGAATACTTACTTCGATTGGGAACTATGTCCTGCCTTTGCGGGGTGGTGCTTCGCTTCGCGCGGTTTATTTGAAAAAGAAGTTCAAGTTCCCCTACAAGACTTTCGTCTCGACTTTGATGGGAATGTATATCCTGGTTTTTTGCGTTTATGGCGGGATTGGTTTTCTGGCTTCAATATTCCAGCAGTTTTTGAACGGCGGGACAGTATTGATGTTGCCGGCGTTTTATCTTGCTCTTTTCCTTGCCCCGCTCGCTTTTATCGTCTTCCATCCGAAAACCGGTTTCGCCCGAGTGGATCTGGTTTTTGACGGGTGGGGGGAGATTAAGCGGAGTCGGGTGTTTCCGACCCTGATTTTGGTTGAGGTTTTTGACGCTTTGGCGAGGGTGTTTTTGATGTACGCGATATTTTTTTCGATTGGCGTTGAAATCAGTTTTAGTTATGTTGTTTTCGTGACGGTCGTCAACGTTTTCTCGCTTTTCATAAACATTCTGCCGGCGAACATTGGGGTTCGGGAGCTTGTGATAACCCTTGCCTCGCAGGCTGGCGGGGCGTCGGTTGAGGCGGGTCTTGCCGTCGCCCTGGTTTTGCGGGGTACTGAGGTTTTGGGTTTGATGTTGTGTTCGCCGTTTGCCTTGAGGATTTTCCGCGGGAGCCGGTAGCATGGATTTATAATTCTTATTCTTATGTAATTGCATGTCTTTGGGGCGGTGGGATTTTCTGGCGATAGTATTTTGCATCTTGCTCACAGCGTATCTTCTTTTGAATTTAGTGCCGGGCGCTTTTGTGACCGACGAGGTCGCCTATCTTCTGACCGCCGATAGTTTGTATAAGACTGGCTGGCTGGACTTGTGGAACGGGAACAACGAGTTCGTTTCGAATGAGATGGAGTTGTCCGCCACAAGATATTTTGAGGATGGCGGGGTTTACGGCTTGATGGGTATTCCCGCCCCGTTCTACGCTTTCGCGGCACTGCCTTTCCAGCCTTTCTTCGGGTTGTCTTCCATTATCGCCCTGAATATTTTATGTTACGGCCTTGCGTGTCTTGGGGTTTATCTTTTGGGAAAGCTTGTCTTGGAGGACGGGAAACTCGCCTTTCTTTCAATGGCTTTGTTCGCGTTCGCCTCCTACAGCCTTCAGTATAGCGCGATTTCAATACCCCATCTTCCTTCAATCGTCCTCGTCTTGTTTTCAATGCTCGTCTTTGTCTACGACTACCAGAGGGGGTGCAGGCGCGAGATGTACATTTATTCAGGATTCATGATGGGCGCAAGCCTCGGGTTCAGGTACACCAACATCGTTTTTCTGGTGATACTCACTCTTGCAGTGTATCATTTTAAGGGCGTCAAGAGGAGTTTGCTGTTCCTGTTTGGGAATGTGATACCATTAACCCTCTTGTTCACAATACACCGACGGTATTTCCTAAGCTGGCTGAGTTCGGGCTACGGCTCGCTAATTTCAGACTGGCTTTTCGGCAGGGGCATGATATTCGCGTTTCTTTTCGGGTTTGCGGGCGTTGCGGCTTTCCTTTTCAGGAAAAGGCTGGAGGTGAGGTTTGGGGGCTTCTCCAGAAAGGATTGGTGGAAGTTCGGGGTGACGGGGCTTGTATTGCTGGCCTTCATGGTTTTTTTCGACCCGGATGCTTTCAGCGTGTTGTGGATGCGGGCCGTCTATTTTTACGGGAAGGTGTTCGACATGACGCCTCTCGCCGGCGAGTTCGGGGTTTTCAGGAAGAAGGCGTTTTTTCAGGCGACCCCCTACATGATTCTGGCTCTTGCCGCCCCATTCATCCAGCAGGATTTGAAGAGAAAAAGGATGCTTCAAACAATTCTGGTTTATGCTTCAAGCATCCTGGTTTTCTACAGCCTTGTCGGCGCAACCGGAGGCCGAGACGAAACGTTTGGAATGAGGTATTTCCTGGAGGCAGTCCCTTTTTTCATAGTATTGTCGGTTGAGAGCGTTAAAGAGTATTTGAAAGGATTAAGGGGGAGTGGGGCGTGTGTTATCTTGTTATCCACGATTTTCGCGGCTTACCTGCAGTATATGCGCGGATGGTGGGTTTATCCGGAACAGGAGTACAGGTTTTTGCACACGCTCATCGCCGTTTTGCTTTTGGCTTCCTTCCTGCTTTTCAGGAGGAATGTGAAATCCAGTGTTTTGCTCGCCGTGTTTTTGATGCTGTCGGTTTCTTTCAGCAGTGCGTGCGCGAGGGCGGACTTGAATGGTTTAAACCAGCGGAAGTTTATCGTCAGCGAGTTGTGGGATGGCTTGGATTCCGTGATTGAGGATGATAGCGTGATAGTGACGCAGGGTCACGCGCATACGATAAGGGTTGTCGGCCCCAAAGCGGTTAAGACTTTGCGGATTGTGACGCCGACGAGGGGCAACTATACCGACACCCTCCGGATTCTCGAGTTTTATGCGGGAATGAACAAGACTATTTACATTTTGAAGATGGATTTGGAGGATGATTCGGATGACGAGTGGCTTTTGAGGATGAGGGAAATCACGTCGGCGGTGGATTATGATAGGTTGTATTGGATGGACGTAAAGACTGAAGTCAGTTATTTTTAAAATAAGGATAAGATAAAAAAAAGAAAAAGTGGAGTATTGGTTTACTCCAATGGGCCTGTTACTTTTCCGCTTGACTTTCTCACCACTGGTTCTCCACCCAAGTCAATTTCGTATGTTACTTCAATTGCAAGCGAGAAAGAGTCTCCCGGATTTTTGCCTGCTGTCGGCAACCCCGCAATAGCATCAGTAACGACCAAATGCTGGTTTGGGCTTACCGCGCCACCGCCAACAGTCTGGCTTAGCTCTTGGCCTTCAAGCTTTGTCTTGACTTGTGTTATGGTTATTGGTGTTCCCGCGGCGTTTAGGAACGCGCACTGGAATGCTCCGTCAGCTCCAAGTCCGCATGCCGCAAGCTGGGGTTTTACCGCGCCGAAACCCTGCATGTTCATCGCGGTAGCAGATCCGGGGTTGAATATCCCCAGCTGCCACATGACGATTCCCACAATCATAACAACAAGAATCGCCCATCCATACGTCATCAAATACTCCATGGCGCCCTGGCCTTTGTTTCCTAAAAATTTCATTTTTGGATTTACCTCATATCAAATAGAATATGATATACAAGTATCTATTTTACAGTATGTTTTTAAAAATGGCGGTTTTCCGGATATTGCGAATAAAAAAAAGGCTTAAAATAAAAAAAAGGGGGGTGGTGGAGTGTTTTTTACTCCAACGGCCCTGTTATCCGCCCGCTCGACTTTCTCTGCACGGTGTCAGCACCCAGTTGGATGGTGTATGTGACTTCAGCGTTAAGCTGGAAAGAGTCTCCCACCCTGCCTGAAACACCGGGAATGCTCGAATAGTCGAAGATGTAGTGTTGGTTTGGCGAAAGCGCCTGACCAATATCCTTGGAGATTGTTGGACCCCCATCGACACTCATTTTTATGTGGGTTATCGTAATCGGTGTTCCAGCAGCGTTTAGGAACGCGCAGCTGACTATCTGGCCGTCGGCCTGAAGCCCGCACGCCGTAAGCTGGGGCTTTACCGCCCCGAAACCCTGCATGTTGGTCGCTGTCGCAGCGCCCGGATTGAATATCCCAAGCTGCCACATTACTATTCCCACAATCATAACAACAAGAATCGCCCATCCATACGTCATCAAATACTCCA
>OMKS01002399.1_pt1 | contig 15672 bp, 10 predicted proteins | sample 1674721 | NCBI WGS metagenome assembly OMKS01 (sample SAMN06264996, study PRJEB25208) | sediment metagenome | isolation source: hot spring sediment | place: USA: California | collected 2014-09-02
CTGATCTACTTCGACGATTCGATCGACTTGTTCGACCCCTTCGATGCGGTCGCAGCAGTCGAGTTGTTTGACGCTCCCTTCGCTGTTGGCTTTGCGCCCCTTTTTATTCGATAAAATCCTTTTGACATTGTGGTACAGTACGTCTCGAGCCAGGGTGCTTTTGCCGCTGCCGCTGACCCCGGTAATCACCACCAGGCTCTGCAGTGGGATGTGAACGTCGATGCTCTTCAGGTTGTGAGCCCGGGCGCCCCGTAGGCTCAGCAACTCTTGGTCCTCCAGACTCGCCAGGCGGCGAGAGGAGAAGAGGGGGTGGACCAGGGGCTCTCGGAGGAACTGGGCCGTGGCGGAGAGGCGGTCTTGGACGAGGTCGTCAAAGCTGCCGGAGAAGACCAATCGTCCCCCGTGTACCCCGCCGCCGGGGCCCAAGTCGATCAGGTGATCCGCCCGGCGGATGGTCTCCTCGTCGTGTTCGACCACGATCACGCTGTTGCCCTTTTTTTGCAGGTCCGTGAGGCTGTCCATCAGCATCCGGTTGTCCCGAGGGTGGAGACCTATGGTCGGTTCGTCCAAGATATAGCAGACCCCCCGGAGGTTGGAGCCCAGGTGGGCGGCCAGCCTGATTCGCTGAGCTTCCCCGCCGCTGAGAGTAGGGGCGGCTCGGTTCAGGCTCAGGTAGGAGAGCCCCACCTGTTCCAGAAAGGCGAGGCGGCTGTCCAGTTCGGCCACCACGTCTCCGGCTATTTCCAGGTCCCTTCCTTCGGGCTTGTAGGAGCGAAAGAAGTCCCGGGCCTCGCCGATGCTCATGGAGTTGAAAGCCTCGATGTTTCGCCCTTCGAAGCGGACGCTCAGAGCCTCCTGTTTCAGGCGGGCTCCGTTGCAGACCGGGCAGGGCTGTCTCTCCTCGCTTCCCTCCGCTTCGAGGTAACCCGCACCCAGACAGTGGGGACACCAACCGTGGGAAGAGTTGTAGGAAAAAAGGCGCGGATCGAGCTCGTGAAAGCTCCGTCCGCAGCTGGGGCAGGCCCGGGCGGTGGAGTATATCTCCGTCTCCAGAGTTTTCGAGTCGAGAACGTGCACCGTCTTCTTGCCGATCTCCAAGGCGGTTTCCAGTGTATCGCCGAGCAGGTCGCGGTTCTCCGGGGTGAGCTCGATTTCACCCAGGGGCAAGAGGATGTCGTGCTCCCGATAACGATCGAGCCGGGGCCAGGCGGCGGTTTCATACAGCTCGCCGTCCACCCGGAGGCGGGGATAGCCTTTGGCGGCGGCCCATTTGGCCAGGTCGGTGTAGTACCCCTTGCGTCCCAGCACCAAGGGGGCGTCGACTTCGACGGTGCGGCCCCGTTTTTCCCGGAGCAGCTGATCGACGATCTGCTCGATGTTCCGGGGCAGAATCGGTACCTGACAGTCGGGGCAGTACTGGATACCCAGCTTGACGAAGAGGAGCCGTAGGTAGTGGTATATTTCGGTGCTGGTGGCGACGGTGCTCTTCCAACCGCCGCGGCTGGTGCGCTGCTCGATAGCCACCGTCGGCGGAACCCCGGAGACCCGGTCGACGTCGGGACGGGAGGCGGGTTGGACGAACTGCCGGGCGTAGGCATTCAGTGACTCCAAGTATCTCCGCTGTCCCTCGGAGAAGAGGATGTCAAAGGCCAGGCTGCTCTTGCCGCTGCCGCTGACCCCGGTAATAACGGTGAAACTATCCAGGGGGATGTGGACCTCCAGGTCTCGGAGATTGTGCTCCCGAGCTCCTTGGATACTGATCCGGTCGGGCAGGTAGGTCGGCTGCCCCTCGGCGGCGGTTACGGTCGTCTGGAAGGAGCGGGAGAGATAGTCCCGCAGGGCAGCGGCGGTGTAGGAACCTTTTTGCTCGATCAGTGCTTCCGAGGGGCCGGCGAAGAGGACTTCACCGCCCCGGTCTCCCCCCTCGGGACCGAGGTCGATCACCCAGTCGGAACTGCGTATTACATCGAGGTTGTGCTCGATCACCACCAGGCTGTGTCCGGCCTGCTGCAGGCTGCGAAAGGCGGCGACCAGCACGGAGATGTCGTGCAGGTGGAGACCGGTGGTCGGTTCGTCGAAGAGAAAGAGCTTGTGCTGTTTTTTTCCCCCCTTCTTCGACGTATCTCCGAGAAAACCCGCCAGCTTGAGGCGCTGGGCCTCCCCGCCGCTGAGGCTTGGCAGAGGCTGGCCCAGCTTGAGGTAGCCCAATCCGACCATGCGCAGTGGTTCCAGGGCTTGGAGGAACTTCTGCTCCTGGGAAAAAAGCTCGACCGCCTGGTCGACGGTCAGATCCAGCACCTCGGCGATGGACAGGGGCTGCGTCGCGTGTTCCCCGTGTGCTTGAGGAACGACCTTGACCTCCAAGACCTCGGATCGATACCGGCTGCCGTCGCAGTCGGGGCAGCGCAGGTAGACGTCGCTGAGAAACTGCATCTCCACGTGTTCGAAGCCCCGTCCACCGCAGGTGGGGCACCGTCCCTTGGAAGAGTTGAAGCTGAAGTTGCCGGCGGTGTAGCCCCGCTCCTTGGCCATCGGCTGACCGGCGAAGATCTTGCGCAGCGCGTCGAAGGCGCCGACGTAGCTGACCGGGTTGGAACGGGCGGTCTTACCGATGGGCGACTGGTCGACCAGGACCACTTCGTCGATCTCCTTGGCCCCGAGGATGGCCCGGTGGGCGCCCGGCGGTTCCACCGGTTTTTTCATTATTTTGCGCAGACCGTAGTAGAGCACCTCCTGGATAAGGGTGGACTTTCCCGAACCGCTGAGACCTGTAACGCAGGTGAGTCTGCCCTGGGGGATCTCCACGTCGATGTTCTTGAGGTTGTGCTCCGTTGCACCCAGGATTGTTATACCGCCCTGCCGGCGGGGAATGGATTCGACGGCGGGCAGAGTGATCTTTTTTCTCCCCGACAGGTAGTCGGCGCTCAGGTTGCCGACCCGGCGGATGAGCTCGTCGGGGGAGCCCATGAACTGCACCTCTCCCCCCTTCTCGCCGGCCTCCGGGCCCATATCGATGACGATGTCCGCGGCGGCGATTAGCTCGGGGTCGTGCTCGACTATGAGCAGGGTGTTTCCGCTGTCCCGAAGCCGGCGGAGGATCGAGATCAGGCGGCCGATATCGTGGGAGTGGAGGCCGATGCTCGGCTCGTCGAGCACGAACAGGGTGTTGACCAGAGATGTGCCCAGTGCGGTGGTGAGGTTGATCCGCTGCACCTCCCCGCCGCTAAGAGTTCTCGACTGCCGGTCGAGGCTCAGATACCCTACACCGACTTCGACCAGAAAGCGGAGACGGCTTCGGATCTCCTGCAGGACCACTTCCACCGCCTGGTCCCGGGGTTCGGGAACCCGAAAGGAGGAGAAGAAGTCGTGAATATCCGCGATGGACATGCTCATCAGCTGGTGGATGTCCAGACCGTCGAGCTTCCACAGCAGTGCCTCCGGTTTCAGCCGCGCCCCGCCGCAGGCGGGGCAGAGGTGGTAGCCCCGGTATTTCGACAGCAGGACGCGGATGTGCATCTTGTAGCTCTTGGTCTCCAGCCAGCTGAAAAATCGCTCCAGTCCGTACCAGAGGCCATCGTCCCAATCCCCTTCGCCCCGGAGCACCCAATTTTTTTCCTCTTTGCTCAGCTCGTGCCAGGGGACGTCGGTCCTGATTCCGCTGCTGGAGGCGGACTGCATCAATTCGCGTTGACAGACGGCGTAGCTCTTGGTTTGAAAGGTCTTGATCGCCCCCTGGGCGAGGCTTTTGGTCTTGTCCGGTACCACCTGGTCGTAATCGATCCCGATGGTACGTCCGAACCCCCGGCAGGTTTCGCAGGCCCCCACTGGTGAGTTGAAGGAGAACATATTGGGCACCGGGTCTCGGTAGTGGATGTCGCAGACCGGGCAGTGGAGGTCCTCGGAGTAGCGAAGGGTCTGGTCGATCCGTTTCTCCTTGTCCAGGAGGTAGATAGATATCTTTCCTCCGCCGTGGGCGAAGGCCTGCTCAACGGCCTCTATCAGTCGTGCTCTGTTTTCGTTACTGAAACGGAGCCGATCCTGCACCACTTCTATTTCCGTCGAAGACTCGGTGAGGAGACGGTGGTATCCCTGCTGACGGAGGGCGTCTTTGATCTCGTCGACTTCGAAGTTGCCGGGAATTCGGATGACGAAGGTGACCATCATCCTTCGCCCGTCGAGATTTTTTGTCTGAAGATTCTCCCACACCGTGTCCGGATCGTCTCGGGTGACGGTCTTGCCGCAGGTACCGCAGTGCAATACCGCCGCTTTGGAGTAGAGGAGTTTCAGGTGGTCGTTCAGCTCGGTCATAGTTCCCACCGTCGAGCGGGAGGTGCGGACGGGGTTGGTTTGGTCGATAGCGATGGCCGGGGGAATTCCTTCGATCCGGTCCACCTGGGGGCGGTCCATGCGGTCCAAGAATTGCCGGGTGTAGGCGGAGAAGGTCTCGAAGTAACGCCGCTGCCCTTCGGAATAGACGGTATCGAAGGCCAGGGAGGATTTCCCCGAGCCGGAAAGGCCGGTGATGACGATGATTTTGTGCAGCGGCAGGGCGATATCTATATTTTTGAGGTTGTTCTGGCGGGCGCCTTCGACAAGTATTTGCGGGTCCATCTGCAAAATATAACAATAAAAAGGGTGATCGAGAAGCCGGCGGTCTCTGGGCCCAGCAGTTCTAAATTTGGAAGTTTACTAACTTCCAAATTTAGAACTTGCTTCATTTGCTTAGCAATAAGTTGTGCATCTAAACGGTTGGAGGCATTCTAAATGTGGAGAATGTTTTACATTCTCCACATTTAGAATTGCCGCTCTGGGCCAGGGGCGCGACATCTGAAATGGGTGGTTCTATAGTATCTTTATGATACAAAAAGGGTAGAGAACGGAAGTCTTCGAGCCGCTCCGATCAACTCTCAATCTTTTCCACTCGACACCGCGACAGCTTCAGTGCCGCCATCTTGGAATAAGGGTCCAGATCGTCGGCGCGGGTCAGCTGATTCACCGGGGATTCACGAAAATGAAAGGGTACGAAAATCTCACCTCGGGCGACGCCGGAACTGATTCTGACCTCGGTGGTGAAGCTGCCGCGCTGGTTGGAGATGCGCACCAGCTCACCCTCGTCCAGCCGTTCCGTCTCGGCATCCCCTGGATGAATGAGGACGTAGGAACTGGAGGCGAAGTCGTTGAGCTTGCTGCTGCGCCGGGACATGGTCGAGCTGTGGTACTGGTAGAGGATCCGTCCGGTATTCAGCACATAGGGAAACCGATCGTCGGCCTGCTCGCTGGATTCGGTGTAGTGGACCGGAAAGAGTTTGGCCTTGCCGCTGGGGGTGTTGAAGCGATCCAGAAAAAGCGTCGGAGTGCCGGGGTGGCCGTGGTCGGGGCAGGGCCACTGCAGGCCCACATGTTCAATTCGTTTGTAGTTCACACCAGCCATTATGGGAGTAGCCTGGGCAATTTCTTGGAATATCTCCTCCGCCGAGTCGTAGCTGCCGATGGAGCTGCCCATCCGGTCGGCCACCGAACGGAGAATCCGCCAATCCTCCCGTGCCTCGCCGGGAGACTCCACCGCCTTTCGAATTCTGATCACCCGGCGGTCGCTGTTGACGAAGCTGCCGTTCTTCTCGGCGAAGGAGGCCGCCGGGAGAATCACGTCGGCGAACTCACTAGTGTCGGTGGGAAAGATGTCCTGGACCACCAGGAACTCCAGTTTCCGAAGAGCTTCGGCGGTGTGGTTCTGGTCCGGGTCGGTGATCATGGGGTTTTCACCCATGATGTACATTGCCTTGACCCGTCCGTCGCCGGCGGCCTGCATGATCTCAACGGTGCTCAAGCCCGGCCGTGCCGGGAGGCTCGAGTAGTCGCAGTCCCACAGCTTGGCGATGCGGCGGCGATTGGCCTCGTCGGAGACGGGGATATACCCGGGATATACGATGGGCGAACAGCCGACGTCGGTGGTGCCCTGGACGTTGTTCTGTCCGCGCGGCGGGTTGATGCCGCAGAGTTCTCGGCCTACCTGTCCACTGATGAGCATCATATTTATCAGAGAGAAGACGTTGTGAGTGCCCACGTTCTGCTGGCTCATCCCCATACCGGTGAGGACCATCGCGCTGGGTGAGCGGGCGTAGAGCCGGGCGGCGGCGGCAATTTTGTCCGCCGGCACCGAGGTGATCTCTTGGACCCGTTCGGGAGGGTAGTCCTCGACGAGCTGGGCGAGCTCCTCCAGAGATTCTAAACCGCCTTCTACCCTCTCCTCCACAAAACGGCGGTCGACCAGCTCTTCTTTGAAGATCACGTGCATGATCCCGTTCAGCAGGGCTACGTCGGTGCCCAGTCGGGGCTGAAGCCAGATGTCGGCGTAGTCGACCAGCGGAGTTCGGCGGGGATCGCAGACGATGATATGGTGCCCCCGAGCCTTTCCCTGCTTGATAAAGGTGGCGCTCACCGGGTGAGTCTCGATGATGTTGTTGCCGGTGACAAAGAGACAGTCCGTCCGGGCGAAGTCTTCGATGGAGTTGGTACCAGCCCCGTCGCCGATGGATTTGAGCATAGCGGTCACCGTAGAGGAGTGACAGAGGCGGGTACAGTAGTCGATGTTGTTGGTACCGAAGACACGGCGCATGAGTTTTTGAAACAGGTAATTGTCCTCGTTGCTGCATTTCGCCGAGGCGTAGCCGGCCAGGGAATCCGGGCCGTAGCGGTCTTTTATCTCATTAAATCCGCGGGCGATGTAGCTCAGGGCTTCGTCCCATTCGGCTTCGTGGAAGCGGCCGTTTTGTTTGATCAAAGGCTTGGTGAGACGGTCGGGACTGGAGACGAAGTCGTAGCCGAAGCGTCCTTTGACGCAGAGTCGACCGTAGTTCGGCGGCGTCTCCTCGACTCCGTTGACCCGGAGAATCTTGCCGTCCTGGACCAGGACTTCTATCTGACAGCCGACGCCGCAGTAGGGGCAGGTGGTGCGGACCTTTTTTTCGATCCGGTTCAATTGGATCTCCCGGCGGTGGGCCTTTTCGACCAAAGCTCCGGTGGGACAGAGCTGGATACACTCCCCGCAGCCGTCGCATTCGGACTGACTCCAGAGGCGAAAACCGGCGATGACGCAGCTCTCCAGCCCTCGCGCGCCCATAGACAGCACGTGCTTGCCCTGGATCTCTCCGCAGCCCTTGATACAGCGAAAACAGGTGATGCACTTGCCGCTGTCGTAGGTGAGTACCGGAGAAGAGTCGTCCACAAAATTCCGCGTCCGCGGAGGAAAGGGATCAGACTCGGCGGAGTCGAGTAGTCGGTACCGTTCCAGAAGTACCCGGAGTTCGTCGTTGTAGGTACCGTCGTACTCCAGGTCCCCTTCGGCCATCAGGTAGGAGAGGGTGTGGCGGCGAGTCTCTTCGAGCTCTTCGTCGAAGGCGGTGAGCTCCATGTCTTGGTCGACGTTGAGGGTACAGGCCATGCTAAGGCCGCGGATCCCCTTGATCTTGACCGCGCAGAGCCGGCAGGCTCCGGTGGGGCTCAAGCGTGGATGATAGCAGAGGTGGGGGATCTCTATGCCCTGGTCCAGTGCCGCCTGGAGGAGTTTGGTGCCGGCGGGGACCTGGAAAGTTTTGTCGTCAATTTTTACTCGACAGGTTTTGCTCATTCTCTCTTCCTTTTCTCCTTCAAATACGATCGGCAAAGAAGCGCTGGACGCTGCGCAATGGAATCAGTGGTGATTTACCCAGCGGGCAGAGCGAGGTTTGATCCATGTAAACCGCTTCGGTGAGCATCCGGCGGAGCATGTCCGCCCGTTGTCCTGGAGGCAGCTCGGCCATAGCGGTGGACATCCGTACCAGTTTGGCGGTGCCGACCCGGCAGGGGATGCACTTGCCGCAGGACTCGTGCCGGAAGAACTCGAGAATTGAGTGCAGCATAACGGATATGGAGCGGCTCTGGTCGAGCACCACCACGGCTCCCGACCCGAGCAGCGCCCCGGCGTCCTTCAGGTCTTGGTAGGTCATAGGGACATCCAGAACCGAGGAGTCCACCAGGGTGCCCGCCGCTCCGCCAAGGAGGGCGGCGGCGAAGGTGCCGCCTTTTCTCATACCTCCGCAGGACTCTTCGATGAGCCGGCGCAGGCTGATGCCCATCTCCCTTTCGTAATAACCGGGCTTTTCGACGTCGCCGCTGACGGTGAAAATCTTGGTGCCCGGGGAGGATGGGGTGCCGAATTTTCGATACTCCTCGGCGCCGTATTCGACCACGAAGGGGACATGGGCGAAGGTCTCGACGTTGTTGATCAGGGTAGGGGCACCGAAGAGGCCGTACTCGGCGGGGTAGGGCGGTTTGATCCGGGGGTAGCCCCTTTTCCCCTCCAGAGATTCAAGCAGGGTCAGCTCCTCCCCGCAGAGGTAGGAGCCGGCACCGAGCTTCACCTCGATATCGAGATGGAAACCCCGGGATCCCCAAGGGCGGCCCAGGTAGCCGGCGGAATAGAACTCCTCGATGCTCCTTCGAACTCGACGGATCGATTCGCCGTACTCGCCGCGGATGTAGACGTAGGCCTTCTCCGCTCCAATGGCGTAGGCGGATAGAAAGATACCCAGAACCATGAGATTCGGGTTTGTCTCCATAATAGCTCGGTCTTTGAAGGTGCCCGGCTCGCCTTCGTCGGCGTTGCAGACTACGTATTTGGGGCCGCGGGAGTCGCACAGGGCCTGCTGTGTGGCCTGCTCCTTGAGCCCGGTGGGAAAGCCAGCCCCTCCCCGGCCTTGGAGCCCTGATTTTAATACTTCTTGGTAGACCTCCGCCGGCTCCATCTCCAAAGCTTTTTGAATGAGCGCCAAGATCTCTTCGAATGATTCTATTTTTTGCAGCGCGATCGTTGTTGGTGCGGGATCGGCCATTACTCCTCCTTCCCGGCAATGTTTTGACGCAGCCTGTCTATGAGTGCGTCTATCATAGCCGAATCGACTCGGCTGTAGAGCCGATCGTTGAGCATCATGCTCGGCGCCCTGTGGCAGTTGCCCAGGCACTCGGTGGTCTCGATATAGAACAGACCGTCGGGGCTGGGCTCATTGAGGTCCACCGATAGCTTTGCGCGCAGCAGGTCCAGCAGGTCCTGACCGCCGAGCATCCGGCAAATCGGCGAATGGCAGACGCGAATAAGGTACGGAGCACGCGGGGTTGTGCTGAGCATGGAGTAGTACTCCACCACTCCCAAGATCTCCGCCCGGGTGATCTTCATATATTCTGAAACCTGCTCCAGAACCTCTTCGGACAGGTACTGTAAGGGGTTGAGACTCTGTATTTCGTGCAGTAGGTTGAGGATGTTCTCTCTCAGGGGAGGGTATTTTTCTAAGACGGCGTTGATCTCCATGGGACGCCTCCTTTTACCCAAATTCTAAAAGCTCGCTGGGGCAAATGCAAATGTGAGATAGCTTCCACCGTCATCTTTCGAGAAATTGTTCCGATACTTAGAATGAAACCGTGTATTTGAGGGGAGTGTGAATTGCGTACCGATAGATTTGCCTTTCTGGCGCTGGGACTCTTGTGTTTCTCCGTTGTTGTTTTTGGACAGGAGCTCGTGCAGGAGACCGAAGGAGAGAAAAAACCACTGCCCGACGGATTCAGTCGGATTCGATTGGGAATGGAGCTGGAGGCGGTACGGGAGGAACTGCAACTGGATGGAAACTTCGCCTATCGGGGTGAGCCGGACGTGAGTCTGCTCCGTGAGCCGAGCGAGGCGTTGATCGAGTGCGACGGTGCGTACTACATCGATCGAGCCGCTTTTCAGTTCTCCGAGGGGCGACTGTTCAGTATCAGTCTAAACCTCAACCCTGAGGTTCTCTCGTACTATACGGTATTCCGAACTTTGCAGGAGAAGTACGGCGAGCCCGATGACCTGAACCCGGAGCGGGCGATCTGGCAGGACGAACGGGTCCATATGGCTCTGGAACGGCCGCTGAACGTGAGGTACATCGCCGCGCCGGTGCTGACGGAGATGAGACGCGAACGTCGGCAGGAGCGTTCCCTGCAGTCGCTGCTGCGGGAGCGGTTTTTGGAGCAGTTCTGATGAACAGGGCGAAACGATACACGGGACTACTGCTGGCACTTTCCTTATGGGTAATCACCGCCTGCGGCGAGGAGGAGCTGGACGTCGTGGAGCTGCAAATCGGCGCGGATACCTATCGACTGGAGATTGCCGCGACACCGGAGGAGCGACAGCGAGGCTTGATGTTTCGTGAGGAGCTGGGAGACTACGAGGGGATGATCTTTGTCTTTGAGCGCGACCGGCACCTGAGCTTCTGGATGAAAGACACCCCCCTGCCGCTGTCGATCGCCTACGTGTCGCGGGACGGAACGATAAAAGAGATACACCATATGCGCCCCCTCTCGACAAGACCGGTGGAGTCGAGCTATGCTGTCAGGTACGCGATAGAGTTGCCCCAGGGAGCTTTCGCGCGATCCGGAGCCAGGGTGGGCAATCGTATCGATCTCGGTCCGCTCAAAAAACGATAGTCAGCTCCGGGGGAAGGAGGTGTTCGTATCCCCGATGATAGCGCATTTATAAAGGCCCTGTTCGACGTGATCGAGCAGTTGACGGGGATGGAGCTGCGCACCAGCAGCAAGAACCTCCTGCTCAACTACCTCAAGGAGTCCCATCACCCCCTGCTCATCGAGCGCGCCCGGTACACGATCGTCAGGTACCTACAGGATGACATCCCCAGTCTCCAAGAGATCCAAGTCAAATCGCGGTACGAGGAACTCGACGCGGTGGACCACCTGATTCTCAAGTTGGAGTACGAAGCCAAGTGCCTGCAGGATAAGAAATAATCGCCTGACGCGGTACTCCGTCTCTTCGCCTCAGGTCTTATCCGATGTTCCCTCTTCTTGAAAGAGCTCCAGGTTCGCATCGTCCTGCGGAGTATCGGGCTCGTTGACCAGGATCTCGATTTTTCGCTCTACTTTCTCCAGGTCCTTTTCCAGGCTCTTAGCCAGTTTTATCCCCTCTTCAAAGAGACCCACCGCCTCGTCCAGGGGTATATCGCCGGACTTCATTTTGTCGTTCAGTTCCTCGAGCCGGGATAAGCGCTCCTCAAACTTCTTCATCAGTATCCTCCGAGAGTATTGTGTCTACTTGTGCGCCGATTCGTCCGGCGTGCAGCTGGATATCCAGGGCCGTACCGACGGGACTCTGCCGTGGATGGCGGACAATGGTGCCCTCCCGTCGGGTGCTGACTATGGCGTATCCCTTTTTCAGAATAGAGGTGGGAGAGTTGGCCTGCAGCTCGGCGTTCAGTACAAGCAATCGATGTCTATTTTGGGTGATCCGATCGTCCATCCGTCGAAGGAGCTCCTCCTTGGCGTCGTCGAGGCGCTGGAGAATAGGTTGTAGTACCTGACGGAATCGGTCTTCCAGGTTCTCCGGTTTGAAGCGTTCCACCAGCATCTTGATCCTCTCGATGCTGTATTCGAGCCGGCCGTGCATCTCCTCCCGCAGCCTGACCACCCGATCGTAGAGCTCCTCGCGGCTGCGGCTGACCATCTCGGCGGCGGCGGAAGGAGTGGGAACCCGCAGATCCGCGGCCAAATCGGAAAGTGAGGTGTCTATCTCGTGGCCTACCGCCGAGATGACCGGTATCCGCGAGTCGGCGATCGCCCGCACCACCTCTTCGTCGGAGAAGGGTAGGAGGTCTTCCAGCGAACCGCCTCCTCGACCGACTATCAGTACATCGGCTATCTCCAGCATGTTGGCCCGTCGGATTTGGGCGGCGATCTTCGCTCCCGCCTCCTCTCCCTGCACCGGGGTCGGGAGTATTACCACGTCCAGCCCCGAGGAGCGCCGCCCCAGTACTTGGAGGATATCCCTCAGAGCCGCGCCGGTGGGGGAGCTGACTACCGCGATTTTGGTGGGAAAAAGGGGGAGGGGCTTTTTTCTGTCGGGGTCGAAGAGTCCTTCGGCGGCGAGCCGGCGTTTTCGTTCCTCCAGCATGGCCAGGATGTCTCCCTCGCCGGATTTTTCCATGCTCTCGCATATTATCTGGTAGTTGCCCCGTTTGGCGTATACGCTCAACCTTCCGTGGACGGTGACCTTCATCCCGTCGACGGGCTGGAAGGTTACCCGGGAGGAGCGAAATTTAAACATCACCCCCTGGATCACCGCGTCCCGGTCCTTGAGACTGAAGTACCAGTGTCCGCTGGCAGCGGGGCGAAAGTTCGATATCTCTCCCTCCAGTGAGATGGTCGGGAAGCTCTGCTCGAGAATCTCCTTGATGTGAGCGGTGAGCTCGGAGACTTGAAAAACATGGGCGCTCAGTTCCATGGTATAAAAAATCCTCTACTCGTCATTCGTGTCTTTTTCACCGGGACCGCTGAGACGGTGTTGGACCCAGCGGTAGCTCTCGTCGGCCAGAGAATGAAAATCGGTGGGCAGCTGCTGCGAGAGCATCCGCTCCAGTAGCATCCCAGCCTCATAATAACGGTGAAAGTAAATATAGGCCATAGCCAAGGCGTATTCGGTACGGTAATCCTCGGGATTCAGCTCGTAGGAAGCCTTGAACTTCTCCAGGCTCTCTTCTTTTCTCCCGATCTGGTTGTAGACCACCCCCAGGTTTCTTTTGATGGAGGAGCTCTCGGGCAGGCTCTTTTCGGCCAGCTCGAGGTAGTCCTGGGCGCGGCGGTAGTTGCCCAGCTTGAACTGAGCGCAGCCGTAGGCTTCCAGCGCCTGCGGGTGGTAGGGGTCGAAGCGAAAGAAATACTCCAAGGCTTTGACCGCCCGACGGGGATCTTTGTTTTCCGTGAAGGCCACGCCGATGCGCCAGATCGCCTCGGGGCTGTCCAGATCGTACTGGAGTATTCGGTTGAGCAGCTCGATGGCTTCGTTATACATCCCCGTGGCGATGAGACTGTCGGCGCGGGCCAATTCGTCTTCCATATTCATACTGTCATTAACATACTACTAGAGCGCCCGGAACCAAAATAGAGAATTCATAGGAGCTCCAAGTTCTCCACGGGGTAGGCGAAGGCCTTGATCCCCTCCTGGGGAAAGTTTTTCTTCAAGGCCCGCAGCACGCGGACGATCGACTCGCTTTGCTCCTCTTGGTCGGTGTAGATGATGACCATGGAGTTGCGCTCCGGCCAGACCGCATCGCCCCGGCGTACCCCTTGTCTCCCGCGGCCCAGGACGGCCGGAATCAGGGTATAGGATATCTCTTCGGGGAGGAGGTCCAGTAAGTCCGACTCCACCGCTTGGTTGCATACTATTTCAAATCGGGTCATAGAGACTCTCCTCCAATTTTTTTAGTCGATCCCGATCCCGACTTCGGCGTAGATCGTGCCTTCGGTTGAGGATCGAATACATCACCGGGGTCACGAAGAGGGTCATAAAAGCGCCGACGCTCAAGCCTCCGACCATGGTCTTTCCTATGGGCTGTACGGTTTCGGCACCCTCTCCGGGGAAAAAGGCCAGCGGGACCATTCCCAGAATGGTAGTCAAAGTGGTCATCAGGATAGGTTGGAGGCGGCTGCGTCCGGCGGCAAGACAGGCTTGGCGGACCGCCATCCCCCTCTGCCGAAGCGTGTTGGTGTAGTCTACCAGGACTATGCCGTTGTTGACCACGATGCCCACCAGAGCCACCACACCAACCGCCGAGAAGAGTGAAAAGGGTTCACCCGAAAAGATGTAGATCCAGATGACCCCGATAAAGACCAGGGGGATCGAGAAAAAAATGATGAAAGGATCTACGAACGACTCGAAGAGGCTGGCCATGACCCCGAAGACCAATACAATCGCCGAGATAATGATGATCAAAAAGGAGATACTGAAACGCTCCACATCCCCCGCTTCGCCGGAGTAGACGATGCTCACCCCCTCCTCGGGGATGAGATACTCTTCTACCGTCGAACGAATGATCTCCTGCATCTCCGTGGCGGCGACCCCTTCGACCAAGTCCGCGGTGACTTCGATGACCCGCTGTTGATTCTCTCGGTCGATGTCCGCCGGGGCGGTGCTCTCCTCGATTCGAGCGATGCTGCCGAGGGGGATGCGATCTCCTCGGTTGTTGGGAAGAAAGAGCGCTTCCAGATCCGGTAAGTCCGACACGTCTTCCGCGCGAAGACGCAGCTCTATGCTCCGCTCCTCACCCCCTTCGTTCAGGCTGCCGGCGCGGGTCCCGCTGACGGCGGTACGGATCTCTCGAGCGATGGCGGCGGGAGAGATGCCCAGAAGAGCGGCCCGGTGGCGATCGATACGGAAGCGCAGCTGGGGGCTCCCCTCTTCGAGACTAATCACCGGATCGCGGACCTCGGGGATGCGGCGATGCAGAATGTTGCGTATCGACTCGGCGGTGGAGAAAGCGGCCTCTTGGTTATCCGAAAGTACCTCGATCTCTATCGGGCTGGACCCGCCCATTCGGCGCCCGGCCCGGAACTCGATTTGGGCCCCGGGAATCGAGGTGATATAGTCGTCCAGCTTGGCCCGGATATCCGTCGGGCCGTCCACCTGTTCTTCCGGCGGGGGGAGGTTGATCTGGATGCTCCCCTCGTTGCCTCCCCCGGAGCCCCAGAACCGGCGTCCCGAACCAACGGACATGATGATGGTCTCGTATCCCCGGACTTTATTTTGAATCTCCTCCTGGAGTCCGTCCATGATTCTCTGGGTCTCATCTATGTGGGTACCCGTTGGGAGGGTGACGTTGATCTCTACCTCATCGTCGGCGCCGCCGCGGACGAAGAGGTTCATACCCATGGATCCGAACTGGAGGAGCGAATAGATCAGGATAACAAAAACCGTGAGCAAAACCAGGGTCCGGTGGGAGAGGCAGTAGTCCAAAGCCCGCTGATAGCCTGTTTCCAGAGCATGAATAGAGTCTTCCATAAAGCGGTCGAGTCCGCGCAAGAGGGGGTTTTTCAGGGGTTTCTGAATCCTGGTGTTCAAGCCCATGATCGGTCCAGCCAGGGCGGGTACCACTATCAAGGCCACCGCTAAAGAGACCAACAGCGAGATGACTACGGTGAAGACCAGGTCTTCGAAGAGCTGGCCCATCATCTCCAACTCGTTTTGAAATATTATCACCGGAATGAAAACGCAGAGAGTGGTGGCGGTGGAGGAGACGATGGCTCGGTACATCTCGTGGCTGCCGAGAATCGCCGCGGTGGATGGCTTGGCCCCCCTTTTGCGATACTCGTGGATGTTTTCCAGGATCACGATCGACCCGTCGACGATCATTCCCAAGCCGAGGACGAGTCCGGTGAGGGTGAGGAGGTTGAGGGTCAGGTCGAACAGGGACATAAACATCAGGGTGATCAGGATGGAGATGGGGATGGCCAGACCTATAATAAAGGTGCCTTTGATGTTGCGCAGAAAGACAAAAAGAACCAGCATGGCCAAAAGAGCACCCTGCAGGGCGGCTCGGGCTACCTGTTCCAGGGTGGATCTGATCATGGTGGTGGTGTCCGAGAGGACCCGGAGCTCGATCCCCTCGGGCAGGTCGTTGTTGATGGCGCTCAGTGAACGGCGTACCGCCCTTGCAACCTGGACGGAATTGCTCCCGCTCTCGTTCTGAATCTGAATGTAAATACCGGGCATTCCATCGATGAAGACTCGAGAGGCCGAGTCGTCGTCCCGGTACTCCACCTCGGCGATATCGCTGAGCCGAACCAGAGAGGGGGAGCTTCGGAGGATCACCTGTCGCAGCTCTTCTATGG
>OMKS01002401.1_pt1 | contig 15667 bp, 13 predicted proteins | sample 1674721 | NCBI WGS metagenome assembly OMKS01 (sample SAMN06264996, study PRJEB25208) | sediment metagenome | isolation source: hot spring sediment | place: USA: California | collected 2014-09-02
GGACAACTGTGAAGACAATAGGTTTTAACATTTCTTTTTTCATGAGCACAAATCCACCTTTGAAGGAATAATGAATATTCTTAATATTTATTATAGCCTTTTAGTATAGATTGTCTATACCCTCAGCCACTTTCAACCAGCACACCTGATAACCATGCAGTTCTACCTCACACTCACCTTCAATGATTAGAAAACTTTCCTCAGAAATTAGATCAAATAGGGAAGCAGATTTCGAGGCTTTGAAATCATTCACTTTAATCGTTATGGTCTGTGGCTGACCACTGAGATTGGTCAGGCAGAACACACCCTCCCGGTTTTTTGAGGTTGATCGATACACGCCAAAAACTTGCTCATTGCCATCAATCACCGCCTGCCGGCCGAACGGGTCAAAGGCCGGGTCCAGTTGGCGCAGGGAGAGCATGGTCTTGAATCCCTGGTACACCATGCTGCGCAAGTTGTCTGGTGGTTCTAACTGTTCATAGAGACGGTCGACATCCAATTTCTCACGATTGATGGTTCGATTCTGCCCACTCGCCTGCATGCCCTCAATCCAGCTCTGCGAACCCAGCAGGCTATGGTAATAAATGCCGGGCACACCGCGCAGCGCCAGCATAATCGATTGCGACGCCAGAAAACGATCCGCGATTTTCTCGTCATCTTCCTCCACGCCTGCTTTGCAGGTGGCTGACAGGTAATTGATGTTCATCTCATAGGGACTCTGGCTGCCATCAGGGTTGTTCTTGTAAGATACCCTTCCGCCCATCGCCAACGTATGCTCTGCCAGCGCCTCGATTTCCTCATCCGTCAAAATTCCTCTGGCAGGCAGCAAGCCAATCCCGTCATGCGATGCCAGAAAATTAAAAAAAGTAACCTCGTTTGAGGGAAGTTCCAGGGTTTTCACCCATGCCATCAGTTTTCTTCCATTGCCGGTTTGAATCGAGTGCAGCACCAATGGCGGCAGCGAGAAGTTATACACCATTTGCGCTTCGTGAATACCGTCACCAAAGTAAGAGATATTTTCTTTGTGCGGGACATTGGTCTCCGTGATCAGAACCACCTGAGGAGCAACCTCATCCAACACATGCCGCACCAGTTCAATGATGCGGTGTACCTGCGGCAGATGGATGCAACTGGTGCCGATCTCTTTCCAGATGAAAGCCACCGCATCCAAGCGGATAAAGCGCGCACCCTGCCCGATATAAAATAGGAAAATGTCCAGGATCTCCAGCAGCACTGTTGGATTGGAGAAATTCAAATCAATCTGGTCAGCGCTGAAGGTCGTCCATACCCATTTTTCGCCGGCTTCTGTGTCCACACGGGTCAACAACGGCAGGGCGCGCGGTCGAAAAACAGCCGAAAGATCGACGTTGGGGTCTACCGTGATGAAATAGTCGCTGTAAGGTGTCTGGTTTTTCCTGTACGCTTGAAACCATTCACTGTATTGTGAAATATGATTCACCACCACATCCACCATCAGGTCAAACGATTCGGTCAATTCATCAATATCATCCCAACAGCCCCATTCGGGATTCACTTCTTTGAAATCGATCACACTGAAGCCATCATCTGATGAATATGGGAAAAACGGCAGGATGTGGATGGTGTTGACCAGGCCTTTTAGCTTTTCACGCGCAAATTCATTCAACACTGCCAGCGGGTGCACATCCTCGCGATTGACCATATCGCCATAGGCGATCAGAATGGCGTCACGCTGGTCCATTCGTGGGCGGTTGTTGGCCTTCCCCATATCAGGATGCGCCTGTCGGAAGGCATCAACTAACGTCCATAATTGCTCATAGGCGGTTTGGGCACGCTCTTCTCCGTACAGGTACACCAGGTCTTCCAGTATCATTGACCGTCTATCCATTAACCAGTTCCTCCATCATTTTGATCTCTCCACCAAAAAATTATTCATCAAACTGTTGCATCAAATCATTCAAGTAAATTCCCAATGCATCCATGGAATAATGCTCTCGCGCAATCTGATAGTTTTTCTCCACCACTGCTTTGCGATATTCACCATCCGTGAGCAACCGTACAGCCCGGTCGGCTGCTTCTTCGATAATCTTCTGTTCAACCTGCACCAACCCGAGATCATCCTTGCCGCTGATATGATTGCCCAATGAGACCAGGTCAAAGCCATGCGGTTTGATATCCTGTTCATATACCAGGTATTCATAGATAAGAATCGGGAGTTTGGCTTTTAACGCTTCCAGCAATTGATTGCCCCACCCCTCCCAAAAACTGGGGTAGGTGACAAAATCGGCAAACACATAAGCATCCCACAAGGAATACTGCTTGCGGCCATTGCGCGTGGCACGGTCTGCGCCGATCCAATCTTCGATGAACAGCGCGTCAATACCAGATCGCTCAATTTTCTGTTTGAGATGGTCCACATACCAACCGGTGTCATCATCCTGGGTGTATCCGGCCATCACCAGCACGATACGGGTGTTTCCGTCAAACGGCCGCCCATCATACAACCCGCTGGCAGCCAACTGGCGGCGGCGCTCCGGGTCATTCAACGCCTTCACAAAGTCAACCGCCAGTTCAATCCCTTTCCGCTGTACCACCCTGGTCCCTTGCAAAATGACAATGTCAGAATCTTTCAGACCAACGGTCTGGCGGAAATCGTGGTTATAAGCATCCACCGTCCAAACTTCGTCAAATTCAAAGATGTTGGGCACTACGGTTGAAGGAATGCCTTTGCGCTGCCATAACTGCTGTTGGGAACGCTGGTTGATGACCGCATGTTTGACAAAATCAAAGCGCGGAGGAATCCAACGCTGCGCTAACTCCACCGCGGTGGCGCAGGTCAGGTACCAATGCCCGATCTTCTCCCAGTAAAAGTCGTGGCTGTGAGCTATGGTTGGCATCTGGAATTTTTCAACCACTCTACCAATCGCCAGAGCGACAGCCGGATTTGCCATCACCGACCAGATATTTTCTGCCACCAAAAAGTTGATGCTGTTTGCTTCCACAAATTGGGTGAATTTCTCTTCTATGACCGCCGAAGCCGCTTCTAATTCACGGCGATATTCATCGTCACTGGCATAATCATCAAATCCCCACAGCATATTGTGACGCAGGCGTTCTGCCAGCGGTGTGTGGTGGTAAATTTCTTCGATCAAACCGCCTTCGGCAGTACCCAAATGCCCTGCCACAAAAGTGACCGAATGGCCCATGTTCTCAAAAGTCGCTTTCCATTTCTCCATCTCGAGTGAAACGCCATCCATCTCACCCACCTGATAATGGATCATTGCCATATTCCTTTTATTCACGGTGACTCCTTTCTGGTTCATCGAACCTGCCCATCACGTTTTTTAAGGACACGTATAGAGGCTCGTTTGGGAAACATCAGCAGACTCACATAAACTCACTTTCGTCTTCTGATTGTGTCACCGGGTTGTTGGCAGACTGGTATTTGGCCAGGTTGTCCTGCAAAGCGCGGATCAAAACCGGCAGGTAATTTTTGTCAATCGCCAGCCGCGCAATCGCCTGTGATTCGATCATCCCCAACATCGCCATATTTTCCAGATCCTCCTTGCTGTTGATCTGCGGTGGTGAAATCTGGCCAAATTGGAGATAGAAGGTCTCCCGGTCGTGCATGATCATGAAATCATTGCTGAACTCAAATTTCAGGTTATTTGGGTTGGTGTGTACGATCTTGAATTTAATTTGATGTTCATCCATAGTATTCTCCTGCTAATTGTTATCGTTAATTTCTGAAGGCGAAAACACCACTTCTTCCACGCCGCTCATCCGTTCCAGCATTTTTTGCACGATCAAGCGCAAATGCTGTGGATGGGCTACAAAGTTCAGGTCATCTGCCGGCACGGTCAACACCGGGCAATACGAGATAGCCTTGATCCACTGCTCATACAAAACATTCAATTGCTGCAAATAGGCCGCGGGGATGGCTTGCTCATAACTGCGATCGCGTTGCTGAATGCGCTTCTGCAAGGTGTCAACCGATGCCCGCAGATAGATGATTAGATCGGGCGGTGACAGAATGTCCGCAAAAGTGGTGAACAGCGAATAATAGGTATCAAATTCACGCTGCGAGAGAGAGCCATTTTGATATAGGTTGCGCGCAAATATCTCTGCATCCTCATACATCGAGCGATCAAGGATGCACGAACCCGAAAATTTTGCCACATCCCGGTGCATCTGAAAGCGGTGCGTGAGAAAATGAATCTGCGAATGAAAACCCCAGCGTTGCATATCCTCGTAAAAATCTGCCAGGTAAGGGTTTTCCATGACCGGTTCCAAATAGCCCTGCCAGCCGAGGTATTCAGACAACAAACCAACCAGCGTCGATTTGCCTACGCCGATGTTACCGGCTACCACCACAAACTTTTTCATCCTACTCCTCACATGTCTTTGTAACTCAATTATAAGAGAAAAAATCATTCACCGGCCATATTCTCAGAAATACTGACTGTACAAAAGAATGAATTGATGTATGTGTCTTGTCAACAAGATAATTTTCAGGTTAGAATAGGGCATTGGAGATGGGAGCCGTCAATGAAATCTCGTATAAATGCTGTAATTGATGCATTTTTACCCGTTTTTGCCACCATCGCAGCCCTTGTGGTTGGTGCCGTCATGTTAATTCTGCTGGGTGTCAACCCTTTTGTTGCCTACTCCGCCCTCTTTCAAGGCGCATTCGGCAGCAGCAACGCATTCGCCGAAACACTGGTCAAAGCCACCCCGCTGCTGCTGGTTGGCCTTGGCATCTGTATTGCTTACCGCGGTAATGTCATCAACATTGGGGGTGAGGGGCAGATGATCGTCGGGGCGTTGCTGGCCACCTGGCTGGGCATCACCTTTACCGGGCTGCCCGGCTGGCTGGGAATCCTGCTTGCCATGTTAATCGGCACCTTGGGCGGCAGTATCTGGGGTGGTATCCCCGGGATACTCAAAGCCCATTTCAATGTCAACGAAATTCTCAGCACAGTCATGATGAATGCCATTGCCGTACAGTTGATGAACTTCTTCCTGACTGGCGTGATGATGGACCCACTGCAGGCTCAGGTCGCTTCCAAAATTCCCCAGACAGCCCGTCTGGTCGAAGCGTACCGCCTGCCTCGTCTCGCACCGACCCGTCTGCATCTGGGTGCCCTAATTGCAGTCATTCTGGCGGTGGCTGTCTATATCCTGCTATGGCGCACCACCCTCGGTTATCGTATCCGTGCGGTGGGTCAAAAACCTTCTGCCGCCAAATACGGCGGGATAAAAGTAAAACGTCACATTGTCATTTCCCTGCTGCTGAGCGGTGCGTTTGCCGGGTTGGCAGGTGTCATTCAAGTCTATGGCGTCAATTACCGCATGATCACCGATGGCTCTCCTACCGGTTTCACCGGGGCTGCTGGTTTCAATGGCATTGTGGCAGCCCTGTTTGGGCAATTGCACCCTTTGTTGACCATTCCCGCTTCGGTACTGTTTGGCGCGCTGCTGGTCGGCGCCAACACCATGCAGCGTGTTGTACAGATCCCATCAGCGCTCATCATGGCATTGAATGGTCTGGTGGTCGTATTCGTGGTTAGCAGCGAGCTGTGGCGCAAAAAACGTCAGCGTAAGCGTCTTTCTATCCCTGACGATGATGTGGGTGCCGCAGAAGTGCTCTCCCAAACACCGGTGGAGGAATCGCCATGATCACTGATCTCTTTAATCTGACCGTCCTGTTAGGGATCCTATCCTCCGGCATCCGCCTCGCCACGCCCTACCTGTATGCTTCGATTGGTGAAGCGTTTGGTCAGCGCAGCGGCGTGTTGAATCTGGGCGTAGAAGGGCAGATGTTGATGGGTGCCTTCACCGCATTTTACGTGGTTGTCGAAACCGGCAATCTGTGGCTGGGGGTGCTGGCCGCTCTCGCTGTGGGTGCACTGATGGGCCTTGCCATGGCATTCGTAACCGTGCATCTGCACGCCAAACAAGGCATCAGTGGCATTGGCTTCTACTTGTTCGGCCTGGGCATGAGCACCCTCCTTTTCCAACTCCTTATCGGCACAGTCGAAACTGTACGCGGCTTCCCCCGCCTGGACATCCCGCTATTGGTTGATATCCCCTTCATCGGCCCCATATTATTCAGTCAGAGCATACTGGTGTACATTGCCTTCCTGTTGGTACCGGTCGCATGGTTTGTGCTCAACAAAACCACCCTTGGGTTGAAGATCCGTGCAGTTGGCGAGAACCCACAGGCTGCTGATTCATTGGGAGTCAGCGTTAACGGTGTGCGCTACTTCACCGTGACCCTTGGGGGCGCTTTTTCGGGTTTGGGCGGGGCATCACTTTCCATTGCGCTGTTGAATGTATTCCAGCAGAATATGACCGCCGGGCTTGGTTTCATCGCGGTTGCGCTGGTCTATTTCGGCGGATGGCGTCCGTGGGGCGTCCTCGCCGGCGCTCTGCTTTTCAGCATGGTGAATGCTCTGCAACTATGGATTCAAGTGCTGGGTGTCAATATCCCCTCAGAATTGGCAGTCATGATGCCCTATGTCCTGACCATTCTGGTTTTGGCAGCCTCTGGTTCAAAAATGGTGGCCCCATCCGCCCTTACAAAACCCTTTGAACGGGAATAGCCATGTTATAAACCGCCCCATCTGATATATAATCATAGTGAAAGGGGTTGTTAAGAATCAATTCGTTTTTCCCAATTCATTCCAAACAATTGAAAAAAAATAAGGAGATAGTAATGAAAAAGTTGTTCCGCATGTTAACCATCATTGTGGCAATGCTCTTTCTGGCAGCCGCTTGCGGCGGCGCCGGTGGAGCGAGTGAAGAAGGCACCTTAACCGTCGCCATTGTATCGCCCAGCGCGGTCAATGATTTTGCCTTCACCCAGAGCATCTATGATGCCATGATCGCTTTGCAAGAAGACATGGGCACGGACGCCATCGAATTTGTTTATTCCGAGAGCATGTTTGTGGTCGATGACGCCGCCGCAGCCATCCGTGACTACGCCTCTCAGGGATACGACATGGTCATTGCCCATGGTTCCCAATATGGTTCCTCCCTGCAAGAGATTGCACCCGATTTCCCTGAAACCAGCTTCGCCTGGGGAACTACGGTGGACACCTTCGGCATTGACAATATCTATGCCTACGAAGCAGCTTCTCATGAAGGCGGGTATGTGATGGGCGTCATGGCAGCCATGATGACCGAAAGCAAGATCATCGGCGTGGTCGGCCCCATCGAAACTGGTGACGCCAAGTTGTATGTGGACGGGTTCGTTGCCGGCGTAAAAGCCACTGACCCCACCATTGACGTGCGTGTCACTTATATCGGTTCGTTCTCCGATGTAGCCCTGGCTTCTGAAGCCGCCACCACCCACATCGCAGCTGGTGCCGATGTTCTCACTGGTACCGCCCAGATGGTGGTCGGCGCGATTGGTAAAGCCGAAGAAGCTGGTGCCTTGTGGTTCGGCACCCAGGCTGACCAGGCTTCCTTCTCCCCCAACACAGTAGTCGCCAGCCAGGTCTATCACTGGGAAGTGATCCTAAAAGAGATCATTGACCTGCGTGCAGACGGTACCCTTGGCGGACAATCCTTTGTTGCCAACCTCGCTAACGGCGGCCAGGTGATGGCTTTCAATCCTGATTTCCCGCTGCCAGACGACGTTCGTACAGCTGCCGAAGCCACCATTCAAGGCATCATCAACGGCACAATTACCATTACTCTTCCCTGACCTTTCTGATTAACCGCAAATGGCAGCGGTGAAAACACCGCTGCCATTTAACATCATCCCAAGGAAGCAGGCACAATGACGGATTCTAACAAACTCCCCTCCGGCCAGACTCGTATTGATTGTTTGGAGATGCTCGGTATCACCAAACAGTTTCCCGGCGTTCTTGCCAACGACAATATCGATTTTGATGTATGTGCCTCTGAAGTGCACGCTCTTTTGGGTGAAAATGGTGCCGGCAAAAGCACCCTGATGAAAATTCTCTACGGTATGTACCATCCTGATGAAGGCCACATCCTCATCAACGGCAAACCAGTAAATATCACCTCCCCAACCTCCGCCATCAACCACGGCATCGGTATGATCCATCAGCATTTTATGTTGGTACCCAACCTGACCGTAGCAGAAAATGTTGCCCTTGGTTTGAGATCATCGCGCGGGCCATTGACGGATCTTGCCCAGGTCTCACAGCGTATCATTATGCTGGCTGATACCTATGGCTTGCGTATCGATCCTGATGCCTACATCTGGCAGCTATCCGTCGGTCAGCAGCAGCGGGTGGAAATCATCAAAGCACTTTATCGCGGAGCAGCCCTTTTGATACTTGACGAACCGACAGCCGTCCTCACGCCGCAAGAAGTAGAGGAACTGTATGTCATTATGCGTCAGATGATGAAAGATGGCTATGCGCTTATATTTATCTCGCACAAATTGCACGAAGTGGTCGAAATCAGCCAGCGGGTGACGGTGTTGAGAAATGGCCGTAAAATTGGCACGCGCCCGACTGCTGAAACCAACAAAAAAAACCTGGCGCAATGGATGGTGGGTCACGAGATCGATTTCATCACCCTTAACGAAAAGCACCAACCTGGGCCGGTTCACCTGAAACTTGAGGATGTCACTTGTGATAGTGACCGCGGAACAGAGGGCCTGTGTAACCTCAGCCTTGAAGTCCATGGTGGCGAGATCCTGGGTCTCGCGGGAGTCTCTGGCAATGGGCAATTAGAATTGGCAGAAGTCCTGGCAGGCATGCGCAGTGCCAAGAGCGGCCACATCTATCTGGAAGGCGAAGATGTCACCAACCTGTCGCCGGGAGAACGCACCGAGCGCAAGCTCTCCTATATCCCCGAAGAACGCATGCGCGACGGCATGATCGGCGATTTCACCATCGCGGAGAACATGATCCTGCGTGAACACCACCAATCACCTTACTCAAACCATGGTTTCCTCAACCTGAAATATATATCCACTCACACCGATGAACTCATCAAACAATTTCAGGTAAAAACACCCTCCCAAAAAACCATGGCCAAAAGCCTCTCCGGCGGCAATATCCAGAAAGTGATTCTGGCGCGTGAACTTTCGCGCAGTCCCCGCTCAATTATCGCCGCCCAGCCAACCAGGGGCCTCGATATCGGTGCCACTCAATATGTTCACGAACAGTTAATCGATCAGCGCAACCATGGCACTGCCGTATTGCTTATCTCCGAAGACCTGGATGAAATCTTTGCCCTGTCAGACCGCATTGCTATCATTTTCGAGGGCAAGATCATGGAAATTTTGCTGCGCGAAGAAGCCACCCGTGAAAAAGTCGGCCTGTTGATGGCCGGCGTTGTCCACGAAGAAACCGCCGAATAACCCCCCACATTTGCGATCGTCAGACTGTCTTCCTCATCTGGCACTGTCGTCGCTGCAGCAGCAGGATCACTATGCAAACCACCGCCGCGCTCCAGCCGACACCCGAGGCCACACCGAACATAGCCGGCAGACCCAGGCTTTGCGCCAATGAACCGAACACAGGCCCAGCGATCAAAGGCGCCAGGCCAAACGCCAAAATGTTCATCAACCCCTGGTACGAGGCCACCTCACTGACACGCGCCTTTGAATCGATATAAACCACCGCGCTGACCGCCGTGAACCCAAACCCGATCCCACGAAAGGCCGTAATGGCGATTAGCATCCAGCCAGCTGTCGCAAGCGAGAAACCCAGCCAAGAAAGCGCAAAGATGCTGGCACCGATTAAAAATGACCACATTGGGCCGATTTTTCTGATTAACTTTGACACCAGATACATGGTGGGAATTTCCACTACCGCCGAGGCGGAGCGCATCATACCTGCCATGGTTTCACTGCCCCCCAACCGGATCATGTGAATGGCAGAAAACTGGTAAAACGCCTGCTGTGCCAGGTTCGAAAGAAAAACCGCCGACAAAAATAGCCACACCACCGATTCACGTGGGATCCATTGATGCCACAGTTCGGTCTGCTGGATGATTTTCTCCTCTTCTGGCTCCTCGAGCAGGTTGACAACCACGCCGCTGAGCAGGAAAAGTGCAGCAGCCCCAAGAAAGAGCCACTCAATCCCGATGCACTGCCAGACCATGCCCATCACCAGAGAAGCTACCGCGAACCCAAGCGATCCCCACAAGCGCCAGTTGCCGAAGTCCAACCCGTATTTGTTCGCCATTCTGGCAGCCAGCCCATCGCGAATAGGTGTGATCGGCGGGCTGAAAGCTGAATACACAACTTGCAATGAGAGCAGCCACAAGAAACCCCAGGGAATGGTCATGAGCGCCGTGAACACCCCCAGCATCAGAAAGCCGATGGTGGTGAACAGCACCCGCGCGCGTTTCTTATCAGCCAGGCGGCACAAAATCGGCCCGCTGATGATGGTAATTGCCCCTGGCAGAGCGTTGTAGAGACCGATCTGGCTCTCACTCAAGCCGCGCTGGTCAAAAGCCAGGTTGACAAAGGGCATAAACGCCCCAACCGCGAAAAAAGTGACCAGGAAGACGATCGTTCCGCGCAGGTTCGGCGAGAGCCGTTTTTTCCAGGATTGTTGCATGGCGGTTTCCATCAGACTTTTAATTACCGCCTAATAGGAACCAAGTTTTTTGTACAATGCCACAATATTGGCAAAATCTTCCAGGCTGACCGCGTCAGGGATACTGTGGTCTGAGGCAAAGATGTACCCGCCATTCTCTTTAAGCACGGGCAGTTTGGTTTCCATCTCTGCCATGATCTTCTCAGGATTGTCCCAGTGCACGGCATTGATGCCGCCATGCAGCACCAGTTGATCGCCATACTGTTTTTTGAGCGCGATGGTATCCATGCCAGCCTTGACTTCTAACGGATTCAACGCATCCAGCCCGATTTCAATCAGCTCTGGAATAAACGGTTCGATGTTGCCGCAGGAATGCAGATGGGCCTTGATGCCTTTTGCATGTGCCCACTCAATGGCGCGCTTCTGGAAAGGTTTCAACAGGTTGCGATACATGCGCAGGGAGAAGAATTGTTTGTATTTGTAGCCCATATCATCCGGCCAGGAGATCGCATCGAATGTATAGCCTGCCTCCCACACCATGTCCATCAACGACATCGACATCTGCAGAAAATAGTCGAACATATCCATGCACCATTCGGGGTCGAGTGCCATGGCAGTCAGCACCCGTTCGGTTCCGACAGTCCAGGAGTGGGTCACATCAAACCCGAACCAAAATTGCCCGATCACCCAGGCGCCGTTTTCACGCCATCGCTTGTAATTCCTTTGCAGATGATCCCAGGGGATGCGGTCAGGCGTCGGTTGCATACGTTCTTTGGCAGCCGCCCAGGATTCAGGCCCATTGATTTTAAATTCCAGAAATTCGGGGGTAGAAGCGATATGCTTCCAGTTCTTCAGCGTCGCCCCCCAATTGGTGGTAACGATGGTATATTCGTCAGTTTCTTCGATCACCTCTTCGGTGAAGCGTGGCGAGGAATCTACATAGATACTCTCAAAGTGGTCAAGGTCAAAGTAATCCGCATAACTGACATTTTCCGGCAGCCCTTCCCGGTGCCAGCGCTCCAGAGTGGTATGCCAGGGGCTGTCTTGCATGGGCACACGATCCGCCTCGCGGTGTTCATACATGCGTTGTACGCGTTCGAAGGTGGTCATTGTTTTGCTCATGCTTGCTCCTCTTTCACTCAATGAAATTATTCAGACATCGGTTCTTTTTCGGCCAATCTGGCCCATGCATTGAATTTCTGCTCAAGCTGTTTTTGCAGGCTGCCGTAGCGCATGGTCAATTGACGCAGTTCATCTGGCTTTTGCGGCGGGTTGGCCAGAATTTCCTCCAGCGATTGCAGCGCTGCTTCCAACGAAGCGATCTCGACTTCCAATTGATATTGTTGCTTTTTACGTTCGCGTTCCTCACTTGAGACTGCGCGCTGTCCGTAAGTTTTTTGAGTGGTCTGCTCCGCAGCTTTGTTCTTTTCAGCCTCAAGCGCACTTTGCGCACTCAACCAGCTTTTGTACTCGCTGTAAGAACCCTCATACACCAGCAACGATTGTGCTTCCGGCTTGACCTCCCACACCTGTGACGCCAGCGCATCCACCAGATAACGGTCATGTGTCACCAGCAAAATGGTGCCGTTGAAATCAGACAACACATGCTGCAATATCTCCTGTGAGGGCAGGTCAAGATGGTTGGTAGGTTCATCCAGCAGCAGCAGATTGGCATTCGATAACGCCAATACTGCCAGCGCCAGCCGTCCGCGTTCGCCGCCTGATAGCGTTTCAACCGTGCGAAACACATCATCTTCCGTGAAAAGATAGCGCGCCAGGTAATTGCGGATATCGGCCGGCAGCAGCCCCGGCCGCGCCCGTTCAATTTCTTCCATCAGCGAATTTTCAGCGATCAAGCCTTCGTGCGCCTGTGCAAAATAACCGACCCGCAGGCTTGCGCCCATCTGCACCTTTCCGCTTAACGGAGGAAGGTGTTCCAGAATAGTCTTGAGAAAGGTGGATTTTCCGGCACCATTTGGCCCGATCAACGCCACGCATTCGCCGCGCTTCACCACCAGATCTGGAACAGAAAAGAGCACTTTGCCATCATCATGATAGCCGATTGACAGTTCATACGTGCGCAGCACCAGATCGCCGGAACGCATGGCAGGTTCCAACCGGATATGCAGTTTGCTGCGGCTGCGATCAATAGGCCTGGCAATTTTGGATTCCTTGAGAAGCCGTTCCAAACGCCGGCGGCGCCCTTTTGCCTGGTTGGTTTTCTGTCCCTCGATGTTGCGAGTAATGTAGTCCTGTTCTTTGGCGATATACTGCTGCTGGGCTTCATATTCTTTCAGGCGGCGCAAATAACGCTCTTCGCGCTGCATCAGGTAAGCGGAGTAATTACCGCGGTATTCTTCTAACCCCGGGGTCATTTCCCAGATAGTGCGCGTGGTCTGGTCGAGAAAATAACGGTCATGCGAAACGATCAAAGCCGCCCCCTCCCAATCACGCAGAAAAGCCTCCAACCATTCAATCGCGGCAATGTCAAGGTGATTGGTCGGCTCATCCAACAGCAGCACATCCGGGTTGGACAGCAGCAGTTTTGCCAGCAGCACACGCGTGCGCTCCCCGCCTGAGAATTGCTCTAATGGACGCTGATAGTCACCTTCCATAAAGCCCAGACCAGTCAGGGTCATGCGGATTTGTGTTTCATACAAATAACCGCCCAACCGCTCAAATTCTTCCTGCTTGTTTCCATACTGAATCAACAGTGATTCATCCGCGCCTGGCTGGCTGATTTGCTGTGTCAGCTCTTGCAGCGAGTGTTCCAAGGCAATCAGATCCTGGAAAACAGTCAGGCACTCATTCCACAGGTTCAGCGATGATTCAAACACCGATTCCTGCGGTAAATAACCGATGGTTACGCCTTTGGCATGGTGAAACCGCCCTTCCGATGCCACTTCCTCGCCGACCAGGATGCGCATCAGGGTAGTTTTACCAACCCCGTTTGCGCCTACCAATCCAATGCGTGCACGGTAGGGAACCGAAGCAGTTAGCCCAGAGAAAATGTCCTCTGAGCCAAACGACTTTCCCAGGTCGATGATGTCAATCAATGGCATGGCTACACTCGTTTTTCCTTCGCAGGAAGTATACCATGCAGAGTGCAATCAATCAGAGATGAAAACCTGATCGATGATCTCCTGCACCCGCTTGCCATCTTCGATGCCGCAAAGCACAGGTGTTCCTTTTTCGACCACCTCGATGAAATGACGCATTTCTGCCAGGAAGAGATCATTACGCTCGAACCTGTCCGGTAATGGCTGTTCCTGCCATTTTTGTTGCGAATGCATCCACCAACAGCATACACCATCGGCATTATCCCAGCGAATGGTGCCTCGTGTTCCAATGATTTCCAGGTCATGGCGAGGCGGTTGCTGAAAATAATTGACGTGCACTGTGGAAAGAACACCGTTCTGGTGTGTGAACTGCAACTCGCCAAAATCCTCTACCTCGTTGAGTTCCAGATCGCTTAAATTACCGGCCATGGCTCCTACTTCGTCAACTTCCCCCAACAGCCAGCGCATATAATCTATGGGATGGCTGAGGGTGCGCACCACCCCGCCGCCCAACTCTTTGCGGGCTGCGTAACCTGTGCGGTAGTCTTCCCAGGGGTGCCAATCGGGCAAGTATTCACCCCAGTGACTTCTGGCGGTCAGTATCCTGCCGATTGCGCCTGCTTCAATCAATTGTTTGGCTTTTTGCAGTCCAGGATGAAAACGGAACTGGAAACCCATCAACAACTGCTTGTGCCGTAAACGCAATTCTTGCGCCAGTTCATCAATACCAGCCAATGTGTGCGAGATCGGTTTTTCCATGAAGATATCGCAACCCGCTGTGGCAGAAGGCAGTGCCACCGACAGGTGCAGCGCTGTCGGATTGGCAATGATGACAGCATCGGGTTTGTGCGCCAGCGCCGCTTCAACCGAAGTCTCAACTGGCACATCTTTTATCTCGTCATCTGCCAATGTGCTTTTATAGGACCGCAGCAGCACAATATCGTGCTCGCCCAAAGCCTGCAAATTGCGGAAATGGCGGCGGCCGATGGATCCAAAACCTGCGATCAAGAATTTCATGTTCCCTTACCCCACATCAGACCGGAAATACCAGTCAAACAATTTGTCATATAGTTTGAACAGAACCCGTTTGATGAGCCCCACCTGCAAAATTTTCTGGCCCAAACCTTGCTTCTTGGCAGGCGCTGCGCTGCCTTTCACCGTTAGTTCTGGCACTTCGGCGACGTTATTCAGGGTGTTGCTCAAGTTCACGGCGTAAGGCTGCATCGTCATCAATCGCAGATAGCCTGCTTCATCAATACGACGGTCAAAATTAATCACCTGCCCCATCGGACGATCCATGTCAAAGGGCAGGAACTGCTTCACAACTTGTTTGTAAGCCAGAAACTGCCAATGCGAGGCTCCAGCCAGCGCTTCACGCCCCAGATAACTTATCCGCCAATCTTTGCCTTGTTCATATTGTTCATCCAGTTGCTCGAACTTCCCCAGACTTTCATTAAAGGTTTTGAAAGTTTCCCATGAAAGGAAGGCACCTTCTTCAAGCGAGGCTTCCGGCGTATTGCCCGCCCAGGCCAGAGTGGCGGCTGAAACAGGCAGGTCCAAACGGATGGGCCGTGCAGTCACCATGCCTGCCCTGGGGTAGGTCTCTAATAGATCAAGCGAGGCCTTCAGCCATCCCTTCCGATAATAAATGTCATTATCACCATACGCGATAATCTCACCCGGCGCACCATCCAGCATCACATTCCAGGCGCCGCCCTTGCCCAGATTCTTCTCCGACAGCATCAAATACTGGATATTCCCCCGGTTACGTTCATCCACCAGATATTGCACCATTTCCTCACAACTGCCGTTATCAAACACCAGCAGATCGAAGGGCACCTCTGTGTTTTCACGCAGGCTGTTCAAACAAACCTTGAGCACCTCCGGCATCTGCGTGTAGAACCCCCCCACGAAGGGGATATAGTTCAGCACTGCCACGGTGATTCGCTCGGGTTTGACGACACCCTGTACTTTCTTCTGTGGATTTTGGCCAACGCGCATGTGTTTTATTCCTCCTGTATCCTGCCCTGTCTCTTATACACATCTCCGAGCCCACGAGACCGTACTAGATCTCGTATGCCGTCTTCTGCTTGAAAA
>OMKS01002402.1_pt1 | contig 15663 bp, 20 predicted proteins | sample 1674721 | NCBI WGS metagenome assembly OMKS01 (sample SAMN06264996, study PRJEB25208) | sediment metagenome | isolation source: hot spring sediment | place: USA: California | collected 2014-09-02
CTAAAAAGATAGGCAAATAACTCTTGGGTTAAATCTATCAAATCTGTATATTTATGGTACGCCCAATAAAACTCTATCATGGTAAACTCTGGATTGTGGGTGTGATCCATGCCTTCGTTTCTGAAGTTACGATTTAATTCAAAAACTGCTTCCATGCCCCCAACGATAAGTCTTTTGAGGTACAGTTCAGGAGCGATTCTGAGGTATCTCTCTACATCAAGAGCATTATGGTGCGTTACAAATGGTCTTGCATTGGCTCCTCCAGGGATTGGATGAAGCATCGGTGTTTCAACTTCTAAAAATGTTTTACTTTCAAAAAATTTACGAACCAAAGATACTATACGACTTCGAAGGACAAAGATATCTTTAACCTCTGGATTCATAATCATATCGAGATATCTTTGACGGTATCGTATCTCTGTATCTTGAAGTCCATGAAACTTTTCAGGAAGTGGAAATATAGTTTTGGTCACTATCTCAAAAGAAGAGCAGTGGAGGGTAAGCTCATCTGTTTTGGTCACAAAAGGATAACCAGTAGCTACAACGATATCTCCCACTTCAATGAGTTTTTTTATGTTATTATAGTACCCCTCTGGCAAATCATCTCTACTGTAGTAGAGTTGTACTATACCATCGGTATCTTCGATTTTTGCAAACGCAGCTTTGCCCATAATACGAAGTAGTTTTATGCGCCCTTTGAGTGTACACTCTTGAGTAGTATCTTTTCTCTCCCCTTCGGGAAGCTCCTTGACGTAGCTATAAGTATCAAAAAATATCTTTGAACTAGTAGCTTTTGGTATCTCATTTGGATAAGGATTGATTCCTAGATTTTTCAACTCTTGACTTTTTTTAATTCGCTCTTGGATGTATTGGTTTTCAAATATCAAATCTTTTCCTTAACTTTCAGATTTCTGGCATTCAGAGCATATACCGATAAGTTTCATGCTGTGGTCCGTCATCTTAAATTGAAATTTTTGTGCGATTACTTTTTGTCTCTCTTCGATAATCTCGTCAAAAAACTCAAAAATCTTACCACACTTTATGCACACTAAGTGATCATGGTGTTTTTTGAGTCCAAGCTCGTACCGTTTACCTTGAGCACCAAAAGAGATAGAGGTGATAACCCCAGCATCTTCAAGTAGTGTTAGAGTACGATAAATTGTCGCTATACCAATTGTGATGTTTGGATAGATATGTTTGAGGCGATCATTTATCTCTTCGGGTGTAAAATGCTCATCATGTTCATAGAGAAATTTCAAGATCAATTCTCTTTGGCTTGTAAATTTTAAACCATTTTCTTTAAGGAGATATTTGAAGTTTTCTAGTAATTTATTATAACTGATCATGGTTTTGCCTTTGTTTTGTTGGCAACATTTGATTGTTGTGCTGGTTTTTCATTTGCAAGGTTGAGAGTTTTATCTTGCAATTGTTTATAGTCTAAATTGATAAGAAATGAGCCACTTGCAACAAGTACAGGATAAAGAACGCTTTGTTTGATTGCGGGTGCGATGTTGTCCTTAACTAGTGCGATATTGGAAAGTGATGCAGCAATTAGAGCAAATATAACAAAGTATTTCCCCCCACCTGCTACCATTCCTAAAAGATTATTTAAAAATCCAAGCCCACTCAAATTTGTGAGTCTTGAGAGTACTTTGCCGATACTAATGGCACTAGTCCATACGACAACAAGTATAATAAAAAAACCTATAAGAGTAAGGAGCGTTTTGTTTTCTATGGAGAAGATATTTGTATCGATAAATTCTCCAATTATAGGGGAGAATCTAGAGCCGACAAAGACACCAGCTACTAGCCCAACAAGACCTAATGCCTCTTTAATAAATCCATTGAGAAATCCTTTGATACCCAATAAAAGGACAATAGAGCCAATAATAATATCAAAGTAGTTTATATCAGCCATCAAAAATTACCTACCATAAAAAATATCATATTATATCTTAGCTATAGTAAAAAGCCTCTTAGTAAGGTCGTGGTACAAGTTTGGCTATCTCATCTGGTTTGTTTGCAAATTGGAATGCATTTTCTCGCGATATTACCCCTTGCTTGACCAGATTAACAAGAGCTTGAGTTTGTGTTTGCATCCCTGTCTCTTCTTGACCAAGTTGCATTTGAGAATAGATTTGGTGTACTTTGTCTTCGCGGATTAGATTTGCTATGGCGTGGTTCGTCACTAATATTTCTGCAGCTGCTACCCTGCCGCCACCAATTTTTGGCAAAAGGGATTGGGCGATAACTGCTACTAATGAAGTAGAGAGCATAGCTCTGATTTGGGATTGTTCGTCACCACTAAATACATCGATGATTCTGTTTACTGTTCCTGCTGCTGAGCTTGTATGAAGTGTTCCAAAAACAAGGTGGCCAGTTTCAGCTGCTGTTAGAGCAGCTTCTATGGTCTCTTTGTCACGCATCTCCCCGATGAGAATTACATCAGGGTCTTGTCTAAGGGCGTATTTGAGAGCGGTTGCAAATGATCTTGTATCTTCACCTATGCCACGGTGAGAGAAAACAGACTTTTGATTTTGGTGGATAAACTCTACAGGGTCCTCTATCGTGATGATATGTTTTTGTTCAGTTTTATTGATTTCGTTTAGCATTGCAGCAAGTGTAGTGGACTTACCAGAACCAGTAGGACCTGTGACAAGGATAAGACCTTTTTCTCTTTTTATGAGTTTCTTGTAAACGCTAGGGGCTTTGAGGTCATCAAGTGACGGGATTGAGATAGGGATTGTTCTAAATGCAGCTGCAATATCACCTAGTGTACGGTAGTAATTTGCCCTAAATCTACCAATTCCTGGCAAGAGAAGTGCAAAATCAAGCTCATCGAACTCTTCGAAGTGTTGCTTTTGTTTTTCGGTGATCAGGGAGTAGCACATCTCTTCGATATCCTCTCCTGTTAGTTTTGGTAAATTAACAGGCTTTAAAGAGCCATCAAGCCTTATGAGAGGTTCACTTCTGCTAACTAGATGTAAATCCGAAGCACCATATGCAACAACACTTTGGAGGAGTTTTTTGATATTGGATTCGGACATATTTATTCCTTTGTGAAATTTTTATTCAATAATTGCTGGGACTATAAAAAAATCATTTTCAGATTCTGGAGCATTGTTTAAAATCTTTTTGGATATCTCTTCTTGTGAAGATGGCTCGTCTAAACGCATTGGGGTTCCACCTGTGAGAGTTGAGAAGGATGCGTCCAGATTTGCAGTGTCAAGTTCATTTAAATTTTCGACATAAGCGACTATTTCAGATAGTTGAGATATTATCTCTGCTTTTTTCTCTTCGGCGATGTGTAGATGCGAAAGTTTTTCCAATTTCGCTAATACGGTGTTGTCTATTTGCAAAATCTCCCCTTTGAGGTATAATTTGAGATATTTTATTATTATATATTAAATTTGTTTAAGATATAACTACATGACAAAAAAATAGAAAGGTTAGAGAATGGAACAGTTAGATATGAGTTCTCCAGAGTTCTTAGAGGAGTTAGCTAAGACAAAAAAGTTTACCGACAAGGTATGTAGTCAGTTTGGTTATATGTACCATCCAAATGATGATGTAAATGAGGGTGTAATACTAGGCTTGGCACGACATAAAGTACTTTATGGCAAGAGATTTTGCCCATGTTTTATGGTGGTTACTGATACAGAAAATAGCGGTAAATTTAAAAGTGCTGATGATAGAGTTTGTCCATGTAAACCTGCTTTGGAGCATGAGATACCAAAGGAAGGAAAATGTCACTGTGGTATATTCTGTACTCCTGAGTATGTAGCTTCTCAGATGGAAATTAAAGGGCTATGATTGATGCAGAAAATTGCACCTGAAATCACCTCCAAACAGCTTATAGATCTACTTGAAAAACGCTCAAAAAAAGAGATAGATTTTTTATTAGTTGATGTAAGAGAGCCAGCGGAGTATGCTATGGGATATATCCAAGGTGTTGATGTCCTTAAGCCCACTTCACTTTTTCGTCAGTGGGCACCATCTTTTCTTGAAGAGACTAAAAATAAAAATGTAATTTTTACTTGCCGTACAGGGAGTCGAAGTGGGCAAATACAGGCTATCTTTTCCCACAATGGTCACCAAGGTGCAATAAACCATATAGGTGGCATAATGTCCTATAGCGGAGAAATTACAATCCCAAAAGGAGATTTGTATGAACACCGTTGATTTGTTGTTGGCTCTTTTGGAGCGTAAATCTATCACTCCAGATGATGGAGGAATACTTGAGTTTATTGCTTCTTATTTGGATGAGTATGAACCTATTTGGTGTAATCAAAATGGGGTAAAAAATCTTTTTTTAACGCGTAAATTTCAAGATGAAGGTATCCATTTTTGTTTTGCAGGACATGTTGATGTTGTGCCGCCAGGAGATGGATGGGATACAGATCCGTTTGTGCCAAGGGTTGAAGATGGAGTGATATATGCCAGAGGAGCACAAGATATGAAAAGCGGTGTTGCTGCGATGACAACAGCACTTAAGCAGGCAAGTGATTTTCAAGGGAGACTCTCTTTGTTGCTTACTTCAGACGAGGAGGGCGATGCAGTTGATGGGACACAAGCGGTGCTAGAGCATCTAAGAGATATCAATCTTCTTCCTGATTACTCCATCGTTGCTGAGCCTACATGTGAAGTGAAGTTTGGCGATGCCATAAAGGTTGGACGAAGAGGTTCAGTCAATGGAACGGTTTGGATAGAGGGGAGGCAAGGGCATGTGGCATACCCAGAAAAATCACTCAATCCTGTAGATATCTTAGCCCCTAGACTCTCATTGCTAAGTGGTGCAAAGTTAGATAGTGGAGATGAGGTATTTGCCCCTAGCCAGATAGTAGTTACTGATATTCGTGGTGGTATGGAGGTGACCAATGTCACCCCTTCTAGTGTGAAATTGATGTTTAATATCCGCAATTCAACCAAAACAACGATAGAAGATATACGTCTGTATATAGAAGATATTTTTGACAATACGCAATTTCGCCTTGAGCTAAAACAATCAGCATTTCCATTTGTAACAAAGAGCGATTCGCTCATTGCAAGCACACTTATAGATTCGATAAATTCTTTGTGTCATGTAGTGCCAAAATGTTCAACAGCAGGCGGAACAAGTGATGCTAGATTTATCGCAAATTATGGTATAGAAGTAGTAGAGTTTGGTGTCAAAAATGACCGTATTCATGGTGCAAATGAGTGTGTGGCGATAGAAGATGTAGAAGCGCTCCATGGAGTGTTTTGTAATGTTATTTCAAATTTAGATAAGGCAAGTAAATAATGAAAAAAATATTAGTTTTTATTTTGGTAGCTATAGGTACCATTTTTGCATCAGAATTAAAATGGCACACAGACATAAAAGTCGCTTACGAAGAGGCAAGTGAATATAATCAAACTATGCATGATATTTGCAGAGAGCACCTCGTGTTGTAGGTGCAAAAAATAAAGAGGATTGCATTTTCTGATACACAAGTTAAAGAGCGACTAGAGACTATGGTAGTAGTTTGGGCAATGAGAGAAGATAGAAAAGCATTGAGTGATTTTCCTTATGTCAAATGGGTTTTAACTATCTTTTTTGTTACCCCAAATCATGAAATAAATCAAACGATTACGGGTTATTTTGATGCTAGTGATTTTTGAGCTATCTTGATGATTTGCAAAAATCCAAATAGGAGAAATGGTGTTTTTCAAGCGTCCTACAATTAGTGAATATATCCTTGCGCGACTTGTGACTGTTTTGGTTTTACTTGTGGTGATTTTTGGTCTATTTTTGATTTTATCGTTTGGCTTTCAAAAGATTGTTATTTTGACTATCATAGCGACGATTGTTGCTCTTGGGATTTTTGTCGTTATTGTCTATAGGGGTGCAAAAAAGATAGAAAGAGAGCTTAGTACAATTAATCTTTATTTAGCTAATATAGAAGAGATAGATAGTGTTGATTATGAGACAAATTTTTTTGCCAAAGAGTTTGAACAAATCAATCAAAATCTCATTAAAGTACTTAAAAAAGCAAAAAAAAGAGAAGAGATAAAACAAAGATACAACGCTAAGCTTAAGCTGAAAAATAGTCAAAGAAGCGATATGATTTCCGCTCTTGCTCATGAATTTCGCAACCCCATTGCTGCTATTATGGGGTATGCACAAACCCTCATTGAAGATCACGAGATACCCCCTAAGTTACAAGAGAAATTTTTGACAAAGATATACAATAATGGCCAAACCATTGAGTCGCTTCTAGCACGACTTATTTTGTGGAATAAATTTGAGAGCAAAGAGGCACAACTTCATCTTAGTAGTGTGGATTTATACGCTTTAGCACAAGGGGTCATAACATCTCTCAAGGAGAAATACAAAGAGCGAGAAATAATCCTTGAGGGAGAAGAGACTATAGCCTCTATTGACCGCACGCTTATGGAGATAGTTTTGAAAAATCTCATAGAAAATGGACTGAAGTACTCAAAAGATGAAGTGCGTGTTAAGATAGGCAAAAGTGGGATATTTATCGAAGATAAAGGAGTTGGAATACCACAAGAGCATATCGATAAGGTGACAAAAAAGTTTTATCGTTCCCGCGAACACAGTTGGGATAATTCTATGGGGCTTGGGCTCTCTATAGTGAAAACTATCTTAGCTATGCACGATACGCAACTTCATATCTATAGTGTCCCAAATGAAGGCTCTGTGTTCTCATTTGTCTTTCCATTGTAAAAAAACTAGCTTAGGGCTATTGCAGTTTTACTGATACTACCTCTCATATATTTCGTAAAATATGTTCGAATAAGGTCATGAAGTTTGCCGCAACAAAAGAAAATATGGAGCAACTGCTTAGTGCTTTTGGCGAACATATCGAAGAGAAGATGGCAAATTATGAAGAGTTGCAAGAGAGATTCCCTGCTACAGCTTTTGTTTTTGAAAAAAAGATAAAACAGGCTCAAAAGACACTAGATTTCTTCCCACAAATACTCAAAGAGTATTTTTAGGCTCCAAAAAAGAGCTTATCGACTCCTGTGAGTATCACTCCAGTTAGGAGTCCACCAGCTAATCCAGCAAGAATATCATCCCCCATTACCCCAAGACCACCTTTGACATTACGGTCGATATATCCAATCGTTGATGGTTTCCATATGTCAAATAGCCTAAATGCCAAAAAGCTAAGTATATAAGCTATAATGAATGCATATTCAAATGATGCAGATTGAGCTACAATGTATCCAATTAGCATTGCAATCCACATCCCCACAACTTCATCTACGACAATCTCTTGTTGGTCATGATCTCCTGTGAGGATTTCATATCTATTGATTTCAAAAATCCCTATGATTGTAAAAGTCAAGATAAGTAGTGAGAGAGTTTCCGTCCCAAACACCTCAAGGATGACTATTCCTGCTAATAATCCAACAAGTGAGCCTACTGTTCCAGGTGCCTTTGGGCTAAGTCCTGCCCCAAAGCATGTAAGAAAAAGTTTTTGCAATGTCATTTTGATCCCTTTTTTTATGTAAGTGAGCTTGTTTGGTAAAGCTCAAGAAGTTTGATATAAAATTGCTCGTCACTTTGCTTTTCTAGTAATCCCGAGCTTGGCATAAGAGAGTAATATAGCTCTTGAGTATCCTCTAGACGATTAGGGAATAAAGAGGCCAATATAGAGGCACTAATCTCTTTTCGAACTAATATCGAAGGGGGTATGATGCCAGCTTGTATAAGTTTCATAATCGACTCTGAATGGTAATGAATATGGTGATGTTGACCATGTGGACAAGTTTGTGTACTAACTAGAGTTTTGCATGTATCGCAATAAACATACTCATCTATAGTGGTAATTCTGATACCCATATTTTTACACTCATCAAAAATGGTATTGATGCGATTTTTGTCATAAAACAGCCCAAGCCCCGCATGATTTTTACCAATTACTAGCTCATTGCAACCATAATTTTTTGCTAGAAGAGCATCTAAGATTAGCTCATTGTATCCAGCAAAAATATAGGTATTTTCAAATGGTACGATAATCACTTTATTGGAAGGTAAAAAATTGTCAACAAAAATTTTCAAAGCACGGTACCTGATGTCATAAGTTAAGCCTTGATTTGTAAAAGGTTTGCGTAAAAATAAGATAACTAAATCGCTTCTACTGAGTGTCTCACGGATTATTCGCTCATGCGCACGATTGAGCGGATTTGCTGCAAGCATAAGACCTGCAATCTTTTTTGCTTTAGTTTTGTCGATGGCTTTTTTGACTGTAGCGATAGCATTTTCAATCGGAGGATACTCAACAGTGTAGGTACCACTAAGAGCTATGTTACCAAGTCGTGTTAGTGTTCTTTGTACTCCCGGATGATTTGTGTCGTTTGTGCCATAAATATTAAATATTCTTTCATTCGGATCTATTTCAAAAGTCTCTTCAGCATGTATTTCTCCAACTTTTTTCCCGTTATTGATCAAATCAACCATGTCGCCTTTTTGCAGTGATGTCAAAGTGTTGTGGTTTTTTATCCCCTTTGGGGCAAGTACAAAGGAGAACGGAAAAGGGACACCCTTGTATATTTTTGTCTTATTGACATTTTGTGATGTCTTAGCATCCATCAATCCCGTCACTGGTGTAATCAATCCTGCTTTTACTAACGCAAGTGTAGAGAGGGCTTCTGTATCTATATAGAGTGATTTATTTCTTTTTGTAGAGAGCATACTTCTTCCTTTTTTCCCAAAGGCTTTTTCGTGAAATGCCTAATTTTTTCGAGAGTTCTGTGTCGGGAAATTGGTGTTGAAATGTATTGACGATAAATTTTATATATTCTTCGATAGTTAAAATCTCATTTTGGTTAAAGAGTTTACTTTCGGTATTTAACACAAAAGTTTTGCGTGAAGTTTTTATAGGTTCACTTGTAGAGATGATGTAATGGTATGGCTCAAGCAACTCTTCGAGCTCTTCTTGTTGAGCTTTTTTGAGTACTTGTGCATTTGTTAAATACACAAGTGTCCTTGTGCTTTCATTGAGAATTTGCTCTTTGTAATCTTTTTGCTCAAGAGAGATAAGAATCATCGGAAGTTTTTTGTATCTTGCATACTCAAAAACAATTTTATCTGCCAATCTTGGGTAATTTGTCTCTATAACGCAAGGTGCAGTAAGTGTTTTTAGATCAAAATCAGTATCAATATAATCTAAAAAATTGTCAATATAGTCTTGGCAAAGGGTATTGTGTTTTTTGAGTTGTTGGTACTCTTGATAGTGTTCTATTTTCCGCAAAAGCTCTTCGATCATAAAAGGCTTAAGGATATAGTCCTTTGCCCCAAGTCGCAAAGGTTCGCTCACTGTGTCATTGTTGATATAGTTGACCATAAGGATGATAATTTTGTCTTTCTTTTGGATAATCAGCGGTGTTATAGATTGCCCTGGAAGATTGGTTGAGAGTAGGTATATATCCCCTTTTGTCGCCATCGCCTCTTTTATAGATCCGTATATCTCAACACTAAAACGGTGTTGGCTTAGCTTGCTTGCTATGCTTTGAGCCAAATACATTTCGTTTTCAATAATAATAATTTTCATAGCCTAGTCCAGTCAAAATATGTAAGATTTGCGACAGCATGCACGCTCACTCCCTCTTTTCTTCCGATGAATCCTAGGTTTTCGCCTGTAGTTGCTTTGATATTGATGTGATAAGGGGCGATTTTGAGAATCTTAGCAAGTACATCCCTGATAGACTCCTTGTAGGGGGCTATTTTTGGTGTTTGTGCAACGATTGTGATGTCTATATGAGTTATACAAAAGCCACATCCATATATTTTATCAGCAACAGATATTAGTAGTTCTTTTGAATTTGCATTGTGATATGCCATGTCTGTATCAGGGAACAACTCTCCTATATCTCCCATCCCAGCTGCGCCCAAAAGGGCATCAATTATGGCATGTATAGCGACATCGCCATCGCTATGGGCTTTGAAACCAAATGGACTCTTGATATCGACTCCGCCCAAAACCATAGTTTTATTTTCTTCAAAAGCGTGAGTATCCAATCCAAATCCTGTAAATGTATATGGTTTCGGAGGCTTGAGGCAAGTTAGTTTGTTAAGATCATTTTTGGTTGTTAGTTTGTGTATTTTGTCTGAACCTTTGACAAAAAGTATCTCATGTCCTTTATCTTTCATGGCACTACTATCATCAGTATAGATATTTTTAGTCGAAACAGCCTCTTTGAGGAGATTTGTTCGACTTAATTGGGGGGTTTGTATAAGTTTTGCATTTTCTCTATCGATAGGTTTGCCCTGCAGATAAAGGGTGTCAACTACATCAAGAGTTGGCACTATACAGTCAGCTTCATCTTTTGCATCAAGAATATTTTTGATAGTTTCATGGTCTATACAACATCTAGCTATATCGCTCACTAGTACCCATGGTGTATTGACTATATTGAGTCCATTTTGCAATGATTCTTGTCGACTGTTACCTCCAGCAACATAAGTGTAGGGGGCAAATTTTTTCATATATTCTATCTCGTCAATTCCACCAACAATGATAATTTGATCAAAATCGTAACACTTGTATTGATTGGCAACAAATAACCATAACGGCATATCGTCTATATAAAGCCACTGTTTTTTTGTTGGCAATCCAAAGCGTGTAGAGTTTCCTGCTCCTAAAAGTATAAGTGTGATATCTTTCAATTTTATCTTTGCTCCGAAATACATTTTTAGAATGTTACCAAATTATACACATATACAACTTTAGTCCCTCCTTTTTTGCATAACATTAAGCTTTTTCGTATAAAAGTATCATGACGGCAGGTTCAATAGCTAGAGAAGTTTTATTTTGAGAAAAAAATATACTGTTTTCAAAATAATTTAAGATTGGATTGGTATAACCTTAGATATGAAAGGATATAAGCGATGAGAGAAAAATGGATTCAAAATAGAACCAACGACAAGGTTCGAACACAGATGTACTATGCAAAGCAAGGGATTATAACCAAAGAGATGGAGTATGTTGCTTCGGTTGAAAAGATAGACCCTGAGCTATTAAGATCAGAAATTGCAAGAGGAAGATGTATTATTCCTGCAAATATCAACCATCCTCACCAAGTTCCTATGGCTATAGGCATGGTAGCAACTTGCAAGATAAATGCCAATATTGGCTCATCTGCTCTTGCTAGCGATATATCTGGTGAGATAGAAAAAGTCGATGTTTGTCTCAAGTATGGTGCTGATACTATCATGGATTTAAGTACAGGTGGAGATTTAGACAGTATAAGAGAAGCAGTTATCGCTCACTCTACTGTACCAATTGGGACAGTTCCTATATATCAAATCCTTTATGATTGTAATGGCAAGATAGAAGATTTAACGATAGACAAAATGTTAGAGGTGCTTGAGAAACAAGCCAAACAAGGGGTAAGTTACTTCACTATCCATGCAGGATTTTTGCTCCGTTTTATGCCACATGTTGCTAAACGCAAAATGGGAATTGTGAGTCGTGGCGGTAGTTTGATGGCAGCATGGATGATGCACTACCACAAAGAAAATCCATTTTATGAAGCATATGATGATATACTTGATATATGTCGTAAGTATGATGTGTCGTTGTCTTTAGGAGATAGTTTGCGTCCAGGATGTTTGCATGATGCAAGTGATGAGGCGCAACTTAGCGAACTTAAAGTATTGGGTGAGTTGACACTTAGGGCATGGGAGAAAGATGTACAGGTGATGATAGAAGGCCCTGGGCATGTGCCACTCAATCAAATTGAGAGAAATATGAAAATAGAACGCGAATATTGCCACGAAGCACCGTTTTATATCCTAGGCCCGTTGGTTACTGATATAGCAGCAGGTTATGACCACATAAGCTCCGCAATCGGAGCAGCTGTAGGTGGTTGGCATGGTGCAAGTATGCTTTGTTATGTGACACCAAAAGAGCATTTAGGGCTTCCAAATGCAGCAGATGTAAGAGAGGGGATAATCGCATACAAGATAGCAGCTCATGCAGCAGATATCGCAAGAGGGAGAAAAGGCGCTAGAGATGTCGATGATGAGATGAGTGATGCAAGGTATAAGTTTGACTGGAATCGTCAATTCGAGCTTGCTCTTGATCCTGAGAGGGCAAAAGAGTATCACGACGAGACATTGCCGCAAGATGTCTTTAAAGATGCAGAGTTTTGCTCTATGTGTGGGCCGAAATTTTGTTCATACAAGATAACACAAAACATCGTCGAAGCACATGGCGAAGAGATGAAAAATCAAATATAAGGATTAGAAAATTATGACAAAAGAGAAAGTATTAGAAGCACTAAAAAATGTAATATATCCGGGATTTACAAAAGATATCGTAACTTTTGGCTTTGTAAAAGATATCGAAGTAGTCGGTGATAAAGTAGCTTTGAGTGTAGAGATTACTTCAAGTGCAAGTGAGGTTAAGGAGCAACTTATCAAGGATATCAATATCGAGCTTTCAAAGATAGGGGCAAGTGAGATTATCCCAACTATCATCCAACCAAAACCACCGGTAGAAAAAAGCAACTCTATGAGTGGTAAAAATCTAGCTCCACATGTCAAAAACTTTGTCATGGTAAGTTCGGGCAAGGGTGGAGTTGGCAAATCGACTACATCGGTCAATCTTGCTATTGCTATGGCGATGCAAGGCAAAAGAGTTGGGCTTCTTGATGCAGATATCTATGGGCCAAATATTCCACGTATGATGGGGCTTGCGGACCAAAAACCTGAAATTTCAGGAAATAAAGTACTTCCACTTAAAGCTTATGGTGTTGAGGTGATGAGTATGGGTTCATTGATGGAGCCAGGGCAGTCTTTGATTTGGAGAGGCTCTATGATTATGAAAGCTATAGAGCAATTTTTAAGAGATATTTTATGGAGTGAGCTTGATGTTTTAGTTATCGATATGCCACCAGGTACAGGAGATGCACAGCTAACTTTGGCACAATCAGTACCTGTAACTGCTGGAGTAACAGTCACTACTCCACAAGAGGTAAGTCTTGATGATAGCAGAAGAAGCCTTGATATGTTTCAAAAGCTCCATATCCCAATAGCAGGAGTTATTGAAAATATGAGCGGATTTATCTGTCCATCTTGCGAAACAGAGTCTGATATATTTGGTATGGGAACAAGCGAAGTAGTGGCAAATGAGTTTGATTCATCTTTGATAGTTAGGATCCCAATTGAGCCATCTATTCGCATAGGGGGAGATACAGGACTTCCTATAGTTTATAACCAACCAAGTAGTGAAACTGCCAAAAGATATCAAGAGGCAGCTACTAAGCTTATCTTGTTTATCGATGAGGTGAACGCTCAAGGTGGAGCAGATAATAGTGCTATTCAGCCTACAATGCCTCCAGGGGTCAGTGCTTGCAGTACACATTGAGAAATGTCTGCAGTTAAAAGATATTTCTTTTGCGATGAGCAAAAGAAGAATTAATCCATATTTTATGCTTTAGATATGGATTACTACGAAGCTACAGCCTCTCTTGCAAAGACATGGTCAATTTATTTACTACCTTTTTATAAAGGTAGTTTCAAGATCAAAATTATTTAGAGCCCATTTCTTTTAGAGGTTCTGCGTATAGTGTGAGTTATATTTTCACATCGTTGTGATGAGTACCACAAAGATGCAATCCAACATAACTCATAATTTACACTTTTATTACTACAGTCCATTGCCCCACATGTGAAGTTTTTTGGCGATGATTGCATCATAATCTTGATAGATACTGGTTATCGTATTTGCTGCTCTAAATTCACAATCTTCAAGTAATTCTTGAGTTTGACTTGACTTTTTTAGATTGTGCTTTTGGAGTATGATAATTTGTGCAGAATTCTCCAAGCTTCTATAAAGATTCTTTAGGAGTTTTGCTGGATTGCTATGGATATCTAGCATATCATGAACTATTGCATATTCGTATTCGCGTGAAGTATTGTTGCAAAATGAGTCATAATCTTTTGGATAAAATATCTTATTTATGGGTGTATCTTGCTTGATATTTGCATCATCTTCATAGAGACAAATGTCAAGTGTGCCATTGCATTGGTGCAAAAAATCTTTTAGCTCCAATACAACATTTGAGATATTGCGACCTACAATGAGGATATTAATTTGGGGTGATGATTTAAGGAGTTTGGTTATCATCCTAAGTCCCTTAGTTCTTTAAATACATACCCCTCAATAATCTCTTCTATAGTTTTTTGAGTGTGTGCAACTAGTATCATTACCTCACGTTCTAAAAAATCCATGATAGGCTCATACTCATTTTTAATAACAAGCGTATCGATATCGTTTATGATGTCGTGGTAGTTTGCGACAAAAGAGATATTTTCTATGTTGCCACCATCCATCTGAATCAACGCCCAAGATGAAGCACTATTTATATCAGTTATTTCTGCTTTATTTTTATCCGCTATAGGGATGAGTAGTCTCATATCAGCTCCATTTGTTGTTTGAGTCGATTATAGTTTATGACTACTTAAATGTGTTCAATTTGTATGTTTTATTTGCAATTTTTTAGATAAAAATACCATGTTGTAACAGCCCGAACAAATCGAGATATTTGTATGGTATAATTCTCAAAATAGATACAAGGAAGACTCATGACAACTGCACAAAAACTCCAAACACTTCTAGAGGTGGAGATTATCCCAGATATCGAATCTGAAATTGATGAGTTGTTTGAAGGTATAGATGCCACCGGCACTGCTACAGCGGATCAAAAAGAGAACCTTGAAGAGTTACGTGAACTGCGAACAGAGTGTTTTGCGATATTAGAAGAGCTAAAAAGAGATGAGATTGACCAAGAAGAGATTGAAGAAATTTACAAAGAGCTAATCTCTGTTAAGAGCGAGGAGGACTGAAGCCAAACTAGCGCCTCTTGTTTTGTGGTAAATTCTCCATTGATTTGTCTGTTGTAAATTTCTTCTAATATTTTTTTGAATTTTGCAGAAGGCTTGAGTCCAAGCTCTATCAAATCTCTCCCCTTTAATAGCGGTTTTGGAGCCTCGTTGTAAACACCTAATTTTTTAGCCTTTTGCAGTAGCCACTCTCCTGCTTGATAAACTCCCATTTTTGCTTCATTTGTGGTGCGGCCCAACGTATCAGCGGTTGCCAAAAGTACCAACTCTTCTATATCGACTTTTGTTGATAATCTTCTAATCGCTGCAGCTTTAGCGCCACTTTTGTAAAATTGTGAAGGTGCTAGATGGTAAAGTATGAGTGGCTCGATACTATCTGCAAGTCTCTTTTCATTAGTTAGTCGCTTTACAAATGAACGCATAGGTGCAATGCCACTTTTTTCATGTCCTACAGCAGTTATTTTGCCATTTTCACTTTGAGTGTGAGTCGCTTTTCCAAAATCGTGACAAAGTGCTGCTAACATAAGCCTCTCTTTTTGTTTTGTGTCTGAGGTTTTTAGCTTTGCCATCTCATCAATTGTCATCATTGTGTGTATCCAGACATCACCCTCTGGATGATATATAGGAGATTGGGGTATATCGATGATAGCTTCAAGCTCAGGGAAATAGGTTAGTATCCCAAGCTTACGCATGAGCTCAAAACCAACAGAGGGGCGAGAAGAGAGGAGTAAGAGCTTTTTAAGTTCCCCATAAATCCTCTCTTTTGGTAGATACTCTAACATACCATTTTGAACCATATCTCTACACAATCTAAGTGTGCTAGT